>CAJDUZ010000103.1_pt1 | contig 16352 bp, 14 predicted proteins | sample 7391221 | NCBI WGS metagenome assembly CAJDUZ01 (sample SAMEA7055692, study PRJEB34461) | soil metagenome | biome: terrestrial ecosystem; feature: Peninsula; material: soil | place: Antarctica | collected 2016
AGCGCGGCCTGGCTGCCAACAAGCCGATGTTCGTCGCCTCCTTCGGACCGACGCCGGGCCCGATCTCCTCGGGCGAGATGCAAATCGGCATCTCGATGCCCAAGTACATCGTCACGAAGGCGCCGGCGCCGCTTGCCTGGGCACCGCATGGCGGCCAGCCGCTGCTGGGCACGCCGCGCGCGATCGCGATCACCGCCAAGGCGCCGCACCCGCAGGCGGCGCGCGCCTTCATGGACTACTGGCTGTCGAAGAAGGCGATGGGGCTGCTCGCCAAGGACGTCGGCGAGCACGTGCTGGCGCCCGGCGTCTACCCGCCGATCGAGGGCATCGAGCAGGCCAAGGTGATCGCGATCCGCGACCTGGGCAACGACGAGATCGAGAAGTGGGGCGCGGAATTCAAGAAGATCTTCGCCGCCTGATTCGCTGATGGAAATCCGCATCGAGGGCCTCAGCAAGCACTATCTCTCCGACGGCAAGACGGTCAAGGCGCTCGACGCGGTCGACCTGACGATCCCGGCCAATCGCATCTTCACGCTACTGGGGCCCAGCGGCTGCGGCAAGACGACCTTGCTGCGCTCGATCGTCGGGCTGGAGACGCCCGACGACGGCGAGATCCGCATCGGCGACGAGGTGGTCTTCTCGAAGCGGCGCGGCGTCAATGTGCCGCCCGAGAAGCGCGGCCTCGGCATGGTGTTCCAGACCTACGCGATCTGGCCGCACATGAGCGTCTTCGACAACGTCGCCTACCCCTTGCAGGTGCGCGGCGTGGGCAAGGCGGCGATCGAAGACAAGGTCGCCGAGGCGCTGCGCTTCGTGCAGCTCGAAGGCGTCGAGCGGCGCTCGGCCACCAAGCTCTCGGGGGGCCAGCAGCAGCGCGTGGCGCTGGCGCGCGCGCTCGTCGCCGAGCCGAAGGTGATCCTGTTCGACGAGCCGCTCAGCAACCTCGACGCCAAGCTGCGCGAGGAAACGCGCAAGCTCCTGAAGAGCTTTCTCGGCAAGCTCGGCATCACCGCCGTCTATGTCACGCACGACCGCGTCGAGGCGCTGGCGCTCTCGGATTCGATTGCGGTGATGCGCGCCGGACGGATCATCGAGATCGGCTCGCCGCAGAAGATCTATTTCAACGCCGACCACCGCTTCGTCGCCGACTTCATCGGCCGTGCCAACCTGATCGGCGCGACGGTCGTGGGCGAGGAGGGCGGGTTGACCCTGGTCGATTCCGAGATCGGGCGCATCGCCTGTCAGCGCCGCGAGGTGGCGCCGGGCAGCGTGGTGACCTTGTGCATCCGGCCCGAATTCATCCACATCGGCCAGGCGCGGCCGGAGGCGGGCGACAACGTCGTCAGCGGCAGGATCGAATCGCTCGCCTTCGTCGGCGAGGTCTACGAGGCCGAGATCCGCGTCGGCGAGGCGCTGCTGCTGGCGCGCATCGAGCCCGAGGTGGAACTCGTCGAGGGCGCAACGGTTGCCTTCCGCCTCGACCCGGCGCACTGCCTGCTGGTTTCGCGCTAGCCGATGAGAGAGTCGCGCCCGGCGTTGACCGCCACGCTGATCGTCATCGTCGGCCTGCTGAGCCTGTCGCCGGTGCTGATGCTCGTCTTCGGCAGCTTCTCCGAGGGGCTCAACGCCTTCGGGCAGTTCACGCTTGCGAAGTACGTCACCGCCTATACCGACCCGGCCCTGCTCGGCGTCGTCATCAACACCGTCGTCTTCGTGGTCGGCTCGACGCTGCTCTCGACCTTGCTCGCGCTGGTGCTTGCGTACCTCAACACCCGCACCGACATCCCGTTCAAGTTCCTGTTCGGCGTGCTGGCGATCGTGCCGATGATGATCCCTCACCTGCTGTTCTCGGTGAGCTGGGGGCTGCTGCTGAATCCGTCGAACGGGCTGCTGAACATGGCGCTGAAGGACGCCTTCGGCCTCTCGTCGGCGCCGTTCAACATCTACAGCCTGGAGGGCATGATCCTCGTCGAGGGTCTGCTCAACATGCCGATCGCCTATCTGATCATCGCGCCGGCAATGGCCTCGTTCGACGTTTCGCTCGAGGAATCGTCGCGCGTCTTCGGCGCCGGCACCTGGCGCACCCTGATGCGGGTGACCTTGCCGGTGCTGCGCCCGGCGATCCTCGCCGCCTTCGTGCTGGGTATCGTGCGCAGCCTCGCCTCCTATGCGGTGCCGCGCGTCATCGGCACGCCCGGGCGCATCGAGGTGCTGGCAACCTACCTCTACGAGATGGTCGCAACCGGTTTCAGCCCCGATTACGGGCGCGCCGCGGCGCTCGGCATGAGTGCGCTGGCGACCTCGGTGGTGCTGATCTGGCTCTACCGTGTGCTCACCGCCGAGAGCGGCAAGTTCGTGACGATCTCCAGCCGCGGCTATCGGCCGACGGTGATCGAGCTCAAGCGCTGGCGCCTGCCGCTGTTCGTCGCCGTCACGTTGCTGTCGCTCATCGTCATCGTGCTGCCGGTGGCCGTGCTGCTCTACACCTCGTTCGTGCCGTACTCGATGGTGCCGAGCGCACAGGCCTTCGCGCAGATGAGCTGGCGCCACTGGGCGGAGGTCGTCGATGACCCGACCTCGCTGCTGGCGCTGCGCAACAGCGTCTTCCTCGCCGTCGTCGGCGCGACGCTCGGCGTACTTCTCTCGCTCTTCGTCGCCTACGTCATCGTCAAGGTGCGCACGCGCGCTGCGGGCCTTCTGGAGTCGCTCACCTACTTGTCGTTCTCGTTTCCCGGCATCGTGATCGGCATCGGCTTCATGTGGTTTTTCGTGCAGACGCCGCTCTACGCGACCCTGACGGCGCTCTTGATCGGCTACATCGCAACCTACCTGCCGTACGGCGTGCGGCCGCTGGCGAGCGCCTTCGTGCAGGTGCACTCGCACCTCGAGGAGTCGTCGCTGGTGAGCGGCGCGAGCGCGATGACGACGATGCGCCGCATCATCGTGCCGCTGCTGATCCCGGGCGTGGTCTCGGCGTGGATCCTGATGGCGACGATGTTCCTGCGCGAGCTCACCGTCTCGGTGGTGCTGTCGCGGCCCGGCAGCGAGGTGCTGGCGGTGCAGATCCTCAGCTACGCCGACGATGGCCTGTGGGGCAAGCTTTCGGCGCTCGGGATCATCATGATCCTGATCTCGACCGGGCTGGTGTTGCTCGCGAGCCTGGCCGGTGCGCGCTTCAAGGCGGCGCAGGGCGGCGCGTAGGCCTCGTTCCCCGTGCACCGGCCGTTACACGCTGACACCGCTGTAGGCCGTTTCCGGCGGTGAATCGGCCGCTGGCCCGGCTGCGCCGGAACGCGTGACGTGGGATAAATATGCGTCGCCGGCCATGCCGGCTCAACGCAAGGAGACCCCATGCAGACATCCAGCACGAGTTCCAACCCCGTCATCTCATCGGATCGGGTGGAGGGTACCAAGGTCTACAACACGGCCGGCGAGAAGCTCGGCTCCATCGACTGCCTGATGATCGACAAGGTCTCGGGCCAGGTGCGTTATGCGGTGATGGAGTTCGGCGGCTTTCTCGGCATGGGCACCGATCGCTACCCGATTCCGTGGCGCATGCTGAAGTACGACCTGTCGCAGGACGGCTACGTCGTTCCGCTCGACAAGGCCAAGCTCGAGGGAGCGCCGAAGTACCCGGACTCCCAGGTACCCACCTACGATGCCGATTACGGCCGGCGCGTTTCGGGCTACTACGGCATCGACGACTACTGATAGAGGCCGGCATGAGGAAGGAGCGGAACATGAGAGTCGTACTCGCAATCGCCGGGCTCGCGCTCTGCGGCGCCGCGGTGATGCCGCTCGCCGAAGCGGCAGACGCCGGCACCGCGGATCACGGTGATGCCAAGGTTTTCGTCAAGGATTCCGTGATCACGACGAAGATCAAGTCCAAGCTCGCGGCCGAGCACCTGCCGAGCCTGGCGCACATCCATGTCGACACCGATGCGGACGGCGTGGTGGTGCTGAGCGGTAGCGCGAGCACGCAGGCGCAGATCGAGCAGGCGCAGCAGCTTGCGCGCGAGACCGACGGCGTGCGCGACGTGCGCAACGAACTGACGGTGCGTCCGGACAGTTGACGCGCGGGGTCGACGCTTCACCGGGCGGGTCGCTGCGGCGACCCGCTTTCACGTCAGCCCGCTTCCTCTGGCCGCTGGTCGCGCCGCGTCTCGATCAGCGAGCGCACGTCGGAGTTCTGCAGGCGCGGCCGATTGGCATCGAGCTCGGTCAGCGGCTTGGCTTCGCGCAAGGAGCCGAGGCTGCGCCGTGTGAGCTCCTGGTAGATGAGCGTGCCCTGCACCTTCCAGTCGAGTTCCCCGGCGCGGAGTTCGCGCTTCACGCGCGCCGGTATGCCTGAGACGAGATGGCGCGGCGGCACCTTGAAGCCTGCCGGCACGAACGAGCACGCGGCGACGAACGCCGCCTCTCCGACCTCGGCCTCGTCCATCACCACGGCGTTCATGCCGACGAGCGCATCGCGACGCACGATGCAACTGTGCAGTACCGCACCGTGGCCGATGTGGCCGTTCTCGCCGACGACGGTGTCGCGCCCGGGGAAGCCGTGCATGATGCAGTTGTCCTGCACGTTGGAGCCGGTCTCGAGGACGATGCGGCCGAAGTCGCCGCGCAGGCTGGCGCCGGGTCCGACATAGCAGCCGGCACCGACGATCACGTCGCCGATCAGCACGGAAGTCGGATGCACGAAGGCGCTTGGATGCACGACCGGCACGACGCCTTCGAGGGAATAGCAGGGCATGACTTCTCCGAGGTGGGAGCGCCTCAGGTGCCGCCAGCGGCCGGCGACGCCTGCTGCGCACGCAGCTTGGCGCAAATGTAGTCGTCGTGCGGAATGTAGAGCAGGTCGGAGATCTTCCTCATCACGTGGTTCTCGGCCGCGGCAAGCTGGCCGTCGGCATACACGATGCGCCACATGTTCTCGATCATCTGCACCTTCTGCGCCGGCCCGAAGGCTTCATTGATCTTCGAGGTGAAGCTGAAGTAGTCGGAGGCGTGGCGCGAGGTCTGCTCGGCCAGTTCGAGCAGCCGCGCCACCTCGTCCTCTCCCAGGCCGAAGCGCCGGTGCAGCGCGGCCATCGCGGCGGCACGTTCGGCGCTGCCGATCTCGGCGTCGGCGCGCATCACCTCGACCAGCAGCACCGCCGCGGCGAGTTCGAGCGCGTGCTGTTGTGCCGCTGCCGTTTCGGCAGCGGTGGGCGGGCGCAACGCGTCGTACAAATCCTTCAGCGTCTGCAACATCCCGCCATTTTCCCGGAATCCAGACGACCCCGACCCGGGTACGGGCGGGCTACGCCGCGGCTGGCATCCAGTCGGTCGCGGCGATGCGGCGCGCCAGGTATTGCAACGCCTCCTCGACCTGGTCGATCAGAATCAGACACAGGTCGCCGGGCTGCAGGCGCTCGAGCGCGCGATCGATCGCCGCGAACTCGCCATGGACCTCGTCGATGTGGCGCGTGCGCACCGCGCCGGCCAGACCCTCGCGCAGCAGCGCGATGACCTCGCCGTCGGCGCGGCCACGCTGCGCGGCGTCCTGGTACAGCAGCACGTCGTCGAAGGCGCCGCCGAGGATGCGGGTCTGCTCGCGGATGTCCTCGTCGCGGCGGTCGCCGGCACCGCTGATGACGACCGAGCGGCGCCGCGCCGGCAGCGCCTGCACCGCAGCGACCAGGGCGCGCATCGCATCGGCGTTGTGACCGTAGTCGGCAATCACCGTCGCGCCGCGGTAGGCCAGGACGTTGAAGCGTCCGGGCACGTTGGCGGCGTCGTTGACGAAGCTCGCGAGACCGTTGCTGATCGCCGACCAGTCGGTGCCGACCGCCCACGCCGCAGCCACCGCCGCCATCGTGTTCTCGACCTGGAAGCCGATGCGGCCGTCCCGCGTCAGCGGCACCGCGCGCAGCGGAATGCGCGCGCGCCAGTTGTCCTCGCAGGCGACGATCGCGCCATCGTCGAGGTAGACGATGCGTTGGCCCTGTGCGCGGTGGGCCGCCATCAACGCGTGATGCCGGTCGGCGGCGAAGAAGATGACCTTGCCCGGACACATCGGCGCCATCGCTGCGACCAGCGGATCGGCGGCGTTGAGCACCGCATAACCGTCGGCGGCGACGTTCTGCACGATGACGCGCTTGACTTCGGCAAGCTCTTCCGCCGTCGTGATGTGGTTCAAGCCGAGATGGTCGCCTTGGCCGATGTTGGTGACAACTGCGACCTGGCAGCGGTCGAAGCCCAGGCCTTCGCGCAGGATGCCGCCACGTGCGGTCTCGAACACCGCGGCGTCGACGTCGGGATGCAGCAAGACCTTGCGTGCGCTCTTCGGCCCGCTGCAGTCGCCGCTGTCGATCAGGCGGCCGTCGACCCAGACGCCGTCGGTGTGGGTCATGCCCACGCGCAAGCCGCTGCTGGCAAGCAGGTGCGCGATGAACCTCACCGTCGTCGTCTTGCCGTTGGTGCCGGTGACCGCAACGACCGGAATGCGGCCGTCGTCGCCGCTCGCGTAGAGGTCGCCGACGATCGCCTCGCCGACGTTGCGCGGCTTGCCGTAGGAGGGCGTCAGGTGCATGCGCAAGCCCGGCGCGGCGTTGATCTCGACGACGCCGCCGCATTGATCCTCGAGCGGACGCAGCAGGCTCTCGCAGACGAGGTCGACGCCGGCGACGTGCAGGCCGACCATCTGTGCCGCCGCCACCGCGCTGGCGACCACGGCCGGATGCACGTCGTCGGTGACGTCGGTGGCAGTGCCGCCGGTGGAGAGGTTGGCGTTGTGTCTCAGCACCACGCGCTGGCCGCGTGCCGGCCTCGATTCGGCATCGAGCCCCTGCGCGGCCAGGCTCGCGGCGGCGATCTCGTCGATCGCGATGCGCGTCAGCGCCGTGGCGTGACCGTTGCCGCGGCGTGGATCGGCGTTGACCTGCTCGACCAGTTCGCGCACCGTGTGGTGCCCGTCGCCAATCACGAGCGGCGGATCGCGCCGTGCCGCGGCGACCAGCCGCTGGCCGACCACCAGCAGCCGGAAATCACTGCCGGGCAGGAATTTCTCGACCATGGCCGGGCCGATCTCGCGGGCGGCGCGGTAGGCGGCTTCGAGTTGCGAGCGGCTGGCGACATTGACGGTGACGCCCTTGCCCTGGTTGCCGTCCTGCGGCTTGACGACGACCGGCAGGCCGATGGCCTCGGCAATCGCCCAGGCCTCGTCGACGCTCGCGACCGGCCGGCCGTGCGGCACCGGCACGCCGGCGGCGGCGAGCAGCCGCTTGGTGAGATCCTTGTCCTGCGCAATCGCTTCGCTGATGGCGCTGGTCGCGTCGATCTCGGCGGCCCAGATGCGGCGCTGACGCGCGCCCCAGCCAAACTGCACCAGGCTGCCGTCGGTCAGGCGCCGGTACGGGATGCCGCGCGCCACGGCCGCCTCGACGATGCAGCCGGTGCTGGGCCCGAGGCGCAACTCCTCGTCGGTCTCGCGCAGGCGCGCCACCGCGGCGTCGAGGCCGTAGGGACACGCGGCGCGTGCCGCGGCGATCAGTTCGCAGGCCAGTTCGAGTGCCAGCCGGCCCACCGCCTCCTCGCTGTACTGCACGATGATGCGGTAGACGCCGGGTTCGGACGCTATGGTGCGGCTGAAGCTGACCGGGCAGCCGGCCTCGGCCTGCAAGGCCAGGGCCGCGGTCTCGAGCACGCGCGCGAGCGACAGCGGGATGTTGAGCCGCCACGGCCCGATCGCCGGAAACAGCGCGCGCAACCGGGGCTCGAAGCCGGGCATCTGCTCGACCGCGCGTTCGTCGGGCGCGCAGCTGACCAGGACTTCGAGGCAGGTGTGGCGGCTCCAGCGGTTGGGGCCGCGCAGCGCGCGGATGCGGGTTATTTCCATGGCGGCTCAGGCGTTCGTGGAGGATGCATCGAAGGTCTCGATGCCGGCGACGATCAGGTCGGCGGGAATATCGAGCGCCCAGGCGACGGCGATCGCCGCGAGCAGGCTCTCGGCTTGCGCCGGTTCGGCATGCGCGAGTCGCTGCAGCGGCGCAAGCCGCGTCTCGGCGTTGCCGTTCGCGAGCACGGCGCAGCCATCTTTCAGAAAGACCGCGCGGCCGCCGCGCGTCCCATCGCCACGGTGCGCGACCAGCGCCGGCAGCGCGGCGTCCAGACCGTAGAGGATGACGCTGCCGTCGCAGCGGCCGGCCAGGTCGGCAAGTCTCGGATCGGCGGCGTTCAGCACCGCGACGCCGTCGTCGAGAACGACGTCGACCTGCGTCTGCAGCACCTTGGCCATCTGCTCGGTGTCGGTGATGTCGTAGTCGCCGAGCGAGGCGGCGCCATCGAGGTCGGTGACGACGCCGACCTGGCAGCGATCGTACGGCAGGCCGTCGCGCAGGATGGCCTCGGCGCCGTGCTCGAACACCGCGGCCGTCAGCAGCCGGCTCGTCAACATGCGTTGCGCCGGCTCGAAGCGCGTGCCGTCGCCATGCAAGGTGCAGCGGCCGTCGAGGAAGACGCCGTCGCGGCAGGCGAGGCCCACGTGTCGGCCGCCGAGCTGCAGCAGCCGCGCCACCAGGCGCGCGATCGAATGCGTGCCGCGCGAGCCGCTGATGCCGACGATCGGGATGCGGCCGCTCTCGCCTTCGGCAAAGAGGTGGCCGACGATCGCGCGTCCAACCGGCCGCGGCGTGCCGACCGCGGGCTTCAGGTGCATCAGCAGCCCGGGCCCGGCGTTGACCTCGACGACCGCCCCCCCTTGCTCCTGCAAGGGCCGACCGATGTCCTCGGCGACGAGGTCGACGCCGGCAATGTCGAGGCCGACCACCCGCGCGGCAAGGCTCGCGGCATGGGCGACTTCCGGGTGGACCTGGTCGGTGCAGTCGATCGCGACGTTGCCGTTGCGCTGGATCAGCACGCGCCGACCTGCCGCCGGCACCGCGTCGGGTGCCAGTCGCTGCCGCTGCAGCTCGAGCAGGATGGCTTCGTCGGTTTCGGTCTCGACCTTGTTCAGCGGCGCGTCCTCGTGCAGGCCGCGGCGTGGATCGCAGTTGAGCTGGCGCTCGACCAATTCGATCACCGTCGAAACACCGTCGCCACTGACCCAGGCCGCCTCGCCGCGCGCCGCGGCGACGACCTTGCCGCCCACCACCAGCAGCCGGTGCTCATGGCCACGCACGAAGCGCTCGACCAGCACCCCTTGGCCGTGCCGGCGCGCGAGCTCCCAGGCCGCGGTGACGTCTTCGCGGCGGTCGAGTTCGAGCGTCACGCCGCGGCCGTGGTTGCCGTCGGAGGGCTTGACCGCCACCGGCAGGCCGATTTCCTCGGCCGCCTGCCACGCCGCCTCGGCACTTTCGGCCGCCCGGCCCTCGGGCACCGGCACGCCGCAGGCGCCGATCAGCCGCTTGGTCAGATCCTTGTCGCGCGCGATGCCTTCGGCAATGGCGCTGGTGAGTTCGGTCTCTGCCGTCCAGATACGGCGCTGGTGCGCGCCGTGGCCGAGCTGCACGAGGTTGCCGTCGTTCAGGCGGATGTGCGGGATGCGCCGCTCGCCGGCGGCGCTGACGATGGCCGCGGTGCTCGGGCCGAAATAGCTGTCGTCGAGCTGTGTGCGCACCTGCGCCACCGCCGCGCCGACATCGAAGGCCTCATCGTTGATCGCCGCCAGCAGCAGCCCGTGGCCGGCGGCAAGGGCGCGCCGCGCCACCGCCTCGTCGCGGGCGCGAAACACCATGCGGTAGACGCCGCGCCGCGAAGTGCTGCGCGTCTGGCCGAAGCCGGTGGGCATGCCGGCCAGGTTCAGCAACTCGATGACGACGTGCTCGAGGACGTGGCCGGCCCACGTGCCTTCCGCCAGCCGCTCGAGAAAGCCGCCGGGCCTGCCGACGCCGCACTGGTGCTCGGCCAGAGCCGGCAGTTGCGCGATCAACCGTTCGTTGAAGCCGGGCAGGCGGTTCGACGGGTAGTCTTCCAGCTCACCAAGGTCGAGCCAGACCTCGAGCGCGGAACGGTAGGTCCAGAGGTTGGGGCCGCGCAGATAGTTGATGCGCAACAGCCGTATATCGTGACGCCTCATACAACGCGCCGGATCGCGCGCCCGGCGCCCGCTTCGGCGAGAATGCGCCGCCGCGGCCGGTGCACACGCCGAGCATTCGTCACCTCATGCAAGTTCAACATCCCGTTTCGCCCTCCGCGTTGCTGTGTGCGGCGCTGCCCGAGCAGCTCCGGCCCGATGAAAACGTCGCCGCCCTGCTGGCCGTTGACCTCGACGAGCAACTTCGCTTCGCCGCCGGCCTGCTGGTGCTGACGAACCGCCGCGTGTTGGCGGCCGATGCCGCCGGCCATTGGCGCAGCTGGGAGCTGGCGGAGGTGGCGGCGCTGCGCCATTTCGACCACGCGGGGGTCGGCACCCTCGAGCTGCAGGGCCACCTTCACCTTGGCGGCAAACGCCCAGGCCCTGCAGTGGCTGGCCGCGTTCGAGCGGCTGCGTGCCGGCGAGGACGAGATCGGACCGCTCGAGCACTGCCCGCGCTGCCATGCACCACGGCCTGCCGCGGCAACCGACGCCGGGGGTGGGTCGGATACCGGCGACGAGCCCGGCGACGAGCCGGCGGCTTCCACCGACTGCCCGTTCTGCCAACCGCCGGCCGCCGTCCCGCCGTCGACCTGGGTGCTGCTGCGGCTCGCGCGCTTCGCGCGGCCGTATCGGCGCGAGCTGCTCGCCGGCTTCGGGTTGACCTTGGTCGCGACGGCGGCGGCGCTGGTGCCGCCCTACCTGACGATCCCGCTGATGGACGATGTGCTGATCCCGTTCCAGAACGGCAAGAGCATCGACCCCTGGCTGGTCGCCGCCTTGCTCGGTGGCCTGTTCGGCGCGGCGCTCGCCGCCTGGGGCCTGGGCTGGGCGCGCACCTGGTTGATGGCGCGCGTTTCCGAACGCATTGCCGCCGACCTGCGCACGGCGGCCTTCGAGCACCTGCTGCACCTCTCGCTCGACTATTTCGGCGGCAAGCGCACCGGCGACCTGATTGCACGCATCGGCTCGGAGACCGATCGCATCTCGGTCTTTCTCTCGCTGCACGCGCTCGACTTCGCCAACGACGTGCTGATGATCGTGATGACCGCGGCGATCCTCTTTTCGATCGACCCGACCCTGGCGCTCGTCACCTTGCTGCCGCTGCCGTTCATCGGCTGGATGATTCACGTGGTGCGCGACCGGCTGCGCACCGGCTTCGAGAAGATCGATCGCATCTGGGCCGAGGTCACCAACGTGCTGGCCGACACGATCCCCGGCATCCGTGTCGTCAAGGCGTTCGCGCAGGAGCAACGCGAGGCGCAGCGCTTTCGCGACGCCAATCGCCACAACCTCGCGGTCAACGACCGGCTGAACCGCACCTGGAGCCTCTTTTCGCCGACCGTGAGCCTCCTGACCGACGTCGGCCTGCTGGTGGTCTGGGGGTGCGGCATCTGGCTGGTCGCACGCGGCCAGATCACGGTCGGCGTGCTGACCGCCTTCATCGCCTACATCGGGCGCTTCTACACGCGGCTCGACTCGATGAGTCGCATCGTCTCGGTGACGCAGAAGGCCGCCGCCGGCGCCAAGCGCATCTTCGACATCCTCGACCACGTCTCCAACGTGCCGGAGCCGGTGCAGCCGCTGCCGCTGGGCCAGATGCAGGGTGCGATCGAGCTCAGCGATGTCGGCTTTCGCTATGGCAACCGCGCGGTGATCCGCGGACTGGACCTTTCGATCCGGCCCGGCGAGATGATCGGCCTCGTGGGCCACAGCGGCTCGGGCAAGAGCACCCTGGTGAACCTGATCTGCCGCTTCTACGACGTGAGCAGCGGCCGGATCCTGGTGGACGGCACCGACATCCGGCGGCATGCCGTGGCCGATTACCGCCGCCACATCGGACTGGTGCTGCAGGAGCCGTTCCTGTTCTTCGGCACCGTCGCCGAGAACATCGCCTATGGCCGCCCCGACGCGGCGCGCGAGGCGATCGTCGCAGCGGCGCGCGCCGCGCATGCGCACGAGTTCATTCTGCGGCTGCCGCTCGGCTACGACTCGCTGGTCGGCGAGCGTGGCCAGGGGCTCTCGGGCGGCGAACGCCAGCGCATCTCGATCGCGAGGGCCCTCTTGATCGACCCGCGCATCCTGATCCTCGACGAGGCGACCTCGTCGGTCGATACCGAGACCGAGAAGGAAATCCAGCGCGCGCTCGACAACCTCGTGCAGGGCCGCACGACGATCGCGATCGCGCACCGCCTTTCGACCTTGCGCAAGGCCGATCGCCTGGTCGTGATGGAGCGCGGCCGCATCGTCGAAATCGGCCCGCACGACGAATTGATGGCGCGCCACGGCGCGTACCGGCGACTCTACGAGGCGCAGTTGCGCCGTGCCGATACCGGGCGGGCAGCTGCCGACGAGGGGGGCCTTGCCTCGGAAGATGATGCCGCGAGCGCGGCAGGCCGGGCGCTCCAGGGGCTGGAATCGCCCGAAGCGCCGGAGCCCCGCGTGCCGGCCGTTGACGGCACCGGATTGGTGATCCGGCCATGAGGGAAGCCGCATCATCGGGGCCGGGCAGCGAACTGCATCTCGAACGCGACGCGCACGGCCGCCTCGTTCATCGCAGCGCCACGGGGGAAATGCACGTCGGCGTCGTCACGGTGCGTGCCTTTCCGCTTGCCGCACCCGACGCCGGCATCGCATTGCTTGCTGCCGACGGCCACGAACTCGCCTGGATCGGCCGCCTCGATGCCTTGGCGCCGGCGGTGCGGCAGTTGATCGAGGAGGAACTCGCTGCGCGCGAGTTCGCGCCCGTGCTGCAACGGCTGACGCGCGTCTCCAGCTATTCGACGCCCAGCACTTGGGAGGTCGAGACCGACCGTGGCGCGACGCGCTTCGTGCTGCGGGGCGAGGAGGACATCCGGCGCCTGCACGGCGGCCGCTTGCTGATCACCAGCGGCCAGGGTCTGCACTTCGTCGTACCGGACATGGCACGCCTTGACGACGCTTCGCGCCGCTTGCTCGAGCGCTTCCTGTAGGCCGGGGCTTTGCCACTTTGCTTGAATCCGCGGGTCGGGCGTTGGCTCGTCTGGGCGCGACGCCGCGGGGCTCACATCCGGCTGGCGAACAAGGTCGCCAGGCCGAGAAACACGCCAAAGCCGATCACATCCTGGAACGCCGTCTCGAACGGACGGGCGGTCGTCGCCGGGTCGAAGCCGAGGTGCTTGGAGAGGATCGGAAACGCCGTACCCATGAATGCGGCGGTCATCTGCAGCCCGACGTTGCCCGACACCGCCGAGATCACCGGCATGAAAGACGCGAGCAGGATGACCTTCCGCGTGCGCTACGGCCCGCTGACGCGCCGGGCATCGCCCGTGACGCCCGGGAAAGCAGGGCGTCGTCAGCCCTGCTTGTCGATCCGCTCGAGTGCCGTGGCCAGCCGTTCGACGGTGCGGTCGACATGCTCGAGCTTGTCGAGACCGAACAGGCCGACGCGGAAGGTCTTGAAGTCGTCCCCTTCGTCGCACATCAGCGGCACGCCGGCGGCGGTCTGCAGACCCTGGCCGAGGAAGGCCTGGCCGGACTGGACGGAGGGGTCGTCGGTGTAGCTGACGACGACGCCGGGCGCCTCGAAGCCCTTGGCGGCGACACTTCTGATGCCGTGGCGCGCAAGCAGCGCACGCACCTTGTCGCCGAGTTCCTGCTGCTGGGCGCAAACACGCTCGAAGCCGTAGGCCTTGGTCTCCTGCATCACGTCGCGGATCTCGCGCAAGGCATCGGTCGGAAGGGTCGCGTAATACGAGTGGCTGCCGCCTTCGTAGGCCTCCATGATCTGCAGCCACTTGCGCAGGTCGCAGGCAAAGCTCGTGCTCGTCGTCGAGTCGATACGCTTGCGCGCTTCCGGGCCGAGCATCACGAAGGCGCAGCCGGGTGAGCCGCTCCAGCCCTTTTGCGGCGCACTGATCAGCACGTCGACGCCCGCGGCCGCCATATTGACCCAGATCGTCCCGGAGGCGATGCAGTCGAGCACGAACAGGCCGCCCACCGCATGCACCGCATCGGCAACCGCGCGCAGGTAATCCTCGGGCAGGATGATGCCCGAGGCGGTCTCGACATGCGGCGCAAAGACGAATTCGGGGCGCTCTTCGCGAATCTTGGCGACCACTTCACCGATCGGCGCCGGCGCAAAGGCCGCCTGGCGTCCCGGCTCGATGCGGCGCGCCTTCAGCACGATAGCCTCCGAGGGGATGCTGCCGGCCTCGAAGATCTGAGTCCAGCGGTAGCTGAACCAGCCGTTGCGCAGCACCAGGCACTTCTTGCCGGTGGCAAACTGCCGCGCCACCGCCTCCATGCCGAAGGTGCCGCTGCCCGGCATCACGATCGCGGCGTGAGCGCCATAGACCTCCTTGAGGATCGCCGAGATGTCGCGCATCACACCCTGGAACTTCTGCGACATGTGGTTCAACGCGCGGTCGGTGTAGACCACCGAGTACTCGAGCAGACCCTCGGGATCGACATTGGGCAACAGACCAGGCATCGTGAACTCCGCAAAGTGAGGTGAAACAGGCGCTTTATCGAACGGCAGCTTAGCATCCGCCCGGCACGTCGGCAGCGCTGCGTATCATCGCGCCCCATGATTGCAAACGCCTCGTCGCCCGGTGGGTCGGGCTGGCTCGGACGCTCCGTGCTGCGCGGCCTGCTCGGCTGGTGGCGCATCGTTCATCTGGGTGCGCTGGCACTGGTTCTGGCGCTCGCGCCCTCGAGTTACCGGCGTGGCCCGCGGCGTGCGCTGGCGCGCCAGATCTATCTCGATTCGGGCCCGATCCTGCCCGGCTTCACCTTGCTGTCGGCCCTTGTCAGCCTGGTGCTGATCCACATCGTGCTGGCCACCGCGCTGAGCTACGGCCTGTCGCGCTATGCGCTCGAGACGCTGGTGCGCGTGCTGGTGCTCGAGCTGATTCCGTTGACCGCGGCCCTGTTCGTCGCGCTGCGCTGCACGATTCCGAACGGCGTCGAACTGGCCGAACTGCGGCGCAGCGGCGCGTTGGAGGCGCTGCGGGCACGCGGCCTCGACCCGCTGCAGCACGAGGTGCTGCCGCGCGTCGCCGCCGGCGTCTTCTCGGTGTTGATGCTCGCCGCGGTGAGCTGCGTCGTCGCGCTGGTGCTGACCTATTTCAGCCTCTACGGCTACAGCAGCGCCGGCTTTGCCGGGTACACGCGACGCGTCGGCCAGATCTTCACGCCCGCGGTGACGTTGATTTTCGCGCTGAAGACGGCGTTCCTCAGCCTGACGGTCTCACTGGTGCCGATCGCCTCGGGTCTGTATCGGCGCGCCGCGCGTGGCCGGGCGCCTGAGCTGCAGGGGCTGGTGCGGCTCTTCGCCGCCGTGCTGCTGATCGAGATCGTCGCGTTGCTCGGCAACTATTACTGATCCCGACCTCGACCGATGACCGAGCCCTCCGCGTCGCCTCCGGCGATCGCCCATCTCGAACTCAAGGCCGCGCTTCTGCTGGCGCTGCTGCTGGCCCTGGTCTGTGGCGCCGTGGCCTACCTGATGTATGCACGCGGCGCCTTCGAGCCGACGCAGCAACTGGTGCTTCTTGCCGACGACGCCGAAGGCGTCGCGGTCGGCGTCGACCTGACGTTCGCCGGTTTTCCGATCGGCCGAGTGCGGCGCATCGAGCTCGCCACCGACGGCCATGCGCGCATCGTCATCGACGTGCCGAAGAAGGATGCGCACTGGCTGCGCGAGTCGAGCGTTTTCACGCTGGTGCGCTCGCTGCTGGGCAGCATCAACATCCGCGCCTACAGCGCCGTCCAGCCGCCGTCCACGCTGATCGTGGTGCCTGCGCTGAGGATCTGCTCGGGGGCATCAGCGTTGCAACGATCATCCAGCAGGTAGAGGATGACATTCGTGTCGACGAACTCTTCGCTCTTTCGCAGACAGCTTGGATCGCCATCTATCGCTGACCACTGTCGCAGGCCGACAGCATGCTTGCCCGCGTGCGTCGATCTCTGATTTGAGCACGATCACGCGTGACAGATCGGCTTATCGCCGAGCGCATATATCAGTGCCCGTCGCGGCAGCGGCGCCGAGGATGCGCCGCTATGCGCCTGTTAGCTCGCCGGCAGCCTACTGCCTGGCTTTTGCCGCCTCGCCGCCCTCGCTTGTCACCGGCTGCTGCTCACCAATTTCGGCCGACGGTGTCGTGGCCGGCCGTTCGGGACACTTCTCGAAGCTCTGAGATGGATCGCATTTGCCTTCGAGGCCGGTGTCCTCTCGATTGTGGGGTACCGCCTGAGCCGTGCCGCCTACCTGGCGATGGGAAAGCCGTGGCAGGTCATCCGCACGCTGCTCGCCCCGGTC
>CAJDUZ010000147.1_pt1 | contig 16216 bp, 15 predicted proteins | sample 7391221 | NCBI WGS metagenome assembly CAJDUZ01 (sample SAMEA7055692, study PRJEB34461) | soil metagenome | biome: terrestrial ecosystem; feature: Peninsula; material: soil | place: Antarctica | collected 2016
TTCCGGCGTGCTGCTCAGCGGGGCACCGAGCAACGTGGTGCCGGAACCTGCCACCTGGGCGCTGGCGGTCCTGGGATTCGGCCTGGTCGCCACGACCCGGCGCCGCAAGCCACGGCGGAGCGCCGACCGGACCTGACCGGCGCGCGACACGCTACAGCGCGCTGCCGAGCCCGATCGGCGCCGGCACCATGCCGACGATGCGCGTGAAGAGCGCGCGGTATTCCTCTTCAGGCGAATGGCCGGTCAGCGGATCGCGGTTCAGCGAGAACGCCGCGTCGAGCACGGTCCAGTCGTCGACCGAGAGCACCTGCTCGGCCAGCGGCAGGATCTCGGTCTCCTCGAGCCGCATGTGCTCGAGGTAGAAGTCGACGTATTGGCGTGCCGCCGCCTCGAACGCGTCGCGCCGTGCGTTGCCCATCATCTCGAACGCGAGCAGCGCGCGTTCCAGGTCGCGGATCGCGCGCTCGCCCTGTTCATGCTCGCGATCGAGGCGATCGAGCACCTCGCGCGCCTTCTCGCTGCGGCTGCGCAGCAGCGGAAACAGCAAGGTGGATTCCTTGGCGTGGTGCAGCCGCTCGGGGAATTCATCGATATAGAACAGCATCGCCCGCAAGGGCGCGAAGTCGGGCAGGCTGTCGTGGCGCCGGTGCTCGTCGAGCAGCAGCACCAGCGAGCGCAGCATGGCCGCCAAAGCCTTGTGTTCGTCGCGGATGATGCGCAGCGTGGCGTGTTGCATGGGGTCTCCTGGATGTCGGCCGAGCTTCGCACGGCGACGCCGCGCCTGCCATGACGACCGTCAAGCGAGCGGCGTCCCGGCCGGCGCTTCGAGCCCCTCAGGTCTCCAGCAGACGTCGCATCCAGCCGAGCAGCACCGTCGGCAGAGCCTCGGGGCGCGTCAGCACCGCATAACGGCCGGCACCGAAGACGCCGGGCAGATAGCCGGCGGCCTGCCGATCGATCGTCAGGCAGAACGGAAAGATGCCCTGCAGCCGCGCTTCGATGACGGCCTGGCGCAGGTCCTCGACGCCGTAGCGGCCTTCGTAGTCGTCGACGTCGTTGGGCTTGCCGTCCGACAGCAGCAACAGCAGTCGGTGATGGGCGGGCTGTTGCATTAGCCCGGCCGTGGCATGCCGCAGAGCCGCGCCGACCCGGGTGTAGTGCTCGGGCTCGAGTGCGGCGATGCGGCGTGCAATCGTCGAGTCATAGCGTTCGTCGTAGCGTTTGAGTTCGCGCACCGTCACCGCCTGCGGGCCTTCGCCGGAGAACGCGTGCACCGCGTAGGGTTCGCCGAGGCCGTCGAGCGCGAGACACACCAGCAGCAGCGCTTCGCGCTCGACGTCGATGACGCGGCGCTCGGCGCCGATCCAGCCGTCGGTCGAGCCGCTCACGTCGATCAGCAGCGAGACCGCCATGTCGCGCCGGGCGCGGCGCTCGCGCTGGTAGAGCGTCTGCGTCAGCGGCAAGCCGGCGCGGAAATCCGCCTGGCTCTCGATGCAGGCGTCGAGGTCGAGCTCGTCGCCGTCAAGCTGACGCCGCAGGCGCTGCCGGTGCGGGCGCAGCATCTCGAACTGGCGCCGGATCGTGCCGAGCATCTTGCGGTGGCGTGAGAGTGTCGCGTCGACCCAGCGCTGCGGGCCGAGCACTGCTGCTTGCAGATGCACCGTGGCCCCCGGCTCGCGGTAGCTGCCGCGCCGCCAGTCCCACTCGGGGTAGCGGATGCGCGTCGCATCGGCAGCGGCATCACCACCGGTTGCACGCCTTGCGCGTGCCTGTGGCGGATCGTCCGAGAGCAGGACCTCGGGCGCCTGCGCGGGTGTGGCGACCAGTCGGGCCTCGGCGAGCTCCGACAGCGCGTCGGCGTATTCCTCGGCCGCGGTCTCGTCGTCGCGGTCGGTCGGGCGCTGCAGGCCGTGCGGATCCTCGGCCTGCTCGTGCGGTTGCGCGGTCTGGATCATCCAGGCGCCCGGCTGCCGGTCGTCTTCGTCGTCGGCGGCTTCGCGTACCTGCGGCCGGCGCGCCAGCCGCGCGCTGCGCGGCTCGACGTCCGGCGTCGCGCCGGGTTCGGCGAGGAGCGTCGGCGCCGCGCCAGCGGTGGCCGGCGCGCGCAACTCGCCGGTCCAGTCGTCGATGTAGAGCGGATGCGGGCCCAGTCGCGAGCGCAGCGAGTCATCCGGATAAAGGCGGCCGGCCAACTCGGCCGCTGCGGTCTGCGATTCGAGCGGTGATGCGCAGATCGGCAGCGCAGCGTCGCCGCAGCCGGCAGCGAGCAGATCGCGCACCTGGCGCTCCAGCGGCTGCAGTGCGGCTGGAAAGGCCGCGAGCGGCGGCCGTTCGGTGAGTGCGGCGCGGCGCGCCGCCTGCAAGGCGCTGGCGCTGCCCGGCAGCCAGCGCAGCAGCGCCGCGTCGGCCGCGTGGCTCTCGTGCAGCAGGTAGAGGTCGCGCAGCAGTGGCGGGGCGTCGAACACGTGCGCGGCGCTACCGCGCGCGGCGCGCATCGCCTGCTGCAGCGCCATCGTGCGCCAGCGTGCCAGCGCCAGGTCGTCGGCGCCGAGATCGTCCGGCAGCCAGATGCTGTGGCCGTCTGTCGCAGGAATGGCGCGACGGCGCAGGGGGCCGTGGTTGCGACGAAACAGCAGCGCGAGGAAGGTCGGTGGTGCCGGCGGCTGGGCCACTCGCAAGGCCAGGCTGCGGCCGAACACGGCACTGACCAGCAGGTCCAGCCGCGCCGTGACGTCCGCCAGGCGCAGCGGCTGCGGGCCGGGGGCGCGGTGGCGCTGCCACAGCCCGCGCACGTAGACCGTGGCATGGCGCGCGGCGTCGATGATGACGTCTTCGGCTTCGGCCATCGCGGCCCGCCTTCAGACGAAGCTGGCGTCGACCAGGTCGCGCATCGCGCCGATCAGCGCCGGGTCGTCGGAGAGCGGCGAAACCAGCGCCGCGTAGCAGGCCTCGTGCACCTCGATGCCGCTGGCGATCAGGCGCGCCGCGGCAATCAGGAGCCGCGTGCTCGGCACTTCGGCCAGGCCGCGATCGCGCAGGCTGCGCAGCCGCTCGCCCAGGCTCACCAACGCGTGCGCGGTGGCGTAGGCAGCCGCGCCCTCGCGCTCGACGATCGCGACCTCGTGCGCCAGCGACGGGAAATCGAAATCGAGCGCGACGAAGCGCTGCCGCGTGCTCGGCTTCAAATCCTTCAGCATGCGCTGGTAGCCGGGGTTGTACGAGACGACGAGCTGGAAGCCCGGCGCCGCGGCGATCGTCTCGCCGGTCTTGTCGATCGGCAGCATGCGCCGGTGGTCGGTGAGCGGATGCAGCACGACGATCGTGTCCTGGCGCGCCTCGACCACTTCGTCGAGATAGCAGATGGCGCCGGCACGCACCGCACGCGTCAGCGGCCCGTCCTGCCAGACGGTGCCGTCGTGGCGGATCAGGTAACGGCCGATCAGGTCGCTCGCGCCGAGGTCGTCATGGCAGGAGATCGTGACGAGCGGGCGGCGCAGCCGCCACGCCATGTATTCGACGAAGCGCGTCTTGCCGCAGCCGGTCGGACCCTTGAGCATCACCGCCAGTCCGCGCGCGTGGCACTGCTCGAAGACCGCGACCTCGGCGCCGCTCGGCAGGTAGTAGGGCTCGGCCGCCGCGTCGATCCCGGCGTCGTGGCCCCGGCCGAGCTCCGTCAGGCCGCCGGTCGCGTTGGCGGAAGCGGACAACTCAGGCGCGCGCCGGCGTGATGCGTGGCGGCAGCGATTCGCGTTCGTCGGTGACCACTTCGAAGCGCGGCGCGAAGCGGAAGAAGTCGATGATGAAAAGGATCACGCCGATCGCGAACATCGTCGCGGTGAGGATCAGCATCAGGAAGTGCACCTGAATCTTCAGCTGCGTGTCGAGATAGCCCATGCCGAGGACGCGCTCGAGGTAGACCTGCGCAATGCCGGCCGTTGCGAACGACAAGGTCATGCCGAACATGCCGCCCAACTGCAGCCAGAATGCCCAGTAGCCGATCGCCGAGCCCTGCATGCGGCGCCCCGGCGTGAGGTACGGCAGCGCGAAGCTGATCATCGCCATCACGATCATCGCGTAGGCACCGTAGAACGCGGCGTGCGCGTGCATGGCCGTCACCAGTGTGCCGTGGGTCCACTTGTTGATGGCGGGCCACGTGTGCGCAAAGCCGAGCAGGCCGGCGCCGAACATCGTTGCGACCGCGCTGCCGACGGTCCAGTGCAGCGCGAGCATGTTGGGGTGCGAGATGCCGGAGCGGCGGATCGCCGAATAGGCGTAGATCGCCATGCCGACCAGTGCGACCGGCTCGAGCATGCTGAAGAAGCCGCCGATCGGCAGCCAGTAGTGCGGCACGCCGACCCAGTAGTAGTGGTGCGCGGTGCCGATAATGCCGGCAATGAAGACGAGGCCGACGATGACGTAGAGCCACTTCTCCAGCACCTCGCGGTCCGCGCCCGACAGCCGGATCAGCAGATACGCGAGAAAGGCGCCCTGGATCATCTCCCAGACGCCTTCGACCCAGAGGTGGATCGTCCACCAGCGGTAGAAGATCGAGATCACGTAGTTCTCGTAGTGCAGCAGTGCCGGCAGGTAGAGCACCGCCGCCAGCCCGAGCCCGCCAACCAGCACCCCCTCGGTGGTCGTGAAGCGCCCCGAGCGCCAGATCGTCATGCCGATGTTGTAGAGGAACATCAGCATCACGATGACGATGACGATCTTGTGCGGCAGCGGCTGCTCGAGCAGCTTGTTGCCGGTGCCGTAACGGAAGAAGTAGCCGATGACGGCGGTCACGCCCATCAAGGTGAAAAGCGCGAGCTGGATGTAGGCGAGCTTGACGCTGTAGAGCTCGGTACGCGACTCGTCGGGCACCATCCAGTAGGTCGCGCCCATGAAGCCGGTGAGCACCCAGACGATCAGCAGGTTGGTGTGGATCATCTTCGTCACGTCGAACGGCATGACGTAGAGCAGCGGATCGGGGCCGAGGTATTTGGTGGCCGACAGCAGCCCGAAGACGATCTGCAACCCGAACAGGACCATCGCTACCGCGAAGTACCAATAGGCCACCGACTGGGACTTGTAACGCATAGGTTCTCCGTCGCTCTGCTTCGTGCGCTCGACTTCAGGGGGCCGGGTACACGCTCACTTCAGTTTCTCGATCGCGCCGATCAAGCAACCGCCTGGCAACCGGCTCTGGCGGGGCGCTGGTGGCGCCCTGGGGGGAGCGCCAAAGGCGTCCGGCGGCCCTCATTTCAGCGACATCAGGTAGGCCACCAGGTCGTCGACCTGCTCCGATGTCAGCTCCTTGCCGTAGGTGGCCGGCATGAACGACACGCCACCGGCCGAAAACATCGGGCCGGGCACGACGTAGGCGCTCGGATCGACGATTGACTCGTGGATGAAGCCGGCCGCGTCCTTGGCCTTGCCCTTGTAGTCCGGCGACGCGATGACGTGGGCCGCCTCGGCCGCGATGCCGGCCAGGCTCGGGCCGGCCATGTTCACGCCCGCGGTGGTCGAGTGACAGGCAACGCAGGCCGGCGTGGCCTCACGGAACAGGCGCTCGCCGCGCGCGATCGGGCTCGCGGCACCGGCCGGCTGCGTGCCGGCTTCGACGCGCTCCGGAGCGCCACTCGGCTGCGACGCCGCCGAGGTCTGGGCCACTGGGGTCAGCGGCAGGGTCCCGCCGCTCACGAGAATCGGCCGCGGCGGCCAGCCCTGGTTGTCGACGTGGCTCACCCAGTCGAGGAACGCGACGATGTCGCTGATCGTCTCGGGGCTCAAGTCCTGCTTGGGCATCAGGCGGCGATGGCGCTGCTCGTCGTAGAACTTGGACGGGTCGGCGAGGTAGGCCTTCAGATAGGCCTCGCCGCGCTGCTGCGTGATCTTGGTGAGGTCGGGCGCGTAGTAGGCGCCTTCGCCGAACAGGGTGTGGCAGTTGATGCAGTTGTTCTTGTGCCAGGCATCGTTGCCGCGGCTGACGGCCGGCGTGATCTTGTCGGAGTTGGTGAGCGTCGGGAACTGACGGTGGCTGTCGATCGTCATGCCGATGAAGGCCACGACGCAGATGGCCGTCGAGACGATCGCGAAGAGGCGGGTCTGGCGCTTGTTCATGTTGCGCTAGATGCTGATGCCAGCCCAGTAGCGAATCGTCATCGTCGCTGCATAGACGATTGCGACGACGATCAGCACCGTGACCAGGTAGCCCAGACCCTTCAAGAGTCCGGCCCATGCCGTGTTTTGCATCGCGCTTCCTCCTTGCCCGGGGGTGGAGGCGATGATAGGCAAGCATGACCCTGAAGTTTGTAGGACATGGCCTCATCAGGGCAGGCCGCGGGCAGGGCACTACATCAGCAGATGTTCGCTCGAGTTGTCGCCGCCGAGGATCACGTAGTTGACCTTGCGGATGTCGGCGAGCTTGGTGCCGCCGGCGTACGAGATCGAGCTCTGCACGTCCTCGCGCATCTCGCGCAAGGTGTCGGCCAAGTGCCCCTTGATCGGCTCGAGGATGCGCTTGCCCTCGACGTGCTTGTACTCGCCCTTGTTGAAGTCGCTGGCCGAGCCGTAGTACTCCTTGAAGAGCTGGCCGTCGACCTCGACGGTGCGGCCGGGCGACTCCTCGTGGCCTGCGAACAGCGCGCCGATCATCACCATCGAGGCGCCGAAGCGGATGCTCTTGGCAATGTCGCCGTGGTCGCGGATGCCGCCGTCGGCGATGATGGGCTTGGTGGCGACTCGCGCGCACCATTTGAGCGCCGAGAGCTGCCAGCCGCCGGTGCCGAAGCCGGTCTTCAGCTTGGTGATGCAGACCTTGCCGGGCCCGACGCCGACCTTGGTCGCGTCGGCGCCCCAGGTCTCGAGATCGATCACCGCTTCCGGTGTCGCGACATTGCCGGCGATGACGAAGGCGTCGGGCAGGCGCTGCTTGATGTAGTCGATCATCTGGCGCACGCTTTCCGCGTGGCCGTGCGCGATGTCGATCGTGATGTAGTCGGCGCCGACGCCGTCGGCCGCCAGCCGGTCGATGATCTCGCGATCGGCCGCCTTCACGCCCGAGCTGATCGATACAAAGTGGCCCAGTTCGCGCATGCGTCGGGCATAGGCGATGTTGTCGATGTCAAAGCGATGCATCACGTAGAAATAGCCGTTGGCGGCCAGCCACTCGGTGATCGGTTCGTCGATGACGGTCTTCATGTTCGCCGGCACCACCGGCAGGTTGAAGCGGCGGCCGCCGAAGACGATCGAGGGGTCACACTCCGAGCGGCTCTCGACGCGGCACTTGCGCGGCAGCAGCAGGATGTTGTCGTAGTCGAAGATTTCCATGAATCTCGCTCCTTGGGATGTGCCGCACGTGGATAGCAGTGTGCGGTGGAAGGCTGCGAGCGCTTGACCTGGAACCCGGTCTGTCCAGGGCCGCAGGACGCGGCCGGATCGGACATGGAAAACCGGGCGCCAAAATTTGGGCCCGGTGACCCATTCTACGCGACTCACACGGCCACGCCGCCGTGCGTCATGGCGCGTGCACCATCCACGCGCTGCCGGACAATTGGTCGATGGCGCATTCGAGCGATGCCGGCGCCGCCGGCCTGCTGCAACACCTCAACCCCGAACAACTCGCCGCGGTGACCTTGCCGGCACGGCCGGCGCTGATCCTGGCCGGCGCCGGCTCCGGCAAGACGCGGGTGCTGACGACGCGCATCGCCTGGCTGATCCAGACCGGGCAAGTGTCGCCGGGCGGCCTGATGGCCGTGACCTTCACCAACAAGGCCGCCAAGGAGATGCTGGCGCGGCTCGACGCGATGCTGGCGCTGCCGGTGCGCGGCATGTGGGTCGGCACCTTCCACGGCCTGTGCAACCGCTTCCTGCGTGCGCACTGGAAGCTGGCGGCCTTGCCGCAGGGCTTCCAGATCCTCGATTCGGCCGACCAGCTCTCGGCGGTCAAGCGCGTCGACGAGCTGATGCGCGACCAGGCGGCCCTGCGCGAGCACTACCAGCGGCGTTTTCGCCACATCCTCGTCGACGAGTTCCAGGACACCAACCGGCTGCAATACGCGTGGCTGAAGATGTTTGCCGGGACGCCGGGTCCGGGGGGTTGCGCCGTCTTCGCGGTCGGCGACGACGACCAGAGCATCTATGCGTTTCGCGGCGCGCAGGTCGGCAACATGGCGGCGTTCGAGCGCGACTTCCGTGTCGAGCAGGTCATCAAGCTCGAGCGCAACTACCGCTCGTTCGGCAACATCCTCGATGCGGCCAACGAGTTGATCGCGCACAACTCGCGGCGCCTGGGCAAGAACCTGCGCACCGACGCCGGGCCGGGCGAGCCGGTGCGCGTGCACGAAGCCACCAGCGACTACGCCGAGGCGCAGTGGTTTGTCGAGGAGGCTCAGCAACTGCACCGCGAAGGCACGGCGCGAAGCAACATCGCGCTCTTGTATCGCAGCAACGCGCAAAGCCGCGTCATCGAGAGCGCGCTCTTCAACGCCGGCATCCCGTACAAGGTCTACGGGGGCCTTCGCTTCTTCGAGCGCGCCGAGGTCAAACATGCGCTGTCGTACCTGCGGCTGATCGAGAACCCGAACGACGACACCAGCTTCCTGCGCGTCGTCAACTTCCCGGCGCGCGGCATCGGGGCGCGCACGCTCGAGCAGCTGCAGGACGCGGCCCGCAGCAGCGGCCGCAGCCTCTACCAGAGCGTTGGCGCGGTGGCCGGCAAGAGCGGCGCGAACCTGCAGGCCTTCGTCGCCAAGATCGATGCGATGCGTGACGCCACGCGCGGCCTCACCTTGCGCGAGATCATCGGCCACATGCTCGATGCCTCGGGTCTGGTCGACTTCTACAAGGCCGATCGCGAGGGCCGCGACCGGCTCGAGAACCTCGAAGAGCTGATCAATGCCGCCGAGGCCTTCGTGACGCAGGAAGGTTTCGGCAAGGACGCCGTCGCGCTGCCGGTCGACGAGACCGCGCGCAGCGCCGGGCGCGCCGAATTCAGCATCCCCGGTGCTGTCGACGCGGATGAGGGGATCGGCTCGCCGGTTTCCGCACCCGCCCTTGTGCCCGATGCGGATAGCGGTGAAATCATGTCGCCCCTCGCCGCCTTCCTGACACACGCCTCGCTCGAGGCCGGCGACAACCAGGCTCAGGCCGGCCAGGATGCAATCCAGCTGATGACCGTCCACTCGGCCAAGGGGCTGGAGTTCGACTGCGTCTTCATCAGCGGCCTCGAGGAGGGCCTCTTTCCGCACGAGAATTCGGCCGGCGACGTCGACGGACTCGAGGAGGAGCGGCGGCTGATGTACGTCGCGATCACGCGCGCGAGGAAGCGCCTTTACCTGAGCTTCTCGCAGACGCGGATGCTGCACGGCCAGACCCGCTACAACCTGAAGAGCCGCTTCTTCGACGAACTCCCCGAAGCCGCGCTGAAGTGGCTCACGCCGCGCAACCAGGGCTTCGGTTCGGGCTATGCGCGCGACTACCAGGCCGCCTGGGCGCGTGGCTCCGGGCTCGGCTCGATCGTCGGCGCCGGCCGCGTCGAGCCGGTCGCCGCCCGGGCATCGAGCCATGGCCTGCGCGCCGGCCAGGGCGTCTTCCACAGCAAGCGCCCGCGCCGCCGGTCGCCTCGGCCGCTACGGCACGACGACGTCCACCGTCTTGCCGATGACCTTGCCGCCGACCTCGACGCCGGTGCTGACGACCGCGCCGGTGACCGAGATCGCTGCGCCGGCGGCGGCGCCGACCACGTTGACGACGGCGCAGCCGGGCAGCGCGGCCAATACCAGCAGGCCGGGCAGCCAGTGCACGGCCAGGCGCGGTGCGATCGCGCCGTCCTCAGACGCCGACATCGTCGATTTCGCGATAGGCGTCGCGCAGCCACATCTTGACGCGCTGGCGGTCCATCAGCCCGAGGCCGGTCAGGTCCTGGTCGGCGTTGCGCGCCTTCCAGAAGCTGCTGCTGGCGCTGTCGATCTTGTTGATCGCCGCTTCGTGCAGCTTGCGTATCGTGACGACCTTGGCGCCGAGCGCGAGCGCCCGTGACTGCTCCCCCGACTGCTCCAGCACGCTGAAGTCGTTGCCGCGCACCTGGTTGCGCACCAGCACGTAGCTGAGGCCGGTGCCGAAGCGGTCGAGCAGCTTCTTCAAGAGGTCGACCGAGTCCTTGCCGGCATCCATCACATGCCAGTAGACCAGCCGCAGGCCGAGTTCGTCGGCGAGATTGACGACGCCGGCATCGTCCATCCATTGCAGCAGCGGGTCGTGCGTCTGTGCCGCCAGGTCGACCAGCACGCGCCGCTCGGGCTGTTCCGCCGCGGCCTCGATGATGGCGTCGAGCGCCTCGTAGCGGTCGACCAGCACCGGCGAGGCGTGCCCCGCGTAAAAACGCATCAGTGCGCCATGCGAGCGATCGGTGTCGAAGCCGATGAACGGGATCTCGTGGTCGATGAAGTACTGCGCGACGATGCGCGCCACCAGCGACTTGCCGACGCCGCCTTTTTCGCCGCCGATGAAATGGATGCTGCCCATCACGCCCCTTTTTCCTTGATCGATACGCCCGGTAAGCCGGTCGTGCAGCCTGCAATGTATGCGATCGGAAATTGCTGGTGTCTTGCCTGCAGCGGCGGCGTGATGGGGCGCCGGCGGCCGTCGGCTCTTTCTGGGCCTTTTGCTGGCCTTCGTCGTCGTCGTCGCCTGGGGTTGCACCGGGCCGGTCTTCCGGTACTCCGACACCTGGCAACTGGTGATGAACACGACCTCGTCGATCGTCACGTTCCTGATGGTGTTCCTGATTCAGAACACGCAAATCCGCGACACCGTCGCGATCCATCTCAAGCTCGACGAATTGCTGCGCAGCGTCACTGGCGCGCGCACCTCGATGGTCGATCTGGAGGCCTTGTCGGACGACGAGCTCGAACGGCTGCAGCGTGTATTTAAAAAACTGCGCGAAAAGGCGATGCGGGCCGACCGGAACGGAAAGCCCGGCCTCGATGCGGAGCCGCGCGGCAGCTAGGGGATGTAGCGCCGGTTGGCGCGCGGTATCCAGTACCCGAGCAGCGCCGCGGCAGCAAAGCCGAGCAGTCCGGTGACCCAGATGCCCGTGGCCAGCGAGACTGCGGCCGTGATCGCCGACAGCACCGCCGGACCGCCCGAGGTGCCGATGTCCGACAGCAGCCGCCAGATGCCGAGGAATTGCGCGCGCCCGGGTGACGGTGAATAGTCGGCGCCCAAGGTCATGATCATGCCCGAACCGATGCCGTTGCCGAAGCCGATCAGCAGTGACGCGAGCAGCAGGCTCGCGACGCCATGCGTCAGCGGCGTCAGCAGCAGCGCCACCCCCATGATCACCATCGACGGCACCGCGACCCAGTTGCGGCCTTTGCGGTCCATGACCTTCCCGGCCGGGTAGAAGACCAGCATGTCGATGCCGCCAGCCAGGCCGTAGATCAGCGAGGTCGTCGCCGCATCGAGGCCGATGTGATCGGCCCAGAGCGGAATCACGACCTGGCGTGAAGCGCGCACCGCACTCACCAGCACCACGCCGAGGCCGACGGTCATGAAGACCGGCAGGTGCGCCATCGTCACCGAGCGCAGGCTCGGGGCGACCCGCTCGGGGCTCGCGGCCAGGCGCGGCAGGTCTCGCATGCCGAGGGCAACGGCGGACGACAGCAGAAAGGCACCGAGCGCCAGCCAGTAGGCGGCGACCAGTCCGCTCAGGTGGATCAGCCCGGCGGCAACGAACGGGCCGACGAAGAAGCCGATGCGCATCACGCCGCCCAGGGTCGAAAGCGCGCGCGCCCGGTACTGCAGGGGCACCGCCTCGGTCAGGTAGCTCTGGCGCGCCAGGCTGAAGACCGAGGCCGACATGCCGAGCATGAAGATGCCGGCGGCAAAGACCCAGCTGTTGCCGGCCAGGATGCACAGCAGCATCGCGAGGGCCCCCCAGACGCCGGCGCCGACGATGGCCCAGCGCTCGCCGTAACGGTCGGTGATCACCGAGGCCGGCAGGTTGCTGAGCAGCGAGCCGATGCCCAGCGACGTGACGATCAACGCTGCCTCGGCAACCGAACCACCGAGTTCGCGCACGCTCAGGGCGATCACCGGCAGGATCGCTCCTTCACCGAGGCCGAACAGCAGCGACGGGCCGAAGACCGCGACGGCGATGCGCCGCAGGCTGGACGGGTCGGTGCTCAACGCAGGCTGGCCGGCTCGGTGCTCAGGCGTGGGCGGCCCGCGTCTGGGCGGCCGCGCTCAGCCGCGGCCCACGTAGGGCATCTTGGTCGCCATCACCGTCATGAAGAGCACGTTGGCCTCGAGCGGCAGGCTGGCCATGTGGACGACCGCGTCGGCAACATGGCGCACGTCCATGCGCGCCTCGGTTGCGGTCTCACCGTTGGCCTGGAGCACGCCGCTGGCCATGCGCTCGGTCATTTCACTGGCGGCGTTGCCGATATCGATCTGGCCGCAGGCAATGTCCCAGGCGCGGCCGTCGAGCGCGCTTGCCTTGGTCAGCCCGGTGATCGCGTGCTTGGTCGCGGTGTAGGGCGCGCTCAGCGGGCGCGGCGCATGCGCCGAGATCGAGCCGTTGTTGATGATGCGGCCTCCGCGCGGCGTCTGGCCCTTCATCAGCCGGAACGCCTGCTGCGTGCACAGGAAGGCGCCGGTCAGGTTGACACCGACGATCCCCTGCCACTGCTCGAAGCTGAGGTCCTCGAGCGGGATGGGCGGCGTGCCGGTACCGGCGTTGTTGAACAGCAGATCGAGTCGGCCGTAGCGCTCGCGGACCGCCGCGAAGAGGGCGCTTACCGACTGCGGATCGGCGATGTCGGTCGGCAGCGCGAACGCCTGGGCGCCGAGTGTGCCGGCCGCATCAACGGTTTGCTGCAGGGCCGCGGCGCGGCGTCCGGCCAGCACGACGTGCCAGCCGGCTTGCAGCAAGGCCAGGGCGCTGGCGCGGCCGATACCGCTGCCGGCGCCGGTGACAAGGGCGACTTTCATGACACGGGCTCCTGGTGGTGAAGGGACGGGCGGCGCACGCGGCGAGCCTTGGTCCTAGGCGCCTTCGACGGTGCCGGTGGCGTCCGGTGTGTCAGCCGCGAAGCAGCCGTTGAAGGTGAAGTAGAGCGAGGCGTAGAACACCGTCGAGAAGATCAGCGAGGCCGGCATCGCGACCAGCGCCAGCAACTGCATCTGGCCGAACAGGCCGAAGACGAGGTTGGCAAGCAGGGCGAACACCAGCAGCACCGCGACCCAGGTGAGGCTGTAGACGGCAAACGCTGCCTTGTTGCGCCAGCAGGCGACGGAGCTGAAGAAAAGCGACTTGCCCCACGAGACGCCACCCCAGTGGACCAGCGCCGGTGCGTGCCAGAACGGCACCGAGAGCAATGCGGCAAGCCCGAAGCGCAGCAGCATGCCGGCTTCGAGCCGCGGATCGGCGAGCCGCATGGCAACCGACTCGGGATTGGCCTGGCTGGCCGGCAGCGCCTCCATCAGCGCGTCGAGTGCGCCGCCATCGACGACATCGCTGATCCACATGATGAAGAAGGTGCAGACCGCGTAGACGATTCCGAGCTTGAGCATCGCCAGCCGCTGCACGCGGCCGTTGCGCAATGGCGCGATGAAGGCGGACGGCAGCGGGAAGGAGCCGTTGAGCGCCGCGCGCGTCGCGATCATGAAGCCGAGCGAGCCGAGCGGCAGCAGCACCAGCAGCAGCAGCGGCCCGACCAGCGGCAGCAGGCTGAGCGCGAGCACGATGAACAGGAACACCGCAAACAGCCCGGCGAAGGCCAGCGGCTGCCGGAGGAACACCTTGAAGCCCTGACGCACCCAAAAGGCGCCCTGACGGGCCGGAGCCTGCAGCAGCCTCATCGGACACCGCTGCCGGCAAGGACTTCGGCGTGCCAGGGCGCGCTGCGGCGCTGCTGCAGCACGCGCTCGAAATGCGCCGGGTCGTGCGGTTGCAACAAGGCGGCGCCGCGCGGCAGGTGCAGATCCCACAGCCGCGAGATCCAGAAGCGCAGCGCCGCGGCGCGCATCAGCGCCGGCAGCAGCCGCAGCTCGGCATGCGTCAGCGGCCGATGCCGCGCGTAGGCGCCAACCAGCGCCGCGGCGCGTTCCTCGATGAGGCGGCCGCTGTGGAGATCGATGCACCAGTCGTTGAGGCACACGCCGATGTCGAACAGCCAGGTGTCGATTCCGGCGAAATAGAAATCGAACAGGCCGGTCAGCCGGTCTCCGTCGAACAGCACGTTGTCGCGAAACAGGTCGGCGTGGATCGGGCCGCGCGGCAATTCGCGGTACGCCGCCGAGGCCGCCAGGCGCTGCTGGTACTGCAGCTCGTCCTGCAAGAGCCCGGCCTGCGCCGCGTCGACGAACGGCAGCACCACCGGCACCGTCGCCGTCCACCACTCGAGGCCGCGCAGGTGAGGCTGGCGGCGCGGGTAGTCGAGCGCGGCCAGGTGCATGCGCGCCAGCACCGCGCCGACGCTGGCCGCGTGGGCTGCGTCGGGCGCCAGGTGGTGCTGGCCGGGCAGGCGGTCAACGACTGCCGCGGGCTTGCCGTTGAGCGCATGCAGGATCCGTCCATCGGCATCGGCATGCGGCTCGGGCACCGGGATACCGCGCGCCGCGAGGTGCTGCATCAAGTCGAGATAGAACGGCAGCTCGTCGGGCGTCAGGCGCTCGAACAGGGTCAGCACATAGCGGCCGCCCGTCGTGTCGGCAAAGTAGTTGGTGTTCTCGATGCCGCCGGCGCAGCTCTCCAGCGCCGTGAGGTGCCCGATGTCCAGGCGCGCGATGAGTCCTGCCGCCTGGTCGAACGAAACTTCGGTGTAGACCGCCATCTGTCAGCAACGCCGCCCGGCCGCAGCCGGGTCAGAAGTTCAGCACGCGCCAGACGCGCTTGCCGGCGGCGCCCTGCGTGGTGCCGGCCGCATCGGGCGCGTCGCGCAGGCCATCGGCAGGGATGACTTCGTAGCGCGTGCCGCCGGCGCCGGTGACGACGATGCGGCGCGTCTGGCCGCGCACCCGCAATTCGTCGATGCGGGTATCGCGGCCCTGCACGACGATGTGCTGCACCGCCGGCTCGCCCGGTGCGGCGGGGGCGGCTCCGGCAGGCGCGGTCTGGGCGGCCACCGCCTGCGCCGGTTCGGCGGCTACGGCCTGCGCCGGTCCGGCGGCTACGGCCTGAGCGGGTTGGGTAGATTGGGCGGGACTCGCGCAAGACGCGGATTCATCGCGCCATTTTAGGCGGCCCACGCTGGCGGCTTGGCTGACAATTCCGGCATGAGCGACAAGACCTTGCTGCTGGTGGACGGATCGAGCTATCTGTACCGCGCGTTTCATGCCTTGCCGAACCTGCGCGGGCCCGACGGCTTCCCGACCGGTGCGCTGCACGGTGTCATCGCGATGATGAAGAAGCTGCGCGAGGACTTCCCTGCGCAGCACGGCGCCTGCGTCTTCGATGCCCCGGGCCGGACCTTTCGCGACGACTGGTATCCCGACTACAAGGCGACGCGCACGCCGATGCCGGCCGACCTGGCCGTGCAGATCGAGCCGATCCACGAGGCCGTCAAGTTGCTCGGCTGGCCCGTGCTGATCGTGCCGGGCGTCGAGGCCGACGACGCGATCGGCACGATCTCGTGCATGGCCGCCAAGGGTGGCTTCGACGTCGTGATCTCGACCGGCGACAAGGACCTGGCACAGCTCGTCGACGAGCACGTGACCTTGATCAACACGATGAGCAACGAGCGCCTCGACGTCGTCGGCGTGACTGAGAAATTCGGCGTGCCGCCGGCACTCATCGTCGACTACCTGGCGCTGATCGGCGACGCGGTCGACAACGTACCCGGCGTCGACAAGGTCGGCCCGAAGACCGCGGCGAAGTGGCTGGCCGAACACGGCTCGCTCGACGGCGTGATCGCAGCGGCGGCCGGCATCAAGGGCGCGGTCGGCGAGAACCTGCGGCGCGCGCTCGACTGGCTCCCGCAAGGGCGTCGCCTCGTTACCGTCGCGCAGGACTGCGACCTGAGCGGTCATGTGCTCGGCTGGCCCGAGTTCGATGCGCTGGCGCTGCACGCCATTGACGCCCCCGCCTTGCTCGCCTTCTACGAGCGCTACGGCTTCAAGACGATGCGGCGCGAGCTCGAGCGCCGCATGGCCGCGACGCACCCCGCCGCCTCGTCACCGGCGGCCTTGCCGATCGATGCCGCCGTGCCGGCCGAGCGCATCGAGACGC
>CAJDUZ010000047.1_pt1 | contig 15993 bp, 14 predicted proteins | sample 7391221 | NCBI WGS metagenome assembly CAJDUZ01 (sample SAMEA7055692, study PRJEB34461) | soil metagenome | biome: terrestrial ecosystem; feature: Peninsula; material: soil | place: Antarctica | collected 2016
GACGACGACGCAGAACACGCGTCACCATCCCCGCCCGGCGCGCCGGCCAGTTGCGCCTCATCAGCCTGCGCCCAGGGCGCTGCGCCGGCGGGATCGTCCCCGTTCGCCGCACCAGCCAACGCGTCGCCGCGCCCGCCTTGCGCTTCGCCGAGGCGGTTGCGCGCGCCGCTGATCGTGAAACCCTGCTCGTAGAGCAATTCGCGGATGCGCCGGATCAGCAGCACCTCGTGATGTTGGTAGTAGCGGCGGTTGCCGCGCCGCTTCATCGGCTTGAGCTGCGTGAACTCCTGCTCCCAGTAGCGCAGCACGTAGGGCTTGACGGCGCACAGCTCGCTCACTTCACCGATCGTGAAGTAGCGTTTGGCGGGGATGGCAGGAAGCGCTTTCTCCATTGAACATCGGCGAGGAGGGAAAGCGAAAACTCTACTCGAACTCCTCCGCAAGCGGCATATCGCCCTGCACCACGGCCTTGAGCTTGTGGCTGGCGTGGAAGGTCACGACATTGCGCGCCTTGATCGGGATGGTCTCGCCGGTGCGTGGGTTGCGCCCCGGGCGCGGAGCCTTGCGCCGGATGTTGAAGTTGCCGAAGCCCGAAAGCTTCACTTCCTCGCCGGTCAGCAAGGTCGAGTGGATCAGCTCGAAGAAGGCCTCAACCATGTCCTTCGATTCGCGCTTGTTCAGGCCCAGGCGCTCGAACAGCAACTCGGCCAGGTCGGCCTTGGTCATGGTCGGCGTCTCGAGCGTCGGCAGCACCACCGGGAGCTTGTCGGTCATCTTCGTTCCTTCAATGGCGCAGCCGCAGGCCCAGCCGCTGCTCGAGCGCGGCAACGACCGCGGCCACCGCGGCATCGATGCGCTCGTCGGTCAAGGTCGCCTCGTCGTCGAGAACCTCGAGCCGCACCGCGAGGCTGCGCTCGCCGGCGGCATCGCCCGCCGCCGCGGCCGGCCGATAGAGGTCGAAGAGCCGTGCCGAGCGGACGAGGCCGCCGTCGACCGAAGCAATCGCCTGCATCAGCGCCTCGTGGCTGACGGCGTCGCCGGCGATCACCGCGATATCGCGCCACGCCGCCTGCTGGCGCGGCAGCCCCGCGAAGGCCGGGATGCGGCGCGCGAGCAGTGCGCCGACATCGAGCTCGAACAGGAGCGGAGCCTGCGGCAGCGCATACGCCAGCCGCCACTTCGGGTGCAACTCGCCGGCAAAGCCGATCGCCGCGCCGTCGACTTCGATTGCGGCGCAGCGCCCCGGGTGCAGCGCAGCGTGCGTGGCCGGCACGAAGCGCGCCTGCGTCGGTTCGAGCAAGGACTCGATGTCGCCCTTCAGATCGAAGAAATCGGCAGCGCGCTCTTTCACGCCCCATTGCAGCGCATCGGCTGCGCCGTAGGCGAGACCGGCCAGGCGCAGCGGCTGGTGCACGCCGGCAACGCTCGAAGGGCCATCGGCGACGCTCGCGTCGCGCATGAAGACCCGGCCAAGCTCGAAGAGGCGCGCACGCGGCGCTTTGCGCGCGAGGTTGAAGCGCAAGGCGCCGACGAGGCTGCCGAGCAGGCTCGAGCGCATCACCGCGAGCGAACTCGCGATCGGGTTGAGCACACGGATCGGCGTCGCGTTGCCGGCGAGCTCGCGCTCCCAGCGCTCTTCGACGAAGCTGAAGTTGATCGTTTCGCGGTAGCCCAGCGACGCCATCGTGTGGCGCAAGGCGTCGACACTGCGTCGGGCCTCGCTGCGCACGCGCGCGTTCAGGGTTGCACGCGGCGCGGCATCTGGCAGAGTGTCGTAGCCGATGACGCGGATGACTTCCTCGATCAGGTCCTCCTCGACCGCGAGGTCGAAGCGCCAGCTTGGCGGCGTCACCGTGAGCCGCCCCGGCTCGGCGACGTAGGGCAGACCGAGGCGCTGCATCACCGCCTCGCATTGCGCCTGCGTGACCGGCATGCCGATCACCTTGGAGGCGCGCTCGACGCGCAGGACGACCGGCGCACGCTGCGGCATATTCGGCTGCTGGTCGTCGACCGGGCCGCAGCGCGTCGCCGCGCTGCCGCAAATCTCGGTGATGAGCCGCGTGATGTATTCGAGGTGCTCGACGGTCGTCGCCGGGTCGACGCCACGCTCGAAGCGCTGGCCGGCGTCGGTCGTGAAATTGAAGCGCCGCGAGCGCCCGGCCACCGACTCTGGCCACCAGAAGGCGGCCTCGACGTAGACGTTGCGGGTCGCATCCGACACGGCAGTGGCGGCACCGCCCATGATGCCGGCAAGCGATTCGACGGCGTGCGAATCGGCGATGACGCCGACCGTCGGATCGAGCTCGACGGTGTTGCCGTTCAACAACTCGAGCGTCTCGCCGGGCCGGCCCCAGCGCACTTCGAGGCCACCCTGGATGCGGTCGAGATCGAAGATGTGCGTCGGCCGGCCGAACTCGAACATCACGTAGTTCGAGATGTCGACCAAGGGCGAGACCGAGCGCTGGCCGCAGCGCTCGAGCCGGTCGACCATCCAGCGCGGCGTGGCCGCGCGCGGCTCGATGCCGGAGACGATGCGTCCGGAAAAGCGCCCGCAGAGGTCGGGCGCCTCGATGCGCACCGCGAGCCGTTCATCCTGTGTCGGCTTGACCGGCGCGATCGACGGCGTGCGCAGCGGTGCCCCGCTCAGCGCCGCGACTTCACGCGCAATCCCGTAGACGCTCATGCAATGAGCAAGGTTCGGCGTGAGCTTCAACAGGAAGATCGTGTCGTCGAGCCGCAGCTCCGCGCGGATGTCGCGTCCGATCTCGGCCGACTCGTCGACGATCAGCAGCCCGCTGTGGTCTTCCGAGAGCCCCAGCTCGCGCGCCGAGCACAGCATTCCCTGGCTCTCGACGCCGCGCAGTTGCCCGAGGCGGATGCGCAGCGGCTCCGCTGCGCCTTCGGCCGGTGGCAACTCGGCGCCGACCAAGGCGCACGGCACCTTGATGCCGCTCTTCACGTTGGGGGCGCCGCAGACGATTTCGAGCAGTGCGCCCGTGCCGGCATCGACCGTGCAGACGCTCAGGCGATCGGCGTTCGGGTGACGTCGTACCTCCTGCACCACCCCGACGACGACGCCGGAAAAAGGCGGCGCGACCGGCCGCGTCTCTTCGACCTCCATGCCGGCCATCGTCAGCAGTTCGGCCAGCTCCGCGGTGCCGATCGGCGGGTTGCAATATTCGCGCAGCCAGGATTCGGGAAATTGCATCGCTCGTCTTCCGGCTACTGGAACTGGGACAGAAAGCGCAGGTCGCCTTCGAAGAAGAGCCGCAGGTCGCTGATGCCGTAGCGCAGCATCGCCAGGCGGTCGATGCCCGAACCGAACGCGAAGCCGAGATAGCGCTCCGGATCCAGCCCCATGTTGCGCACGACCGTCGGGTGCACCTGGCCCGAGCCCGAAACCTCGAGCCAGCGCCCGGCGAGCGGCCCGCGCTCGAACATCACGTCGATCTCGGCGCTCGGCTCGGTGAACGGGAAGTAGCTCGGCCGAAAGCGCAGCTTCAGCTCGGTCGTCTCCATGAAGGCCTGGATGAAGTCCAGGTACATCGCCTTCAGGTCGCGAAAGCTCACGTCCTCGCCGATCCACAGGCCCTCGACCTGGTGGAACATCGGCGAATGCGTGGCGTCGCTGTCGACGCGGTACGTGCGGCCCGGCGCAATGACGCGGATGTCGGGCATCCGTGCCGCCCCGGCGTATTTGCGCGCATGCGCCTGCGCGTAGCGGATCTGCATCGGCGAGGTGTGCGGCCGCAGGTTGAGCCAGCGGCCCTCGGCATCCTTCACATCGACATAGAACGTGTCCTGCATCGAACGCGCCGGGTGGTTCTCGGGGTTGTTCAATGCGGTGAAGCTGTACCAGTCGGTCTCGATCTCGGGGCCGTCGGCCACGTCGAACCCCATCGACGCGAAGATCGCCTCGATGCGCTCGCGCGCCAAGGTGATGGGGTGCACGCTGCCGCCGCCGCGGCGACGCCCGGGCAAGGTCACGTCGAGCGCCTCGGCGGCAAGCTGGCGCTCGAGATCGGCGTTGGCAAGCGCCTCGCGCCGCGCCGCAAGCGCCGCCTCGATTTGCTGCTTGGCGGCGTTGATCAGCGCGCCGCGGGCGCGCTTCTCGTCGGGCGCGAGGCTGGCGAGCGCCTTCATCTGCGCGGTGATGCGACCGGCCTTGCCGAGAAAGCGCGCCTTCGCGTTCTCGAGTTCGGCCGGCGCCGCGGCGGCCGCGAAATCGCGCTCCGCGTCCTGCACCAGCGAGTCGAATTCGTTCATGGTTCCGGGGATGAAAAAGGCCGCGCAGCGGCGGCCTTCCGGGGTTGCACTGCGGCGATTGCGCCGCAAGCGGCCACCGGACGCGGCGCAGGCGCGCCGCGCCGCGGATTCAGACCAGCTGAGCCTTGACCTTCTCGACGAGGCTGCCGAACGCGGCCGGGTCGTTGACGGCCATGTCGGCCAGCACCTTGCGATCGATCTCGATCTGCGCCTTGCGCAAGCCGTTCATGAAGCGGCTGTAGGTCACGCCCATGCTGCGGCTGGCGGCGTTGATGCGCGCGATCCAGAGGTTGCGAAAGACGCGCTTCTTGTTGCGGCGGTCGCGGTAGGCGTACTGGCCGGCCCGCATGACCGCCTGCTTGGCGATGCGAAAGACGTTCTTGCGCCGGCCACGGTAGCCCTTGGCGAGGGCCAGGATCTTCTTGTGGCGGGCGTGTGCGGTGACACCGCGTTTGACGCGAGACATTCGGGTTCTCCTTCAGAAGGCAGTCAGGGCTCAGAGACCGGCGAACGGCATCATCTGCCGGATCGAGCCCACGTCGCTCTCGTGCACCGTCGCGATGCCGCGCAACTGGCGCTTCGTCTTGGTCGACTTCTTCGTCAGGATGTGGCGCTTGTAGGCCTGGCCCCGCTTGACGGTGCCACCCGGGCGCACGCGAAACCGCTTCGCGGCACTTTTCTTGGTCTTCATCTTGGGCATGACTGCTCCTTCTTGATTGCTGCTGCAGGCGCCGGCAAGTCTTGCCGTCTTGTAGGCCTGCAACCGCTTCTGATGCCGCCGCGGCGACCAGACCGCGGCAACACATATCTAACGCTTCTTCGGGCCCAGCACCATGATCATCTGTCTTCCCTCGAGCTTGGGCATGTGCTCGACCACCGCGACATCGGCCAGGTCATCGCGAATGCGCTCGAGCAGCCGCATGCCGATGTCCTGGTGCGTGATCTCGCGGCCGCGATAGCGCAAGGTGACCTTGCCCTTGTCGCCGTCCTCGCCGATGAAGCGGCGCAGGTTGCGCATCTTGATCGCGTAATCGCCCTCGTCGGTGCCGGGACGGAACTTGACTTCCTTGATCTCGATGACCTTCTGCTTGGCCTTGGCCTCGGATGCCTTTTTCTGCTCCTGGTACTTGAACTTGCCGTAGTCCATCAACCGGCAGACAGGCGGGTCGGCCTGCGCGACGATCTCGACCAGATCGACGTCCTGCTCGCCCGCGAGGCGCAAGGCCTCACTGGTGGGCATGATGCCCAGCGGCTCGTTGTCGGGGCCGTTGAGACGGACTTCGGGCGCCATGATCTCGCGGTTCAGGCGATGCTTGCGCTCGGCATTGGGAGTACGACGGTCAGCAAAAGTAGCGATGGCTTTACCTCTCAGCGAATTCCAAGGCAAACGGAATCCGAAACGACGACAAACGCGCCCGGCCTCCCGGATGCGAGCCCCTCAGGGGGATCACACCTTCACGGCGATGTCTGCGGCGATCTTCACGGAGAAGTCGTCGAGCGTCATCGAGCCGAGATCCAGGTTGCCACGGGCGCGTACAGCAACGGTTCCGTTTGCCTTTTCCTTGTCTCCAACGACGAGGATGTACGGGACCTTTTGCAATGAATGCTCGCGTATTTTATAGCTTATTTTTTCGTTGCGCAAATCGGACACGACCCTAAGTCCTTGTTTTTGCAGCCGTTTGACAATTTCTTGAGCAAAGTCAGATTGGGCCTCCGTGATCGTGAGGACGCTGACCTGCAAGGGCGCCAGCCACGCCGGCAGCGCACCGGCATGGTGCTCGATCAGCATGCCGATGAAGCGCTCGAAGCTGCCGACGATGGCGCGGTGCAGCATCACCGGCGTGTGGCGCACGCCATCCTCGCCGACATACTCGGCCTCCAGCCGCTCAGGCATCGAGAAGTCGACCTGCATCGTGCCGCACTGCCACTGCCGGCCGATCGCGTCCTTCAAGGTGTACTCGATCTTCGGGCCGTAGAACGCGCCCTCCCCCGGGCTCACCTCGAACTCGCAGCCCGAGCGGCGCAGGCTCTCGATCAGCGCATGCTCGGCCTTGTCCCAGCTCTCGTCCGAGCCGATGCGCGCCTCGGGGCGCGTCGCGATCTTGTAGATGATCGAGTCGAAGCCGAAATCGGCATAGACCTTCTGCAGCAGCGCGGTGTAGGCGACGCATTCGCCCTGGATCTGGTCTTCGGTGCAGAAGATGTGGCCGTCGTCCTGGGTGAATCCGCGCACCCGCATGATGCCGTGCAGGCCACCCGAGGGCTCGTTGCGATGGCATTGACCGAATTCGCCATAGCGCAGCGGAAGATCGCGATAGCTCTTGATGCCCTGCTTGTAGATCAGGATGTGGCCCGGGCAGTTCATCGGCTTCAAGGCGTAGTCGCGCTTCTCCGATTCCGTCGTGAACATGTTCTCGCGGTACTTGCCCCAGTGGCCAGTCTTCTCCCACAGGCCCTGGTCGAGCAATTGCGGCGCCTTGACCTCCTGGTAGCCGTTGTCGCGATAGACCGCACGCATGTACTGCTCGACCTGCTGCCACACGGCCCAGCCCTTCGGGTGCCAGAACACCAGCCCCGGCGCATGCTCGTCGAGATGGAACAGGTCGAGTTCGCGGCCCAGTTTGCGGTGATCGCGCTTCTCGGCCTCCTCGAGCAGGTGCAGGTACTGCTGCAGTTCTTCCTTCGTCGCCCACGCGGTGCCGTAGATGCGCTGCAGCATCTCGTTGCGATGGTCGCCGCGCCAGTAGGCGCCGGCCACCTTCATCAGCTTGAAGTGCTTGAGCTTGCCGGTCGACGGCACGTGCGGGCCGCGGCAGAGATCCTCGAAGTCGCCCTCACGGTACAGCGAGACGTCCTCGCCGGCCGGGATGCTCGAGATGATCTCGGCCTTGTAGTCCTCGCCGATGCCCTTGAAGTACTCGACCGCGGCGTCGCGCGGCAGCACGCGGCGCTCGATCCGCTCGTCGCGCTTGGCAAGCTCGTGCATGCGCTGCTCGATCGCCGTCAGGTCTTCGGGCGTGAACGGGCGCTTGTAGGCGAAGTCGTAATAGAAGCCGTTCTCGATCACCGGGCCGATCGTCACCTGGGCATCCGAAAAGAGCTGCTTGACGGCATAGGCCAGCAGGTGCGCGGTCGAGTGACGGATCACCTCGAGTCCGTCGGGGTCGCGCTCGGTGAGGATGGCGAGTTGCGTGTCTTGATCGAGCACATGCGAGGTGTCGACGACCCGCGCCGCATCGCCCGCACCAATGCGTCCGGCAATGGCCGCCTTGGCGAGGCCCGGGCCGATGCTGGCCGCGACTTCGCCGACCGTCACCGGTGGGGCGAATTCACGTCGGGAACCATCGGGTAGCTGGATCGAGATCATCGGAACTCCATAAACAAAAGCGCGGACGAAGGCCGCGCTTTGAGGTACGAGTGGAAGACTTGCGAGGGGTCTGGACGCGCGGCCGCCTAGACCTTCGTGCAGAAGGCGCGAGTTCGCGGTGTCATAACCATCATGCCTTTCTCGTCCTTGTCGTCCCGGAAGGGTCTTATTGTATTCGCAAGCGCCCGGCGTCGCGGCGGGTGCGGTGGCAGCCGGCGCTTCGCGATCACCGGCGCGACTTCAGCCGGGCGCTTCGCGCTCGCTGGCGTCGCGCAGCCGCTGCAGTGCGCCATGCGCTGCCCAGGCGCCGGTTGCCAGGCAGGCGGTCAAGAGATAGCCGCCGGTCGGGGCATCCCAGTCGAGCATCTCGCCGACGCAAAAGACGCCCGGGTGCGCTCGCAGCATCAGCCGCTCGTCGAGCGCCCCGAAGGCGACGCCGCCGGCGCTGCTGATTGCCTCGGCAATCGGGCGCGTCGCCGCCAGGGTCAGCGGCAGCGCCTTGATCGCCGGCGCCAACCGCGCCGGATCGTGCAGCACATCCGGAGACAGGCACTCGCGCAGCAGCCCGGCCTTGGCGCCCGCCAGACCCAGCCGGCTCCTGAGGTGCGTGGACCACGAGCGTGCGCCGCGCGGTCGTGTCAGCTCGGCCGTAATGAAATCGAGCGCGCGGGCCGGCAGCAGGTCGAGGTGGACAAGCGCGCGACCTTCGATGGCGATTCTCTGTGCCAGCCACGCCGAGGCGGCGTAGATCAGGCTGCCTTCGACGCCGCTGGCCGTCACCACGCATTCGCCGAGGCGCGAGAAGGTCTCGCTGCGCGCGCCAGCTGCGGTGAGGCGAATGTTCTTCAACGGCTCGCCGGCGTGGCGCGCGCGAAAGTGTTCGCTCCAGCCGCCCTCGACATCGAAGCCGCAGTTCGAGGCGCTGAGCGGCGTGATCTCGGCGCCCGCCGCGGCAAGCCACCCGACCCATGCGGCGTCAGAGCCGAGCCGCGGCCAGCTCGCGCCGCCGAGCGCCAGCACGACGGCCTCGGCGGCCACGTCCTCGGCACCGGCCGGCGTCTCGAAGCGCAGCCGCGTGCGCCCGCCGCTCGTCGCGAGGCCAACGCAGCGGTGCCGCATCGCAAATCGCACGCCCCGGTCGCGCAGCCGCTGCAGCCAGGCGCGCAGCAGCGGCGCGGCCTTCATCGTCGTCGGAAAGACACGGCCGCTGCTGCCGACGAAGGTGTCGATGCCGAGGCCGGTGGCCCAGGCGCGCACCGCTTCGGGCCCGAAGGCGCGCAGCGCGGGCTCTAGCGCTGCGCGGCACGCGGTGTAGCGGCCGAGGAAGGCCTCGAACGGCTCGCTGTGTGTCAGGTTCAGCCCGCCGCGGCCGGCCAGCAGCAGCTTGCGCCCGACCGATGGCATCGCGTCGAAGAGCTCGACCGCGGCACCGCCGGCACTCAGCACATCGGCGGCCATCAACCCGGCCGGCCCGCCGCCGACGACGATCACTCGCTCGGCGGCCACACCCGTTCGAAGTATTCCAGCACCAGCTCCAGCCGCTCGTGTGCCTCGAAGCCTTCGACCTCGCCACGCTCGGCGAAATCCTGGCGATGCGCGGTCAGCCACCAGCTGAGCGTCAGGTCGCCCTCACCGGCCTCGAAGGCGAATTCCTCGTCGATCTCGTTGAAGTGACGCAGCTCGACGTGCGACGCGCGCACGATTGCCCGCGGCTCGCCGCTGCCGTCGAGGACGACGAGATGCTCGCCCGGCTGCGGCAGTGGCTCCAGGTCTTTCTGGAAGTCACGCAGCGGCGTCGCATGCGCGCGCTTCACGCCGCTGGCGATGAGCTCGGCCAGGGTATCGGCAAGCAGCCGCGTATGGCCGAGCGCCGATGCCGAGAAACCTTCGACCTTGACGTTGCAGCTGCGTTGATACTCGAGCCAGAACGGCTCGATCGATTCGGTGCGGCCGGGCGCAGGCGCCTCGTTCAGCCCCCAGCTGCGCATCAGGATGACTCGCGCAAGGCCGCGCGCAGCGCCGCGCCGATGTCGGGCCGGGCGGTGAACGGGTCGGTCGGGTTGCGCCCCTGCAGGATGTCTTCCAGGCGTGTCTGCACGCCCGCCAGTGCGTTCGGGTGGCTGTAGATGTAGAAGCGCTTCGCATCGACGGCATCGAAGACGAACTGCGCCACCTGGGCCGCGCTCAGCTTGCCGCTGCCGACCGCCTTGTCGCTCATCGCCTGGGCAATCAGCTGGCTCTTGGTGGCCGCGTCGGCCTCGCGCAGCTGGGCCGGGCGGTTGCGCTGGCTCTGCGAGATGCCGGTGGGCACGAAGTACGGGCACAGCACCGAAGCCGTGATGCGGTCGGTGACGAGCTGCAGGTCCTGGTAGAGCGTCTCGCTCAACGCGACGACGGCGTGCTTGGTGACGTTGTAGACGCCCATGTTCGGCGTCGCCAGCAGCCCCGCCATCGACGCCGTATTGACGATGTGACCTTCGTAGTCCGGATCGTGCCGAGCGGCTTCGAGCATCATCGGCGTGAACACGCGCACCCCGTGCGCCACGCCCATCAGGTTGACGCCGACGACCCACTCCCAGTCCTTCAGCGTGTGTTCCCAGATCAACCCGCCGGCACCGACACCGGCGTTGTTGAAGACGAGGTGCGGCGCGCCGAAGCGCTGCGCGGTGGCTTGGCCCAAGGCCTCGACCTCGTCGGCCTTCGCGACATCGAGACGATAGGGCAAGACCTGCGAGCCCAACGCAGCGATCTCGGCCGCCGAGCGGTCCAGCGCGTCCTGCTGCACGTCTGCCATCACGATGTTCATGCCGCGCGTCGCGGCGAGCCGGGCGAACTCGAGGCCGAATCCCGAGGCTGCTCCGGTGACGACCGCGGTGCGGCCGCGATAGTTCTTCATGCGGCTGTCACTCCCATAAAGGCGGATGGCTTGGCTTGTGCGGACATTTCGAGCGCGGGGTGCAGCACCGTCAGACGAGCTTCACCAGTTGCTTGCCGAAGTTGCGCCCCTGCAGCAACCCGAGAAAGGCCTCTGGCGTGGCTTCGAGCCCTTGCGCGACCGACTCGCGGAACTTCAGCTTGCCCGCAGCCACCAGCGCACCGAGTTCCTTCAGTGCCGCGGGCCAAACCTCCATGTGTTCGCTCACGATGAAGCCCTGCAGCAGCAGCCGCGACTGCAGGATCAGCTGCGGCTGGCGCAAGGGGATCGGCTCGCCGTTGTAGCCGGCGATCATGCCGCAAAGCGCAATGCGCCCGAACGCGTTCATGCGCGCCAGTGTCGCATCGAAGATGGGGCCACCCACATTCTCGAAGCAGCCGTCGACGCCGGCGGGCGTCGCCGCTTTCAGCGCCTGGTAGAGAGACTTCGAATCGGCGTGTGCCTTGTAGTCGATGCAGGCGTCGAAACCGAGATCGTCGACGACATAGCTGCACTTCTGCTCGCCGCCGGCAATGCCGACCGCGCGGCAGCCGCGCGCCTTGGCGAGCTGGCCCACGACGCTGCCGACCGCCCCGCTGGCGGCGCTGACGACGACGGTCTGCCCGGCCTTGGGCTGGCAGATCTGCGTCAGGCCGTACCACGCGGTGACGCCCGGCATGCCGACCGCGCCGAGATAGGCCGAGAGCGGGACATGCGAGGCATCGACCTTGCGCAGCATGCCGGGTGCGCCGCCGTCGACGACGCTGTACTGCTGCCAGCCACCCATGCCGACCACCTTGTCACCCGGCTTGTAGCCGGGGTGCTTCGATTCGACCACCTCGCCCACGGTGCCGCCGCCCATCACGGCATCCAGCGGCTGCGGCACGGCATAGCTCTTGGCGTCGTTCATGCGGCCGCGCATGTAGGGGTCGACGCTGAGGTAGTGATGGCGCACCAGCACCTGGCCGTCCTGCAGCGCCGGCAGCGGCTGCTCGAGCAGGCGGAAGTTCTCGGCCTTCGCCTCACCCTGCGGGCGCGAGACGAGGTGGATCTGTCGGTTCATTGTCGCCATGTTGGATCTCCTTCAATCGGAGGCGTCGGGACGCCGGATGCGCTTGCCACCCACTGGCAAGCCCTTCAGGTATTTGAACGTGCCGGTCGCGTGGGCGACGATGCTGCCCTCGGCATCGCGCAACGTCGCTTCGCAAAACGCCAGCGACACGGTGCCGTGCAGCAGCCGCCCCTCGGCCGTCAGACGGCCGAGCCCGGGGCGCATGAAGCTGGTTTTCATCTCGACGGTCACGACCCCGAGCGCGTCGCCACCTTCACCCGCCGGAGGTCGTCGCGCGGCATGCGCCATCACGACATCGAGCAAGGTCATCGCGACGCCGCCGTGCGCAACGCCCCACGAGTTGCACAGGTCCTCGCGCAGGTTCACCGCCATCTCGGCTGCGCCTGGCTCCGAGCGCAGCAGCTCGAACCCGAGCTTCTCGACGAACGGAATCGTCACCGGGAAGTGCACGGCCGGCCTTTCGTGCTAGGCGGCGATGATCGCCGAGACGCCGCCGTCGATCGGCAAGGTCTGGCCGGTGATGTGCTTGCCGGCCTGCGAGGCAAACAACAGCGCCGCGCCCTTCAGGTCGTCGTCGTCACCGACGCGGCCGAGCGGCGCATGGCCGGCGAGCACGTCGGCGCCGATGCGCTCGAAGGTGCCGCGCGTCATCTTGCTCGGGAACATGCCCGGTGCGAGTGCGTTGACGTTGATGTTGTACTTGCCCCATTCGCCGGCCAATGCGCGGGTGAAGTTGATCACCGCGGCCTTGCTGGTGTTGTAGGCGATGAGGTTCATGTCGCCGCTGTTGCCGGCCAACCCGGCGATCGACGCGATGTTGATGATCTTGCCCTGGCGGCGCGGAATCATGCTGCGCTTTCCGACCGCCTGGCTCATCAGGAAGATGCTGCGCACGTTGAGGTTCATGACCTTGTCCCAGGCGTCCAGCGGATGGTCCTCGGCCGGCGCGCCCCAGGTGGCACCGGCGTTGTTGACGAGAATGTCGATGCGGCCGAGGCGCTGCAGCGACTCGTCGACGACGCGCGTGATCTCCGAAGGCTGGCTCGCATCGGCCGCGATCCAGCGCGTGTCGATGCCCTTGGCCTGCAGATGGGCGGCGGCTTCCTCGAGATCGGCAGCCTTGCGCGAGCTCAGCATGATCTTGGCGCCGGCTTCGCCCAGCGCCTCGGCAATCTGCAGCCCGAGGCCGCGCGAGCCGCCGGTGACGAGAGCGAACTTGCCGTCGAGATCGAAGAGGTCTTGCACTGCGGTGCTCATGATGTGTTCAGGGTGTTGTTGCGAAGGGGTCAGAACCAGTCGGAGGCCATCGTGCGACAGGTATCGTCGCGCGTCTCGACGACCCCGAGCCACGCCGCGATCTTGGGCAGCTCGTAGCGGAAGAAGTAGCGGCAGGCCGCGAGCCGGCCGAGCAAGGCCGGATCGTCGCGAGCGGCCTGCAGCCGCTCGTGCGAGCAGCGCGCGACGTCGAGCCAGATCCACGCGAGCACCCCGTGACCGAAGGCCTGCAGGTAAGGCGTGGCATTGGCCAGCGCTTCCTCGGCGCGCCCGGTCGCCCAGGCGGCGCGCGTGGCCGCTTCGAGCCGCGCCAGCGCGGCTCGCAAGGCATGGGCATGTTCGGCCAGCGCAGCGTGCTCGCCGGCCCGCACGGCAGCGGCTTCGATCCGGCCGGCCAGCAGCGCGAAACCGCGGCCCTCGTCCTGCACGAGCTTGCGGCCGAGCAGATCGAGTGCCTGGATGCCGTGCGTGCCCTCGTGGATCATGTTGAGGCGGTTGTCGCGCCAGTACTGCTCGACGGGGAAGTCACGCGTGTAGCCACAGCCACCCAGCACCTGGATTGCCAGGCTGTTGGCCTCGAGGCACCACTCGCTCGGCCAGCTCTTGGCAACGGGCGTCAGCACTTCGAGCAGCGCCGCGGCCTCGGCAGAGGCTTCGGCGCTGCCGCTGTGCTGCTCGTCGACGAGTCGCGCGCAATAGAGCTCGAGCGCCAACGCGCCTTCGCAATAGCTCTTTTGCGCCAGCAGCATGCGCTTGACATCGGCGTGCTCGATGATCGCGACCGGCGCGGAGTCCTTGGCGGCGCCGATCGCTCGGCCCTGCGGCCGCTGTCTTGCATAGTCCAGCGAAGCCTCGTAGCCGGCGCTGCCCAGCATCGTCGCACCGAGCCCGACCGCGATCCGCGCCTCGTTCATCATGTGGAACATGTAGCGCAAGCCCTCGCCTGGCGCGCCGACGAGGTAGCCGATGGCACCCGCACCGGTACCGTTGCGGACACCCGGTGTCGCGCGCACCGGGTAGCGGCCCTCGCCGAAATTCAGCAAGGTGTTGGGGATGCCGCGGTAGCCGAGCTTGTGGTTGAGCCCGGCCAGTACTACGTCGTTGCGCTCGCCGGTCGGCTCGCCTTCCTCGTCGACCATGTGCTTCGGGACGATGAATAGCGAAATGCCGCGCGTGCCCGGGATCAGTCCGCCGTCGGCCTCCGGGATCTTGGCCAGCACCAGGTGGATGATGTTCTCGGTGAGCTCGTGCTCGCCATTGGAGATCCACATCTTGTGGCCGTGCAGCCGGTAGCGCGGGCCGAGTGGTTCGCTCGCGTAGTCAGGGCCGTCGGGCAGCGCGCGCGTCGCGATGTCCGAGAGGCTGGAGCCGGCCTGCGGCTCCGACAGACACATCGTGCCGCTGTAGCGGCCGGCGAATTCGTGGCGCGCAAAGGCGTGCTGCTGTATCGCGCTGCCGTGCGCCATCAGCAGGTTGGCGTTGCCGCTGGTGAGCATCGCGCCGCCGATGCCGATCGCCGCCTTCGCGAAGAAGGCATTGGCCGCCATCTCGACTGCGCAGGGCAGTTGCATGCCGCCCATCGCGTAGTCCTGCGAGGCGGCGAGCATGCCCGATTCGGCATAGGCGCGCGCCGCGGCATACGTTGCCTCGGGCAGCAGCACGCGCTCGCCGTCGAAGCGCGGCTCCTCGGTATCAGCCAGGCGGTTGAACGGGGCGAACTTCTCGCGCGCGATCCGTTCGCAGGCATCGAGCACCGAGTCGAAGGTCTCGCGCGAGTGGTCGGCAAAACGCGGCCGCGCACAGAGCGCCGTGACGTCGAGCCAGTCGTGCAGCAGGAAATCGATGGTGCGGCGCACGCTCACGATGTCGCCTCGCCGCACTCGCCGCCCTTGCCCACTGGCAGCGGACTCAGAGGACTTCGAAGACGCCGGCCGCGCCCATGCCGCCGCCGATGCACATCGTCACGAGCACGCGCTTGGCGCCGCGCCGCTTGCCCTCGAGCAGCGCATGGCCGGTGAGGCGTTGTCCGCTGACGCCATACGGGTGGCCGACCGCGATCGCCCCGCCATTGACGTTGAGCCGGTCCATCGGGATGCCGAGGGTGTCGGCGCAATAAAGCACCTGCACCGCGAACGCCTCGTTCAATTCCCAAAGATCGATGTCGGCCACCGTGAGGCCCAGGCGCTTGAGCACCTTGGGCACCGCGAACACCGGGCCGATGCCCATCTCGTCGGGCTCGCAGCCGGCGACCGCGAAGCCGAGGAAGCGGCCGAGCGGCACGAGGCCGCGACGCGACGCAAGCTCCTCGCTCATCACGACACAGGCCCCGGCGCCATCGCTGAACTGGCTGGCGTTGCCGGCGGAAATCGTCCCGCCGGGCAACGCCGGCTTGATGTCCTTGATGCCCTCGTAGGTCGTGCCCGGACGGATCCCTTCGTCGGCACTGACGGTGAGTTCTTTCGTGCGCAGCCCCACGGTCGCATCGGCGACACCGGCGGTGACGGTGATCGGCGCGATCTCGGCATCGAAGAGGCCGGCGTCGCGTGCTGCGGCGGCTCTCTGCTGGCTCGCCGCGCCGTAGCGGTCCATGCGCTCGCGGTCTATCTTGTAGCGCTTGGCGACCTGCTCGGCCGTCTGCAACATGCTCCAGTAGATCTCGGGCTTGTGCTCGAGCAGCCACGGATCGGTGATCATGTGCTTGTTGGCCTCGTTTTGCACGCACGAGATGCTCTCGACGCCGCCGGCCACGAAGATGTCGGACTCGCCCGCGATGATGCGCTGCGCGGCCATCGCGATGGTCTGCAGCCCGCTCGAGCAAAAGCGGTTGATGGTGACGCCGCTGGTCGTCACCGGCAGACCGGCGCGCAAGGCAATCTGACGCGCGATGTTGCTGCCGGTCGCGCCCTCGGGCGTCGCGCAGCCCATCAGCACGTCGTCGACCTCGGCCGGCTCGATGCCGGCGCGTTCGACCGCGGCTCGGACGACGTGGCCGCCGAGCGTGGCGCCATGGGTCATGTTGAAGGCGCCCTTCCAGCTCTTGGCCAGAGGCGTGCGGGCGGTGGAGACGATGACGGCGCGGGTCATGATGGGCCTTTCTTT
>CAJDUZ010000048.1_pt1 | contig 15962 bp, 13 predicted proteins | sample 7391221 | NCBI WGS metagenome assembly CAJDUZ01 (sample SAMEA7055692, study PRJEB34461) | soil metagenome | biome: terrestrial ecosystem; feature: Peninsula; material: soil | place: Antarctica | collected 2016
CCGCGCCGGCACGCCGGCTCGCACGGCCGGTCACAGGTGCGCCCGAGGATGCCGGGAAAGACGTTGGATTCCCAGTTGACGAGGTAGGCGTCGGTGTAGCGCCCGGCCGCGATCAGGCGGATGTATTCGGGCACCGGCGTGTGCGCCGGGCAGGCCCACTGGCAGTCGACGACCTTGTGGAAGTAGCCGGGGGCGTGGATGTCGGTGGCGTGCAACGTTCCCCTTCCCGCGCCGCCTGCTGCGGCGCCTGCTGCCGCGCGGCGGCGATCGGGCCATGCTAAGCCCAGCCGCCACCCGCCGTCATCAGGGGTTTGCCAGCCTCAGGAGCCGAGCAGTTCGCCGATCGGTTGCAGATCTTCGACCCGGTCGCACACGGCCTTGACGATCATCAGGATCGGCACACCGAGCAAGAGGCCCCACAGGCCCCAGAGCCAGCCCCAGGCCAGCACGCCGATGAAGACGGTGACCGCGTTCATGCGGCTGGCGCGGCTGGTGAGCCACGGCATCACGGCATAGCCGGAGACGGTGTGGATCGCGAGCGACACGAAACTCACCAGCAGCACCGAATCGATGTCGCCGAACTGCACCAGGGCGGCGGCGGCGGCGGCGGCGGTGAAAAGGATGGCACCAACGTAGGGGATGAGGTTCAGGACGCCGGCGAGCAAGCCCAGCACCGCGGCGTGCTGCAAGCCGAGCGCGAGAAAGCTCAGCCAGGTCGCGACACCGACCAGAACGCTGGTGAAGACCTGCACCAGCAGGTAGCGCTGGATCTGACCGGTGATCTCGTCGAGCGCCTGCACCGTCAGCTTCTTCTCGGTAAAGCGCGGCCCCACGATCTTCACCATCTTGCGCCGGAAGCTGTCGCCGGACACGAGCAGGAAGAAGGTCAGGAACAGCACGATGACGGCCTGGCCGATCAGCTCGATCAGGCCCAATGTGCCGCTCCAGAGATAGTCGCGGATGTTGAACGCGGGCTTCTCGATCTGCACCTTCGTCGGCCCGGCGCGGGTTGCAGCGGCAGCGCTGCCGGCCGCCTTTTCGAGTTCGCTGGCCGCCTGCTGCACCTTGTCGATCGGATTGGCCGAACGCGGCGTCGTGGCGTGGCTGCGCTGCACCGTCTGACGCAGCTTCTGCGCAACCTCGGGCAGCGAGCGCACCAGGCTTTGTGCGTCGTCGCCCAGCGAGTAGCCGGTCCAGCCGAGGCCGCCGACGATCGCCGTGAGCAGCAGCGCCGCGCCGAACACGCGCGGCACGCGCCAGCGCTCGAGGCGGTCGACCAGCGGTGTCAAGGCATAGCTGGCCATCAGACCCAGCAGCAACGGGACGAAGACGGCCTTGGCCCAGCTCAGCGTGTAGATGGCGGCCAAGGTTGCCAGCACCGCCAGCGAGACGCTGCGGATATTGACCGGCATGTGCGGCAGCATGCTCTGCGGCGCGTCGGGCAGCGGCGTGTCGTTCGTGTTGCTGATCAGCGCGTCAATCTCGGTGGGCATCGTGGTGGTCTCGGCCGGGTAACTCGGTGAAGCAGAGGGCGACCTCAGGCGGCAGCGGCGATGCCAGCAACGCCGCGCTGATGCGCAGCGCATCGGCGGCGAGTGCCTGGAGCCGGCCGCGCTGCACGGCCGCCTCGGTCCAGCCGCGCAGCAGCCGCGGCCTTTGCACGAGCGAAAGCGTCTGCAGGCGGTTCAGCGCGAGCACCAGCGCTTGGCCATCGGGCGGCTGGCACGGTGGAATGTCGAGGTGCGCCTGCCACGGCGCCATCACGCTTTGATACCACGCCGTACCGGCCGCGCTGTCGTCGTCGGCCGGGATCATGCGCGAGAGGAACGCGCTGTAGCGGGCGAGCGCCAGCAGATCGCTTTCCAGCCAGTCGTCGCTTCCTGCCGTGATGCCCGACGACGACGCGCTCTTGCCCCCCAGGCGCAGGCGCATCAGCAGCCAGTGCAGGCGGTCGAGCGCGCGGATACGGCCCCGCGCCGACATGACGCGCCGCGTCGCCTCGAGCAAGGCCTGGCGGGCGGCGAGCGGTTGCGTCGCCATGCGCGCCAGCAACTGCTCGAACCACGGCAGGCGTGCCGCGGCCGGCAGCGCCAGCGCCGCATCGCGCAGCGCCTGCAGCGCCGGCGTCGCCGCGGTTTGCGCTTGCCAGGCGTGCGCCGCACGCTGGCTGCCCGGCGGCAGCAGCATCGCGAGCAGCGCCGCCTGCAGTTCGAGCGGGCCGTGCAGGTACTGCAATGCGGCAGCGCCGTCGCGGCCGGCCGCCAGTGCATCGCGGTAGCTGTCGGCGGCCATGCGTCAGAAGGTCGCGGCCGGCCGGAAGCCGAACAGCCGCGCGATCAGCAAGGTCGGCATCTGGCGCATCGCCGCGTTGTATTCGAGCACGGTCTCGTTGAACTGGCGCCGCGCAAACGCCACGGTGCTGTCGCTTGCCGCGAGCTGCACCTGCAACTCGGGCAACTCCGGGCCGGCCGCCGCCTTCACCGGCAGCCGTGCACGCGCCTCGTTCAGGATGTCCTCGGCCAGCCGCAGGCTGGTGATGGTGTCCGCGCTGCCGCTGCGCGCGTGGCCGCGTGCGACGTCGGCCTGTTCGCAGGCGGCGCGCAAGGCATCGAGGCGCGGTGCGGCATTGAGCAGCACCGGGGCGAGCGCGTCGATCTGCTGCAGCAACAGTCGATGACGCGTCTGCAAGTGCTCATCGACCGGCGCAAAACGCGCGGCAATGGCGTTGCGCAGCCGCACCAGCCGGTTGTACGCGCCGACGGTCCAGAAGAGCAACACCGCGCCGCCCAGCGTCAGCGTGAGTTGCAGCGTCGTCATCGGCGTGGACTGTAAGACAGCCGGGCGGCGCCGCGCATTCAGCTCGCGAGCCAGCTCTCGTAGCCCTCGCGGCGCATGTCGCACGATGGGCACAGCCCGCAGCCATAGCCCCAGGCATGACGCTGCGTGCGCTCGCCCAGATAGCACGAATGCGTGTGCTCGACGACGAGGTCGATCAATGTCTCGCCCCCCAGGGCCTCGGTGAGTGCCCAGACCTGTGCCTTGTCGAGCCGCATCAGCGGCGTCTCCACCGTCAGCGGCCTGTCCGTGCCGAGGCTCAGCGCCACCTGCAGCGCCTTCAGGGCGTTGTCGCGGCTGTCGGGGTAGCCGGAGAGGTCGGTCTCGCACATGCCGCCGACCAGCACATCCAGACCGCGCCGATCGGCCAGCATCGCTGCGAACGTGAAAAACAGCAGGTTGCGCCCGGGCACGAAATCATTGGGCATGCCGCCGGCGTCCATTTCGGCAATGCGTTGCGTGCTGCGGTCGATGGCGCCGATCTGCTGCAGCACGGCAAGGTCGAGCAGGTGGTCGTGCCCCAGGCGCGGCGCCCATTGCGCAAAGCGGCCATGCAGTTGTGCGCGCACCTGCAGTCGGCACTCGAGCTCGATGCCGTCGCGCTGGCCGTAGTCGAAGCCGATGGTCTCGACCGCGGCATAGCGCTCGAGCGCCCAGGCCAGGCAGGCCGTCGAGTCCTGGCCGCCGGTGAACAGGACCAAAGCGCGGCGCGCGTCCCTCGTCGCTGCTGGATGCATCACGCTCCTTCGTTATTGTTTTCCTTGGCCGCCTTGCCGCGGCACCTCAGTCGCGTACCTCCCCCTGTCCGAGCACGATCCACTTCAGGGAAGTCAGGCCCTCGAGCCCGACCGGGCCGCGCGCGTGCAGCTTGTCGGTGCTGATGCCGATCTCGGCACCCAGGCCGTACTCGAAGCCGTCGGCAAAGCGCGTGCTGGCGTTGACCATGACGCTCGCGGAGTCGACCTCGCGCAGGAAGCGCATCGCGTTGCGCTGGCTGTCGGTGAGGATCGCGTCGGTGTGGTGCGAGCCGTAGCGATTGATGTGGGCGATCGCCGCGTCGAGGCTCTCGACCACCTTGATGCTGATGACGGGTGCCAGGTACTCCTCGTACCAGTCCTGCTCGGTCGCCTCGGTGACGACCGCTCCGGTCACCGGTCGCAGCCAGGCGCGGCTCGCGGCATCGCAGCGCATCTCGACACCCTTGGCGGCGAAACGCGCGCCGATGCGCGGCAGGAAGATGCCGGCGATCGAGGCGTGCACCAGCAGCGATTCGGCGGCATTGCAGGGGCTCACCTTCTGCGTCTTGGCGTTCTCAGTCACGCGCAGCGCCATCTCGGGTTCGGCCGAGGCGTCGACGTAGATGTGGCAGTTGCCGTCGAGGTGCTTGATGACCGGCACGCGCGCCTCGCGGGTGATGCGCTCGATCAGGCCCTTGCCACCGCGCGGAATGATGACGTCGATCGCCTCGGGCGCGGCAATCAGCAGGCCGACCGCCGCGCGGTCGGTGGTCTGAACCATCTGCACGGCATCGGGCGGCAGCCCGGCCTGCTGCAGCGCCTGCTGCACCAGGCGCCAAAGTGCCATGTTGGAATGGAATGCCTCGGAGCCGCCGCGCAGGATGCAGGCGTTGCCGCTCTTGATGGCGAGCGACGCGGCTTCGATCGTGACGTTGGGACGGCTTTCGTAGATCATGCCGAAGACGCCCAGCGGCACGCGCATGCGGCCGACCTGGATGCCGCTCGGGCGCTGCCGCAGTTCGCTGATCTCGCCGATCGGGTCGGGCATCGCGGCGATCTGCTCGCAGCCTTCGGCGACGGTCGCCAGCGTCTTCGCGTCGAGCTGCAGCCGGCCGAGCAGCGGCGCGGCAAGGCCGGCCTGCTCGGCCGCGGCGAGGTCCTTCGCATTGGCAACCTGCAGCGCCGGCGCCTCGCTGCGCAGCAGTTGCGCCAGCGCAAGCAGGGTGTCGTTCTTCTGCGCGCTGGAAGCAGCCGCCATGCGCGCGCTGGCCGCGCGCGCCGCGGCGCCCATGTGGGCGATCGTGGCCTGCAGATCGGTCGGGGTCATCCGGCCGATTGTCCCAAAGCCGGAGCCGCCGTGCGCGTCACCTCTTGACGCCGTAGCGCGCGGTCAGCTGTGTCTTGCCGAGTTGGTTGGCGTGGACCATGAAGCCGATCAGCGCGGCGCTGGCGTTGGCCGGCACGTCGAGCTTGTCGGTCTTCAGGGCGTAGACGGTGAAGACGTAGTGGTGCGGCTTGTCGCCCGGCGGCGGACACGCGCCGCCGTAGGCGTGCTCGCCGAAGTCGTTGGGCCCCATCTTGGCGCTGGCCGGCAGTGCCTTGCCGCCGGCGGCACCGGCGTCGGCCGGCAGCTCCGTGGTCGAGGCCGGCAGGTCGTAGACGACCCAGTGCCACCAGCCCGAGCCGCTCGGCGCGTCCGGGTCGTAGAGCGTCAGCGCAAAGCTCTTCGTGCCCTGCGGCGCACCGCTCCATTTCAGCGCCGGCGAGGTGTCGCCGCCGTGGCAGCCGAACTGGTTGTAGACCTGCGCATCGGGCAAGGTCGCGCCGGGCTTGATCGTCGGGCTCGTCAAGGTGAAGCCGGCGGCCTGGGCCACGGAGGCGGCGAGACAGAGGCTGGCGACGACGGGAGCGAACACGAGGCTGCGCATAAAGGTCTCCTTCGACGGGTGGACGGGACCGCGGCGATGAGCCCGCCGCGGCGGGCGGGTTCACTTGGCAAAAGGCGGGCCGGGTCGGCGTACCGTCAAGCCCTCCTTCGAGACGACTTCATCGCGCCGCCGGGCGCCGGCCCAGCACGTCCTGCGCTGCCGCCTCATAGGCCTGCGCCAGCTGCAACAGCGCGAGTTCGCCGTGCGGCCGGCCGATCAGCTGCAGGCCCATCGGCAGGCCTTCCGGATTGAAGCCTGCCGGCACGCTGATCGCCGGCAGGCCGCCAAGGGTCGCGTAGATCACCACTTCCATCCAGCGGTGGTAGGTGTCCATCGTGCGCCCGGCAATCTGCGCCGGCCAGTGCTGCCCGGCGTCGAACGGCCAGACCTGCGCACTCGGCAGCGCCAGCACGTCGAATCGCTCGAACAATTGCAGCAGGTGCCGGTAGAAGATGGAGCGCCGCGCGCTGGCTTGCAGCACCTCGGTGCCGGTCAGGCCTTGTGCCTGCTCGTGCTCCCAGAGCGCCTCGGGCTTGATACGCGCCCGGTTCGCCGGGTTTTGCAGGAATGGCGCGATGCGCGCGGCGACCAGCCAGCGCCGCCACACCAGCCAGGTCTGCCAGACGAGGTCGGGATCGAAGCCGGGGCGGGTCGGCTCGACCGCGCAGCCGAGGCCGGAGAGCCGGCCGAGCGCCTGCTCGCAAACGTCCAGAATACCGGGTTCCACCGCCAGATGGCCGCACAGATCGCCGAGCCAGCCGATGCGCGCCGTGGCGCTGCCGGCATGAGCGTCGAGGCGGTCGGCGCAGCGCTCGGCCCCGGCAATCGAGAGTGGTGCGGCAGCGTCGTAGCCCGACTGCACATCGAGCAGCCGGGCCAGGTCGAGCACCGTGCGCGCCATCGGGCCTTCGGTCGCGAGCTGCGCGACCCAGACGTCGGGCGCCGGCAGCAGCGGCACGCGGCCCTGGCTCGGGCGCAATCCGAAGACGTTGTTCCAGGCCGCCGGATTGCGCAGGCTGCCCATGAAGTCGCTGCCGTCTGCCACTGGCAGCATGCGCAGCGCCAGCGCCACCGCGGCGCCGCCGCTGCTGCCGCCGGCCGAGCGCGACGGGTCGTAGGCGTTGAAGGTCGTGCCGAAGACCGCGTTGTAGGTGTGCGAGCCCAGGCCGAACTCCGGCACATTGGTCTTGCCGATGACGATGCAACCGGCGGCCTTCATGCGCGCCACCATCAGGCCGTCCTCGTGCGGCACGTGATCCGGCAGCAGCGGCGAGCCGAGCGTCGTGCGGATGCCGGCACTGTCGGCCAGGTCCTTGATCGCCTGCGGCATGCCGTGCATCCAGCCGAGGCTCCGGCCTTGGACGAGTTGCGCATCGCGTTCGTCGGCCTGGCGCAGCAAGCCTTCAGCATCCTGCAGGCTGACGAGGGCGTTGCTGGCCGGGTTGCACTCCTCGATGCGGGAGAGATAGGCCTGCATGACCTCGCGACACGAGACTTCGCGGGCGTGGATCGAGCGTGACAGGGCTTCGGCGGAGAGTTCGGTGATTGGCATCGGGCTCCTTGCTCTTGCAGTTTCCTGCAGTGTCTTGCGTGCAAACCAGCGCGCGGAGCGCGCATCATCCGCGCAGTTCTTCAGCGCGACCCGTACATCATCTGCCGCGCCAGCGCCGATTTCAGCGGGCCGATCGACTGCAGGAGGCCAAGGCCGGCGCCGCGCGCCACGCCGGCTCCGGGCAGTTTCCAGGTGAAGCTGCGTGCCAGGAAATCGGTGGCCGCAATCATCGACCAGCGATCGGGACCGCGCTGCCAGTCGAGCCTGCGCAACACGCGCTCGATATCGGGCTCGCGCGCCAGCGCCTGCACCAGGTCGTGAGCATCGCGCAGCCCGAGGTTGAGCCCTTGACCGGCCACCGGATGCAAGGTCTGCGCGGCGTTGCCGATGCGCACGGTGCGGCCGTCGGTGAGGCTGCGTTCGGCCTGCAGCCCGAGCGCAAACGGCTTCAGCGGCGTCACCTCCGCGATGCGCCCGGCGCTCGGATGGAAGATCGTGTTCAGTACCGCGATGCGCTGCGCGTCGTCGAGGGTCGGCACCGGGTCGTCGGCGCTGGCAACGCACCAGATCAGCGCGGCGCGGCCACCGCGCAGCGGCAGCAGGGCCACCGGGCCGTTGCGCGTGAAGCGCTCGTAGGCGATACCGCGTGAGCCGGCGACCACGTCGAAGCCGACCTGGCCGACCCAGGCGGTCTGCTGGTAGTCGTGGCGCCAGGCGGGCCGCCGTGCGAGTGTGGCGCTCGCCGGCCCGCCGAAGACGCCGCCCTCGGCGACGATAGCCAGGTCGTAGCGCTCGACGATTCCCGCATCGACCTCGACACCACGTTGCGGGAGGTTCTTGAGCGCCGTGACAGCGCTGCCGAAGCGGCTCGAGAGACGCTCGGGTTCGGCGCGCACCGCGTCGAGCCAGGCCTGCTGCAGCGGCGCCGTGATGCTGCCGTAGGCGAGCACCGCGCCGAGCATCGCGACGCCGACGTCTGCGGCGCGAATGCGCAGTTCAGGCTCGCCCAGCCAGGCGCCGAGCAGCCCGCCGACCGAAGGCGGCTGTTGCGAGACATGCACCTCGAGGATGGGTTCGGCGCGTTCGGCAGGCCAGGCGCCGAGGCGCTCGAGCAGTTGCACGCTGCCGAGCGAGAGCGCAAGCGTTCGTGGATCGGCCGAGATGTCGCGCTCGAGCGGCCGTGCATCGAACACGCTCACCTGTGCATTCGGCAACGTGCGCGCCGCCTGCAACGCCAGGCTCAGGCCCACCGGGCCGGCACCGATCACCGCGAGGTTCAAGCTCGTTGGCTGCATCGTCTTCGCTCCCTTTTGCCGCGGCCCGCTCCCTTTTGCCGCGGCCGCTGCCGCATCCGCATCCGCATCCGCTGCCGCATCCGCATCCGCATCCGCATCCGCATCCGCATCCGCATCATGCAGCCTATCGCCGCACCGCGGCGGCTTCGGTCGTCGCTGCGGGCAGGCGTCTTGCATTGCCCGCCCGCGCAGCGCGCGGGCGGTGCCGCAGCGCTGCGCGGGGTCTTTGGTGTGCCAGCGAACAGAGCCGGCCCGCACGCGGAGTATGGTCGGAAGCTCGAAAAGGGCGGCCTGTCGCCCTTACGCACGAGGAGCGTTATGGCTGCGCGCGACGCCGCACCGAACGTGCCGACCGGTCCGATCCGGCCACGACCGGTGTTCCTGAACCTGATGCAGATCCAGTCACCGGTCGGCGCCCTCTGCTCGTTCGGGCACCGCGTCAGCGGCGTGCTGCTCGCCGCCGGACTGCCGCTGCTGCTGTGGCTGATCGACGCCTCGCTGCGCAGCCCCGCGGGCTACGCCTACGTCATGCGCGTCTTCGACCGGCTCGGCATGCGCGTGCTGCTGATGTTCTGGATCTGGGCGCTGGCGCACCACCTGCTGGCCGGCATCCGCCACCTGCTGAGCGACGTCGACCTCGGCTCGCGCCTCGCGCCGGCGCGGCGCCGCGCCTGGATCGTCAACCTCACCGGCGTCGTCATTGCGGCAATCTTCGCCGCGGTGCTGCTGTCATGAGCGCCGCCGCACGGCGGTTCCGCCCGCTCCCCTTCGGGTGGAGCGGCGCGCAGCGCCGCAGGGGGCTGCGGTGAAGCGCACCGTCATCACCGGCTTGCGGCCCTGGATGCTGCAACGGCTCACCGCCGTCGCGATGCTGATCTTCCTGCTCTACGTCGGGCTGCACTTTCTCTTCGTGCCGAACCACAGCTACGAGGCCTGGCGCGCCTGGGCACGCTCGCCGATCGTCTCGATCTGCGCCGCAGCCTTCTTCGGAGCGCTCCTGCTGCACGCCTGGATCGGCCTGCGCGACGTGCTGATGGACTACGTCAAGCCGCTCGCCGTGCGCACCACCGTGCTGACCGCCGTGGCCATCGTGCTGGCCGCATTCGGGCTGTGGGTCGTGCGCATCTTCATCCTCTGAAGACCACCGGAACGCCGTATGAAATTTCGCATCTCCCGCTACGACCCCGAGCGCGACGCGGCGCCTTATCTGCAGGACTACGAGATCGAGCTGCTGCCGCGCGAGGTGATGCTGCTCGACGTGATCCTGCGCATCAAGGAGCAGGACCCGACCTTGAGCCTGCGCAAGTCGTGCCACGAAGGCGTCTGCGGGTCGGACGCGATGAACATCAACGGCAGGAACGGCCTGGCCTGCATCACGCATGTGCGTGACCTGAAGGAGCCGGTCGTGCTGCGGCCGCTGCCGAGCTTTCCGATCATTCGCGACCTGATCGTCGACATGACGCAGTTCTTCGCGAACTACCACTCGATCAAGCCCTACCTCGTCAACGACGAGCGCCCGCCCGAGCGCGAGCGGCTGCAGACGCCGGAGGAGCGCTCGTATCTCAACGGCGCCTACGAGTGCATCCTGTGCGCCTGCTGCACCAGCCAGTGCCCTTCTTCCTGGTGGAACCCCGACAAGTTCGTCGGCCCGGCCGGCTTGCTGCAGGCCTACCGCTTCATCTTCGACAGCCGCGACCGGGCCACTGCCGAACGCCTCGACGACCTCAACGATCCGTACCGGCTGTTTCGCTGCCGCACGATCATGAACTGCACCGAGGTCTGCCCGAAACACCTGACGCCATCACGGGCGATCGAGAAGATCCGGCTGGCGATGGTGAAGCAGTCGATGTAGAGCGATGCAGAGCCCCCAGCACGCGCCCGTCATGGACTCTGCATCGCAGCAACGCAAGGCCGAGGCCTTCGGGCAACTGCACGATCGTCGGCAGGTGCTGCTGCTGCCAAACGCCTGGGACGCGGTCAGCGCGAGGCTCTTTGCCGGCCTCGGCTTCGCCGCGATCGCGACGACCAGTGGCGGCGTGGCCTGGTCGCTGGGTTACGCCGATGGCGAAATCGCGCCGCTCGAGGAGGTGTTGCAGGCCACGGCCCGCATCGTGCGTGCCGTCGAGGTGCCGGTGACGGCCGACATCGAGGCCGGCTATGGCGCGACTCCGCAAGCCGTCGCGATCACCGTGCGCCGTTTCATCGAAACCGGCGTCGTCGGCATCAACCTCGAGGACGGCGTGGACGGCGGCGGCCTGCGCAGCCTCGAAGACGCGGCCGCGCGCATTGCCGCCGCGCGTGCCGCCGCCGCCGAGGCCGGCATTGCGCTTCTGATCAACGCGCGCACCGATACCTATTTGAAGGGCTGGGGTGCCGACGCTGCGGCACGTTCCGACGAGACGCTGCGCCGCGGTCGCGCCTATCTGCAAGCCGGCGCCGACTGCATCTACCCGATCGGTCTCGGCGATGCGCCCACCTTGCAGGCCTTGATCACCGCGCTCGACGCGCCGGTGAACGTGGGCGCGCGTCCGGGCCTGCCCGATGTCGCCGAACTCGCGCGCATCGGCGTCGCCCGCGTCAGCACCGCAACGCGGCTCGCGACTGTGGCGCTGGCGGCCGCCGGCAGCGCTGCACGCGCCTTGCGCGACAGCGGCCGCTTCGATTCGCTTCAGTCTTCCGTCACCCACCCCGACGTGCAGCGGCTCTTCAAGGCCGGCTGAAAGCACCCTGCACGGCACCGAAGGAGCACAGCATGCCCAGTATCGACAGTTTCAAGAGCCGCGGCACGCTCGCCGTCGGCGGCAGGTCCTACGCGTACTACCGGCTCGAAGCCTTGCAAGGTGTGGGCGACGTCGGCAGCCTGCCATACGGTCTGAAGATCCTGCTCGAGAACCTGCTGCGCACCGAGAACGGCGGCGATGTCGACGCCGACGACATCCGCGCGCTGGCCGGCTGGGATCCGGCAAGCGCTCCCGAGCGGGAGATTGCCTTCACGCCGGCGCGCGTGCTGCTGCAGGACTTCACCGGCGTGCCGGCCGTCGTCGACCTTGCGGCAATGCGCGAGGCGATGCGCACGCTCGGCGGCGACCCTGCGAAGATCAACCCGCTTGCGCCGGTCGAACTGGTGATCGACCACTCGGTGATTGCCGATGTTTTCGGCAGCGATGACGCTTTCCAGCGCAACATCGATTTCGAATACCAGCGCAACGGCGAGCGCTACCAGTTCCTGCGCTGGGGCCAGGGCGCATTCCACGACTTCAAGGTCGTGCCGCCCGACACCGGCATCTGCCATCAGGTGAACCTCGAATACCTGGCGCGCGTCGTCTTCACGCGTCCTGAGGGCGAGGTCACGTGGGCCTACCCCGACACCTGCGTCGGCACCGATTCGCATACGCCGATGGTCAATGGCCTGGGCGTCGTCGCCTGGGGCGTCGGCGGCATCGAGGCCGAGGCGGCGATGCTCGGCCAGCCGATCTCGATGCTGATTCCGCAGGTGCTCGGCTTTCGTCTGAGCGGCGCACTGCCCGAAGGCGCGACCGCGACCGACCTGGTGCTGACGATCACCGAGATGCTCAGGCGCCACCGCGTCGTCGGCAAGTTCGTCGAGTTCTACGGACCGGGCGTGGCCGCGGTACCGCTCGCCAACCGCGCGACGATCGGCAACATGAGCCCCGAGTACGGCTCGACGATCTCGATCTTCCCGATCGACGACGAGACCTTGCGCTACCTCGAGCTGACCGGCCGCCCTGCCGAGCAGATCGCGCTGGTCGAGGCCTATGCGAAGGCGCAGGGCCTGTGGCACGACCCGGCGGCCGAACCGCGCTATTCCGAGCGCCTCGAGCTCGACCTGGCGACGGTCGTGCCGTCGATTGCCGGCCCGAAGCGTCCGCAGGACCGCATCGCGCTGGCCGATGCGAAGGCCTCGTTTCGCAGCGCGCTCGGCATCGACGATCACCACGAGCGCGGCTACGACGAGGCGCTGGCCGAGACCTTCCCGGCGTCGGACACGCCGGCGTACGCCCCTTCCGAGCAGCGCTCGCCGCTGCCGACCGATCACCTGCCGGACGCGGGCGCCGCGCGCGCACACGTCCGCCGGCCGATTCCGGTGATGCTCGCCGATGGCACGCATTGCGAGGTCGACCACGGGTCGGTTGCGATCGCGGCCATCACCTCGTGCACCAACACCTCCAACCCGACGGTCATGATCGCTGCGGCGCTGCTCGCGAAGAAGGCGGTGGAAAAAGGCCTCGAGCGCAGACCATGGGTCAAGACCAGCCTCGCGCCGGGCTCGCGCGTCGTCACCGACTACTACGCGCGCGCCGGCCTCACGCGCTATCTCGACGCGCTCGGCTTCAACCTGGTCGGCTACGGCTGCACCACCTGCATCGGCAATTCGGGCCCGCTGATCCCCGAGATCAGCCAGGCGGTGCGCGACCACGACCTCTCGGTGGTCTCGGTGCTCTCGGGCAACCGCAACTTCGAGGGCCGCATCCATGCCGAAGTCAAGATGAACTACCTGATGTCGCCGCCACTGGTCGTCGCCTATGCGCTGGCCGGCACGATGGATATCGATCTGTACCACGAGCCGCTCGGCAAGGGCCGGGACGGCGCCGACGTCTTCTTGCGCGACATCTGGCCGACGACGGCCGAGGTGCGGCAGGTGGTCGATGCGTCGATCGAGTCGGCGATGTTCAGAAAAGGCTACGCCGACGTCTACAGCGGCGATGCGCGCTGGCAGGCGCTGGAGACGCCCGAAGGGGGTCTGTTCGCGTGGGACCCGGCATCGACCTATGTGCGCTTGCCGCCCTACTTCATCGACATGCCGCGCCATCCCGCGCCGGTCACCGACATCGGCGGCGCGCGCGTGCTGGCCTTGCTCGGCGATTCGGTGACCACCGACCACATCAGCCCGGCCGGCTCGATCGCGCGCAACTCGCCGGCGGCGGCCTACCTGAAGGAGCATGGCGTCGAGCCGCGCAACTTCAATTCCTACGGCTCGCGACGCGGCAATCACGAGGTGATGATCCGCGGCACGTTTGCCAACGTGCGGCTGCGCAACCAGCTTGCGCCGGGCACCGAAGGCGGCTATACGCGCGACCTGAGCAAGCCTGGGACGCCGGTCGCGACGATCTTCGACGCCTCGCGCGCCTACCTTTCCGCCGGCACTCCACTCGTCATCGTGGCCGGCAAGGAGTACGGCTCGGGCTCGTCGCGCGACTGGGCCGCCAAGGGCACGGCGCTGCTCGGCGTGCGCGCGGTGTTGGCCGAATCCTTCGAGCGCATCCACCGCTCGAACCTGCTCGGCATGGGCGTGCTGCCGCTGCAGTTTCCCGAAGGCCAGAGCGCGGCGGCGCTTGGCCTGAGCGGCGAGGAGCACTACGACATCAGCGGCATCAGTGCGCTCAACGACGGCGACGTGCCGCAGACGGTGCACGTGAGGGCCGGCGATATCGAGTTCGACGCTGCGGTGCGCATCGACACGCCGAGCGAGGCCGACTACTACCGCCACGGCGGCATCATGCAGTACGTGCTGCGCAGCCTGCTGCGCTGAGAACCACGCTCCGCTCCGCCCGATGAGCACGTCCGCGCAGCCGCTGACGCCGGACGACGCCGATCTCTCGCCATGGTGGTTGCGCTCGGTCGCGATCGTCATGGCGATGGGCTTTGCCGTGCTGATCGCCATCACGACGCTCGCTTACCGCAACGCGCCGCCTATTCCGCAACAGGTACTCGATGCGCACGGCACCGTTCTTTTCAGCGGCGACGACATCAGCGAGGGTCAGGCGGTATTCCTGAAATACGGCCTGATGGACAACGGCAGCATCTGGGGCCACGGTGCCTATCTCGGGCCCGACTATTCGGCAAGTGCACTGCATCGCATCGGCATCGACACCGCGGCAGCCATTTCGCTGGAGCAGCATGGCCGACCGCTGACTGAGCTGACGCCGGCACAACAGGCTGCGGTACAGGCCGAGACCGCGGTCGAATTGAAGACCAACCGTTACGACCCGGTCACGCAAAAGCTGCAATTGACGGCAGCGCAGGCGCTCGCCTATCGACAGCAGATCGCCGTCTGGACTGAATACTTTCGCAATCCGGCGCGCAACGGCGGCCTCAAGCGCGACCTGATCAGCGACCCGGTCGAGCTGCGCCAGTTCACCGCGTTCGTCACCTGGGCAGCGTGGGTGTCGGTCGCGAACCGCCCCGGTACGGCGGCGTCGTACACCAACAACTTTCCGTACGACCCGAGCGTCGGCAACGTGCCCACGTCGGGCGCGTTGCTGTGGAGCGCGCTCAGCCTGATCGTCCTGCTGGCCGGCATCGCGCTGGTGCTGCTGGCGTTCGGCAAGTTCGACTACCTCGGCTGGATCTCACGCGGACAGCACATCCACCCGCATCTGCTGCCCGGCGAATCCAGTCGCGGCCAGCGCGCGCTGTTGAAGTTCTTCGTCGTCGTGGCACTGTTGTTCCTGGCGCAGACGCTGGTCGGCGGCGCCACTGCGCACTACCGTGCCGATCCTGCCAGCTTCTACGGCTTCCAGCTCGAACGGATTTTCCCGAGCAACCTGATGCGTGTCTGGCACCTGCAGACGGCGATTTTCTGGATCGCCACCGCTTATGTCGCCGCGGCGCTGTTCCTGGCCCGCTCGCTGCGCGCCGACGAGCCGCCCGGGTTCGCCGGTTGGGTGCATGTGCTGTTCGTCGCGTTCGTGGTCGTGATCGGCGGCAGCCTGCTCGGCGAATGGCTCGGCCTCTCGCAAGTGCTCGGCCGGTGGTGGTTCTGGTTCGGCGACCAGGGTTGGGAATATCTGGAACTGGGACGCGTCTGGCAATACCTGCTGGTCGCGGGCCTCTTGGTGTGGTTTGCGATGCTGTGGACGCTGGCGCGGCCGAGCGCGGTCGAGAAGCCCGCCGCGGCGCCGATCGCAAAGATGTTCATGTTCGCCGCACTGGCGATCCCGGTCTTCTATGTCCCGGCGCTGTTCTACGGTGCCAAGACCAACTACACCGTCGTCGACACCTGGCGGTTCTGGATCGTCCACCTCTGGGTCGAAGGCTATTTCGAATTCTTCGCAACGACGATCGTCGCGCTGACGTTCTATCAACTCGGCATGACTCGCCGCAACGTGGCGCTGCGCGTGATCTATCTCGACGGCATCCTCTACTTCGTCGGCGGCGTGATCGGCACCGGGCACCATTGGTATTTCAACGGCCAAAGCAGCTTCAACATGGCGATGGCGGCGATGTTCTCGGTGCTCGAGGTCGTGCCGCTGACCTTGCTGACGCTCGACGCCTGGGACTTCGTGCGCACGACGCGCGGCCAGTGCGATGTCTGCGGCCAGGCGGTCGCGGTACCGCACAAATGGACGTTCTATTTTTTGATGGCGGTCGGCTTCTGGAATTTCGTCGGGGCGGGCATCTTCGGCTTGCTGGTCAACCTGCCGATCGTCAGCTACTACGAGGTCGGCACCGGCTTCACGGTCACCCATGCGCACGGTGCGCTGATGGGCGTCTTCGGCATGCTGGCGATCGCGCTGATGGTGTTCGTGCTTCGCGAAATCAGCGATGATACGCGCTGGGCGGGTATCGAGAAATACGTGAAGGTTGCCTTCTG
>CAJDUZ010000049.1_pt1 | contig 15959 bp, 13 predicted proteins | sample 7391221 | NCBI WGS metagenome assembly CAJDUZ01 (sample SAMEA7055692, study PRJEB34461) | soil metagenome | biome: terrestrial ecosystem; feature: Peninsula; material: soil | place: Antarctica | collected 2016
GGCGGCGACGCCTTCGAACAGGTGCTGCGGCGCCTGGACGAGCTGCTGCGCTCGCTGCCGCGCGGCGCAGCCTCGGACGCGCCCGCCGGGTCCGCAGCCTCGTTTGCCGCGGCGATCCCTCCGGTGCGCCGCCTGGCGCACCACCGTGCCGCGATGCTCGCCAGCGTCGGTGCCGGGCCCGAGCGGCAGGTCATCGAGCTGCTGTCGCGCCTTTACGAGGCGATTCTTTCCGACGAGCACCTGTCGCGGGCTTGGCGCGCGGTGCTGGCGCGTCTGCAGGTGGCGATCCTGCGCCTGGCGCTGCGTGACGCGGCGATGCTGGAATCGCACGACCACGAGGCCTGGCGCCTGCTCGACCGCATCGGCAGCGCGAGCCTGGCCTATCCCGGTGCCGACGACCCGCGCCGCGCGGCCTTGCTCGAGTGCTGCCAGGCATTGGCCGAAGCGGTGGCCGGCGTGAGCGACGCCGACGCCGGTCTGTATCGCCAGGCGCGCCAGCGGCTCGAGCGCTTCCTGGCCGCCCAGATGCAAGCGCAGTTGCAGGCGGCGCAGCCGGCGGTTGCGGGCCTGCAACTGGCGGAACGCCGCGAATTGCTCGAGCAGCACCTGAGCCAGCGGCTGAGCGAACAGCTCGCCGCCTTGCATCTGACCCCGTCGCTGCGCCGCTTCATCACCGGCACCTGGGCCAAGGTGCTGGCCGACGTGATCGCGCGCACCGGCGAGGCGTCCGACGAGACGCGGCGCTATCTGAAGGCCTGCGACGACCTGCTGTGGAGCCTGCAGGTGCCCGACCACCCGCAAAGCCGGCAGCGCCTGCTCGAGCTGCTGCCGCAGCTGCTGCAACGGCTGCGCGACGGCATGCAAAGACTCGGCCGGCCGGCCGCGGAACAGCAGGCGGTGCTCGACGAGTTGATGGCGATCCACACTTCGGCGTTGCGCCCGGGACAGGCGGCCGAGCTGACGGCCGAGCAGATCGTGCAACGCATGCGCGACGAAATCGTTCCCGAAAGCCCCGAGCGACGCGCCTTCAGCGACTCGCTGATCGACGTGTCGTCGATGCAGACGGTGCCGGCCGAGCTGTTGCCGACCGCCCCGCCCGAGTCGGAAGACGACTCCGGCCAACGCATCGAGCAGCTGCGCCCGGGTGAACGCATGCGCATCTTCCTGCTCGGACGCTGGATGCCAGTACAGCTGCTGTGGCGCAGCGAGCGCGGCCTCTACTTTTTGCTGGCCGGCGATGCCGGGCGGCGCACGCATTCGATCACGCGGCGCGCCCTCGAGCGCCTCAGCGGTGCCGGCCTGATCCGCCCGCTCGAGACCAAGCCATTGCTGCAGCGTGCCATCGACAGCCTGCTGCAGCAGCAAGCCGATCCCACCTGAGCGTCAGCCGCCGGGCTGGCGCGATTCCATCTCGATCTCCGTCTCGATCTCGCGGGCGACCCGTTCCGGCCGCTCATGCACGATCCAGTGCGTCGCACCGGGCACGCGCACCACGCGCAAGGTCGGCACATGCGCCTCCAGACCATCGAGCAAGGTCGGCGGCAGTGCCAAGTCGGCTTCGCCCCAGATGACACAGGTCGGCACCGTGACCACGACGGGCGGCAGGCTGAGCTGCAGCAAGGGCGAGTCGGCAGCGGCGGGCGGGCGCAGCGGCGAGGCGCGGTAGTAGTTGCAGCCGCCGCGCAGGCCGGCACGCCAGACCGCGCGATAGCGCTCACGCATGTCCTCGGTCATCCAGCCGCTGCCGGGATGCCTTGCGTCGCTTGCCCCCATGCCATCGAAGAACGGCCAGAGCCGAGCGAAATCGTGCTCGGCGAGCAGCGCCTCCGCATCGGGACGACAGAGAAAATTCATGTAGCGACTGGCTGCCTGCTGCTGCGGGTTGTGCTGCAGCTCGCGCAGGAAGATCGTCGGATGCGGCGAATTGACGATCACCAGCCGGCGCAGCAATTCGGGTCGCGCTGCCGCGAGGTTCCAGGCCACCGCGCCGCCCCAGTCGTGCGCAATCAGCGCCGCGACGGGGCCGCCGCAGCACGTGATCAGCGCGACGACGTCGGCGACGAGGTGGCGCGCGCGGTACGCCTCGACCTCCTCCGGCGCCGACGAGCGCTCGTAGCCGCGCAGGTTGGGGGCGATGCAGCGAAAGCGATCGCCGAAGCGCTCGAGCAACCCATCCCACACGAACGCGGCCTCGGGAAAGCCGTGCAGGAACAGCAGCACCGGAGCGTCGGTCGGTCCGCTGGCGCGGCAGCTCAGGTTGATGCCGTGCGGCAGCGCGACGTCGAAGGTCTCGATCATGCACATCTCCTGAGGCGCGCTCTTCGGCACGTCATGCGAATCGACTCCGGCTTCGCGGCATTCCTGAGGGCATCGCCACGCTGCCGGTATCAGCCGGTGGCCCAGGCGTGCAGCGCAACCGCCGCATCGGCAACCGCCGAACGATCGAACGCCGAAAAAAGGCTCAGGCCGATATCGGCTTCATCCGTCGTGGCCTCGGCCAGCACCGCCTGCGCAGCGGCGGAAGCAGCCGCCGCCTCGCGTCGGTTGAGCTTGTCGGTCTTCGTCAACAACACCAGCAGGCGCACCATCCCGTTGCCGAGTCGTGGCGTGAGGAAGGCGAGCAGACGGCGGTCGAGTTCGGTGAAGCCCAGCCGGCTGTCCACCATCAGCACCACGCCGGTCAGGCTGCGACGCACCTCCAGATAGTCGGCCATCACCTGCTGCCAGCGCAGCTTGGCGTCACGGGCCACTGCGGCATAGCCGTAGCCCGGTAGATCGGCAAACAGGGTGTCGGGCGCCGTCTTCGGCCCGAGCTCGAACAGGTTGATGTGCTGCGTGCGCCCGGGTGTCTTCGACGCGAAGGCCAGGCGCTTTTGCTGCGTCAACGCGTTGATCGCCGTCGACTTGCCGGCGTTCGAGCGGCCGACGAAGGCGATCTCCGGCAACTCGGTCTGCGGCAGCTCATCGAGCCGGCTGGCGGTCGTCAGAAAACGGGCGGTATGGGTCCAGGCGAGCGCGATCTTCGCGGCGCTGTCGGATTCCGCGGGCCGATTTGACGACGCCGGATTCGATCGGTTCTGCTCGGCCATGAGGCATCCAAAACCATCATTGTAAAATCGCCCGGTTTTGCACCAGGAATGCCGCCGTCATGAAGTCTGCCGCCCTTTTGCTGTCCTGCTTCCTCCTTGGCGCCTTCGCTGCGCCGGCCCTCGCCGCCGAAAGCAGTGCTGCACCGGCGAGCGCCGCCGCCGCAACGCCCAAGGCGGCTCCCGCCAAGCCCGACCCTGCGAAGGGCCAGGCCATCGCGACGAGCGTCTGCGTCGCCTGCCACGCGGTCGACGGCTCGCGCGGCCAGTCGATCTATCCGATCCTCGAGGGTCAGCACGCGGCTTATCTGGTCAAGCAACTGGTGGAGTTCAAGGCGGGCAAGCGCGAGAACGCCATCATGACGGGCATGGCATCGGCCCTGAGCGAACAGGACATGAAGGACGTCGCCGCGTTCTACGCCAGCAAGAAGGCGCCCCCGGGCTTTGCGCGCAGCAAGGACCTGGTGGCCGTGGCCGAACCGATCTTTCGCGGCGGCGCGGCCAATCGCAACATTCCCGCCTGCGCCGGCTGCCACAGCCCGAACGGCGCGGGCATTCCGGTTCAGTATCCGCGGCTGGGCGGCCAGCATGCCGAATACATCGATGCGCAATTGGTCGCTTTTCGCTCCGGCGCGCGCCACAACAACGCCGACATGCTCGGCGTGGCAAAGTACCTGACCGATCCCGAGATCAAGGCGCTGGCCGACTACATCGCCGGGCTGCGCTGAACGCCGCAAAGCCTGACGGAACCAGGGTGATCGGCCGGCTCCGGGTGGCGCGGTCGATTGCTCACTACACTTCGCCGGCGCCACTGCGCCCGCGGCGTGTGCCGGCGCAAAAGCACACTGCCTGAGGACCTCGGGCGCGAGTCTTGCCACAGCAACTCGTCGCTCGAACTGCATATGTCTGTCACCACCGCTGGATTCGAGGTCAGGGCAAAGTCACGCCAACTGCGCGACTTCGTCGAGCTGATCTCGTCGATGCGCTTCGCGATCTCGTTGCTCACGGTGATCTGCATCGCTGCGGTCATCGGCACGGTCGTGCAGCAGCACCAGCCGTTCAACAACTACGTCAATCAATTCGGTCCGTTCTGGGCCGAGGTGTTCAACACCGCGGGTCTTTTCACCGTCTACAGCGCGTGGTGGTTCCTGCTGATCCTGGCGTTCCTGGTCACATCCACCAGCCTGTGCATCGCGCGCAACGCGCCGAAGATCATCGCCGACCTCGGCAACTGGAAGCTGCACTTGCGTGAGCAGGCGCTGCAGGCCTTCCATCTGAAGGGCCAGGCCACGCTCGACGAGCCGGTCGGCACTGCCAGCGAACGCGTGACCGCGCTGCTCACCGGCACGGGCTGGAAGGCCAGGAGCGAAGTCCGCCGCGACGGCGACGAGTTGCGCGGCACGATGATCGCGGCACGCCGCGGCGCCACCAACAAGCTCGGCTACATCGCCGCGCATTCGGCAATCGTGCTGGTGTGCCTGGGCGGGCTCTTCGACGGCGATCTCGTCATCAAGGCGCAGATGCTGCTGCAAGGCAAGTCGGTCTACGGCGGCAGCGGCCTGTTCCGCGACATCGGCCCCGAGCATCGTCTGGCTGCGAACAACCCGACGTTCCGCGCCGACTTGCTGGTGCCCGAGGGCGCGACCGCGAGAACCGCGGTCATCAACATGCAAAACGGCGTCGTCCTGCAAGATTTGCCGTTCGACGTCGAACTGAAGAAGTTCATCGTCGAGTACTACGACACCGGCATGCCCAAGCTCTTTGCCAGCGATATCGTGATCCACGACCACGACACCGGCAAGACCACCGCTGCGACGGTCAAGGTCAACGAGCCGGTCTTCCACCACGGCGTCGCGATCTACCAGAGCAGCTTCGACGACGGCGGCTCCGCGGTCAAGCTGCGCGCGGTGCCGCTGACGGCGGGCTTGAAGCCCTTCGATGTCGACGGCACGATCGGCGGCAGCACCTTGCTGCAGCACGGGCCGGCGCAAACCACGCTCGAATTCACCGGGCTGCGCGTCATCAACGTCGAGAACCTCTCGGCGGGCCGCACATCGGCCACCGACGTGCGCAAGGTCGACCTGGCCAGCACCTTCGAGCGCCACCTCGGCTCGGGTGCCAAGTCCAAGAGTGATCGCGAGTTGCGCAATGTCGGCCCGTCGGTCAGCTACAAGCTGCGCGACGCCGCGGGCCAGGCGCACGAATTCAACAACTACATGGTGCCGGTCGAACTCGACGGACAGCGCGTCTTCCTCGTCGGCACGCGCGACGACACCTCGGCCAACATGCGCTACCTGCGCATCCCGGCCGACGACAAGGACAGCATGCAGGGCTGGGCGCGGTTGCGCGTGGCGCTGACCGACCCGGGTTTGCGCGAGCAGGCGGCGCGTCGCTACGCGGCGATGGCCACGCCGGCCGACAACCCGGCGATGCGACCGCAACTCGCCGCGACGGCGCTGCGGGCCCTCGGCCTTTTCGCCGGCGCCGAGACTCCGACGCAAGGCGCCAAGCCGGGCGGCGGCCTGCTCGCACTTTCCGATTTCCTCGAGGACAGCGTGCCGGCGGCCGACCGCTCGCGCATCTCCGAGGTGCTGCTGCGCATCCTCAACGGCAGCCTGTTCGAACTGCTCAACATCACGCGCGAGCAGGCGGGCCTGGCGCCGCGCGTGGCCGACGCCAGCACACAGGCCTTCATGACGCAGGCGGTGCTGTCGCTCTCCGACAGTTTCTTCTATCCCGCGCCGATGGTCTTCGAGCTGGCCGACTTCAAGCAGGTGCAGGCGAGTGTGTTCCAGGTGGCGCGCGCGCCCGGCAAGACGCTGGTCTACCTGGGTGCGGTGCTGCTGATCGTCGGCGTCTTCACGATGCTGTTCGTGCGTGAACGGCGCCTGTGGGTCTGGATCGCCCCCACGGGCGAGTCGAGTGGCGACGGCACACGCAAGACGAAGATCCTGACCGCAATGTCCACCACCCGGCGCACGCTCGACGCCGATGCCGAGTTCGAACGCCTCAAGGCGGCGATCCTGAAGGAAGCCCGATGAACACCACCACGTTGAGCCTGGGCCGATCCCATGCCCCGCACCCGTTTTCGGGCCGATCGGCATTCGATTGGTTGTTTGCCGCATTGGTCGTCGGCGGCGCGGTCTTCGCCTTTGCGCACTACGGCCCGGCAATGGACGTCTACGAGAAGGGCATCCTGCTCGGCGCGGTGCCGGCGGCGATCGCGCTCGGGTGGTCCTGGGGGCCGCTGCGTCTGCTGATGATCCTCGTTGCCGCTGCCGCGCTGCTGGCGATCTCGCTCTACAGCCGAGCCACCGACTCGTTCGGCGCCGACCTCGCGCAGGGCGAGAACGTCTTCCTGCTGAAGTACTTTCTCTCCAGCCAGAGTGCGATCCTCTGGATGAGCGTGCTGTTCTTCATGAGCACGGCCTTCTACTGGATCGGCTTTGCCGCAAAGACCGAAGACAACGCCGCCGTACGCATCGCCTCGCGCCTGACCTGGGTCGCGGTTTTCATGGCGCTCACCGGCACGATGGTGCGCTGGTGGGAAAGCCACCAGATCGGCCCGGACATCGGCCACATCCCGGTCAGCAACCTCTACGAGGTCTTCATCCTGTTTTGCTGGCTGACGGCGCTCTTCTACCTGTACTACGAGCAGCACTACAAGACGCGCTCGTTCGGTGCCTTCGTCATGCTGGTCATCAGCGGCGCCGTCGGCTTCCTGCTCTGGTACACGGTGGCGCGCGACGCGCAGGAGATCCAGCCGCTGGTGCCGGCGCTGCAGAGCTGGTGGATGAAGCTGCATGTGCCGGCCAACTTCATCGGCTACGGCAGCTTCTCGCTCTCGGCGATGGTTGCGTTCGCCTATCTCGTCAAGCGCCAGGCGGCGCAGACGAGCTGGCTCAAGCTCGCGCCGCTGTTCGCGCTCGGCGTTGCACTGTGCATCGAGCCTTTGGTCTTCCACCAGAACCCGATCGAGGCGATCAGCAGCTACTGGGCGGTCTATTTCGGTGTCGCGGTGCTGATCGTCGGCGGCATCCTCGTCGCCCGGGGACGCATCGCCGCACGGCTACCGGCCGCCGAAGTGCTCGACGACGTCATGTACAAGTCGATCGCCGTCGGTTTTGCGTTCTTCACGATCGCAACCATCCTCGGCGCCTTCTGGGCCGCCGAGGCGTGGGGCGGCTACTGGAGCTGGGACCCGAAGGAGACGTGGGCGCTGATCGTCTGGCTCAACTACGCGGCGTGGCTGCACATGCGGCTGATGAAGGGGCTGCGGGGCACGGTCTCGGCCTGGTGGGCCTTGACCGGCCTGGCCGTGACGACCTTCGCCTTCCTGGGCGTCAACATGTTCCTGTCCGGTCTGCACTCGTACGGCACGCTGTAGGACAGGCCAGGGCCGGTCAGCGCCGGCCAACGTCGCTGTCAAGATGCCAGGACTGAGGCCGGCCAGCGCCGGCCATTGCACGCGCATCCGACGTCGCGCCAGCCCCGGGCGTTCGCTTCCCCGGAGTCCGGCGCGCCTCGCTCAGGGATTGATGCGCGAGACTTTGGAGCCCTGCAGTGAAATGCCGGCTGCCAGCCCGTAGTTGGTGAGCGCGAAGCCGATCACCGGTTGCCGCATCGTCGCCGTGTCGATGCTGCCGTTGGCGCCGATGTTGGCGACAGCCACGGTTGCATCGACACCCGCCGTCCAGCCGTTGCTGGCGTGGAACTTCGCGAGCGCCTCGGGCGTCATGAACAGCACGATGATCGCCCGGGACTGTGCGCCCGCCTGCCAGCCGATCGAGCCCCCGCTGAGGCTGTAGTAACCCTGGGTACGACCGCGTTCGCGCAATGCGCCATTTCCATGCTCGCCGCCGATGCCGAAGCTGATGCTGACGACCGACGGAAACACAAGCACCGCCTGCGCCCGCTGCACCAGTTCGCGTGACTCCGGCGCCGCCGAATACAGACGCGATAGCGTCGCATCGACCCCAGCGTCGATCTGGGTTCGCTGTGAGCTAGCGCTCCCCTGATCCTGCGGCGCCGTGGTCGTGCAACCGGCCAGTGCCGTGCATGCCAGCGCGACCGCGAGGACGGCCAGAGCTGAATGAGACTTCGATGTCAAACGTGTCATGTGGGACTCCGATGAAAGCCGGATACGGCGCCATCCGTCTGCATTCGGGCGGACAAAGTCGGTCGCGGCGAAACTGCTGCCGATGAAGACAACGGCAATTGCCGTGCCGGGCGGCGGATCGAAAAGGGCAGGCTGGGGCCAAAAAAAAGGGCCCGCGAGGGCCCCTTTGGCCGGAGATCCGGGCGATCAGGACGGCCGGGCGCGGTCGGGCTTGCTGTAGTCGCAAACGCCGCTCGGGAAGATTTTCTCGAGCTTGCCAATGTCGGCGGCACTCGGCACCCAGTTGCCATAGGTGCCGTCGGAAACCGCCGTCTGCACCGGCTTCAGCGCACACTGGTAGATGCCCCCCTCGATCGGTGCACCGGCGACGATACGCGAGGTCGAATGGAGCGCGAATGCCTGCGTGCAGGCTCCCTTGGGCTTGTCGTCGAGGATGCCGTCCCAGACATTCGGACCCGCGTGCATCAGCTTGCCCTTGACATCGAAGCAGCTGTCGACCGCCGCTGCCGGCCGGTTCTCGGCGACGCTCTTCTTCGGGTTCGCGCGGATGTTCTTCATCCACTCGTCCATCAGCTTCAACGCGTCCATCGACTGGCTGGCCTTCGGCGTGCCAGGCACCGTGTCGGTGAACCAGATCACCATGTGATCGGTATTGCCCATCTTCTGCTGCATGCGTTTGCGCACAGCGAACGATTGGTGCACGTTGTGCATGTCGAGCTCGCGCTCCATGTACTGACGGTGGTCGATCGTCGGCAAGGGGTTCTGGCCACTGAATGCCATCCCCGAGGTGTAGGCCGCGCGCATCGCGGTCGGGTCACCGGCGGTGCGCGGCGCAGGCACTGCCGGATCGGAGCTCAAGCGCATGTTGCGCCGGCTCCACGGGTCGAACCGGCGCGGGTCCTGCATCACATCGGCGATCGAGCCGAGGAACGGAAAGCCTTCCTGCACCATGTCGCGCGGATGCTTCCAGCCACCGACCTTGAAGTTGAGATCGAGGAACTCGGCCGACGTGATGTTGCCGTCGTTGAGCGCCTGCAGGCCGTACTGCACACCGACGTTGTCCCAGGTCGAGCGTCCGTAGCCATCGGCATCGACCCCGTAGATGTTGCGCAGGTCGTCGTAGTGCGTCCACTTCACCGTGTCCATCACACCAGCCGGCTCCATCAGCTGCTGGTTGTCGGCCTGACCGTAGTGCGGGTTCATCGCCAGCGGTGACAAGCCACGCCAGGACTTGACGCATTCGGTCGAGCCGCGGGCACCGCTGTAGCCGAGCATGGTCCTCGCATCGGCGAGCGGATCATTGACCTTGGCCACATCGGCCTGGCCCAGCGGCGTCTCCTCCGCATTCAAGCCCACCAGCCAGCCGCGGTTCTTCGTCGTCCTCCACTTCGGGTTGGCTCTGTCGGTCGCGTCCATGTAGTGCTCGAGCAGCTCGCAGTCACCGACGTGGATCGTCTGCGTCACCATGTCGGGATACGACTGCACCGGCAGGGTGGCATCGAGCACGCCCGGGTTGTTCTGCGCCAGGATGTACTGCTGGATCGCACCGCCCGAGCCGCCGAGGCCGACGGTGTAGGTCGGCACGCCATAGCGCTCGATGAAAGCCTCCTTGGTCATCATCGCGGTCTCGCCGGCGAGCTGCAGGTTGTAGTGCGTGCCGGTGTTGTTGCCGCTGGAATGCGCAATCGCATAGCCCTGACCGAGGATGTCCGGGTTCATCGAGCCGCCGTGAATCTTGCCTTGCGAGTGCCCGATCGCGACACCGCCCTGGAACCAGTACAGCAGCCGGCCGTTCCAGCGGCTGGTATCGGGCTTGGCGCTGTCCTCGCCGTAGGGCGCCAGCATCGCAAAGCTGTAGAGGGAGCGGTTAATCGAACCGATTTCGCGGCGCACGATGAAGTCGACTTCGCGGCCGTCGAGCAGCGTGGTCTTGGCGAGGTCGGCGGGCTTCGAGCCGTCGGTCGGCATCGGCTTCATCTCGCCATTGATGGCCCGGTACGAGTAGGTGACAAAACGCTCGACCGAACAGTGACGGCTGTAGCCGATCTTGTTCCCCCGCTCATCGAACACCGGATAGCCGGGATCGTCAACTGTCGGCGCACCATTCATGTCGACCAGCGGCTGCTTGCCGAGCTGACTGGTGGTGCAGACGAACGGCTTTTGCTGCGGCCCGGAGAAGATCGGCCCTGTGATCGGATAGTTGGTGAGCTGGATCGCCCCGCTGACGCCGTTGCCCTTGCCCTGCGCGTGGCGCACCTCGAGGGTGTTCGGGCCTTCGCTAAAACCCGTGACGATGCCTTCGAGCCGGTCACCGCTGGACTTCATCTGCGGCGTGATCTTGCGGCCATTCAGCCAAAATTCGAGCTTGTCGTGCAGGCCGGGCGCTGCGTTCACCGCGATGCGCGCGTCACCGCCCGACACGTATTGCGGCGCGCTCGACAGCACCGTCATCACCAGCTTGCCCGACTGCTGCGCGGCCTCGGCCTTCAGCGGCGTCTTCGTTGCCGCATCGTCCGTGGAACCGCCGCCGCAGCCGGCGATCAGCCACACACTGACCGCGGCCGCGCCCCAGGTCTTCCAACGCTTCATTGTTTCTGCTCCTCTTGTTATTCGGACCTCGACGGCCTCGCCTCGAGCCTCGATCCTGCAACTGCAGAGCCAAGTCGAGCAGCCACCATAAACGCAGAGCCGCATCATGGCCAGGGGGCTTGTCCCCCAAGCGCAGCCACTGTGTTTGAACGACAATCCCGGCCGCCGCTAACCGGCAAGCCAAGGCTATCGATGACCGACCACCACCCGATCGAGATCCAACCCCCCGACATCACCCGGCACCGCCACGGCAACACCGGCGTCGACTACGTCCATGTCTTCGATTCCGGCCAGCCGGGGCCGTCGGTCATGGTGCAGGCGCTGACGCACGGCAACGAGTATTGCGGCGCGATCGCGCTCGATACGCTGCTGCGAGGCGCCTTGCGCCCGCAAGCCGGGCGGCTGATCGCGGCGTTCGCAAACGTCGATGCCTATGCGCGCTTCGACCCGACCACACCCAACGCGTCGCGTTACATCGACGAGGACTACAACCGCGTGTGGAGCGACGCGGTGTTGTTCGGGCCGCGTGACTCCAGCGAGCTGCGCCGCGCACGCCGGTTGCAGCCTTTCGTCGATCAGGCCGACTTCCTGCTCGACCTGCATTCGATGCACGAGCCGTGTCGGCCGATCATGGTCTGCGGCACCGTCGACAAGAACGCCGAGTTTGCACGCCGCGTCGGCCTGCCGGCCGACCTGCTGATCGACACCGGCCACCCGGCCGGCCTGCGCATGATCGAGCGTGGCGGTTTCGGCGACCCGGCCAGCCCGAAGCGCGCGCTGCTGATCGAGTGCGGCCAGCATTGGGAACGCGGCGCCGTGCAGGTTGCCAGCGACACCTTGCTGCGTTTTCTGGCAGCGAGCGGCGTGCTGCCGTTCGCGGCGGTCGAGGCCCAATTGCGGCTGCCGCTCGTGCCGCAGCGCATCGTGCGGGTCACCGAGGCGGTGGTCGCCCATTCAGTCGACTTCCGCTTCCTCGTGCCGGTCCAGGGCCTGGGCATCGTCGAGAAGGCCGGCACGCCGATCGCGCAGGACGGCGCGACCCTCTGGCGCGCGCCCTACGACGACACGGTGCTGGTGATGCCGTCGCTCGCACACCTCAGGCCCGGCAACACGCAGGTGCGGCTCGGGCGCTACGACGCTGAGCCGCAGCCCGGTTTTCAGCCCGGCGCCGCCTCGTCGCCCAGCAGCGCATCGACGCCGTAAAGACGCGACAGGGCCGCGAGCTTGGCCGGTACATGACGCACCGCAAAGCGCTTGCCCCAGGCCTGCGCGATGCGCTGACACTCGAGCAGCACCGCCAGCGCGACCGAGTCAAAGCGCTGCAGGTTGCCAGCGTCGACGAGCACGGTCTGCTCCGGTTCGCGTTCCAGCGCCTGCTCCAGCAGCCGCAGCGTGTCGCGCGCCTCGCGCGCGGTGATGGTCGCCGGCAGCAGCAGCATCTCAGTGATCCATGGCGCTGCGCGCCACCCGCGACGCATGAAACGTCGATTTCGGGAAGCACACGCAGCCGGGAGCGGGCCCACCCGCTGCGTTCAGCCCATTCCTGAGTGGCTGGCGAACGTCATCCGGCAGCAGGCCGGACGGCAGCGAACGCAGTGAGCTTGGGAGCTTCATTTCAGCGCTTGGTGTTCGCGGCCGCCGCCTTGTTGCGTTCGGCCATTTTGGCGATCAGGCCGTCGATGCCGCCGGCGTTGATTTCCTGATTGAAGCTGTTGCGGTAGTTCTCCACCAGCCAGACGCCCAGCACGTTCACGTCGTAGATCTTCCAGGCACTCGCCTGCTTCTCGAGCCGGTAGTCGAGCTGGATCGGTTGCGCGCCGCCGCCGCGCACCTCGGTGCGCACGACAACGTCGGTGGCGCCGGACTCCGCGCGCATCGGCTTCAACTGCACCGTCTGGTTTTGAACCTGCGACAGCGCACCGGCGTAGGTGCGCACCAGCAATTGCTTGAATTCGTCCTGCAGACGGGTCTTTTGCTCCGGCGTCGCCTCTCGCCAGTGGCGACCGACGGCCGCGGCGGTCATGCGCTGGAAGTCGACATGCGGCATGACCTTGGCATCGACCAGAGCGTTGATCTTCTGTACATCGCCGGCACTGATGCTCGGGTCTGCCTTGACGGCGTCGAGCACCTCGGTCGAGACCTGCATGATCATCGCCTGCGGGGTCTGCTCCGTCTGCGCCGTGGCGGCAACGCAGCCCAGGCCAAGCAGTGAGGCCGCCAGCCATTGCATCCATCGAGTGCGATTCATCGAACGTCCTTCCATGTCGGCAAGGCGCGGAGTTCCGCGCCGTTCAGCCGATTCTCGGCGATAGGCGCGGCGCGTGCAGGCGGCGGCGAGGCGTACTCATGGCTGCCCTGGCTGCGGCGGCGTCGCCGTGCCGCCCGGCGCGCCGGCGCCGTTCGTACCGGAGGGCGTCGATGGTTCCGCATCCTCCGGCTCCGGCGGCGGATTGCCGTCGTAGATCAGACTGCGCCGGCGCTGCAGGTAGGCGTCGCGCATGAAGGTGTACTTGTCGAGTGCGATCTGGTCGATCAGCCGGCTCGCGCCGAGCAGCGAGGCACGCGTGCTGACAAGGTCCAGCGACGCGGTGCCGAGCCGCGCGTAGCCGTTGTCGATCAGCAGCGAGGGCGATGCGAGAAAATAGTCCAAGGGCACCGCAGCGGTGTCGCGCATCGTCGACGGGCCCAGCACCGGCAGCACCAGATAGGGGCCGGGGCCCATGCCCCAGCGTCCGAGCGTCTGGCCGAAATCCTCGTACTGGTGGTCGAGGCCCATTTCGCCGGCGACATCGAGCACGCCGCCCAGGCCGAACAGCGTATTGGTGCCGACGCGCACGAAGTCCTCGAACCCCGCTTCGCCCTTGCCCTGCAGGAAATTGTTGACGCCCGACCAGGCATCGCGAAAGTTGGCGAAAAAATTGGAGACGCCGCCGCGCACCGGCTCCGGCAGCGTCTTCTGGTACGCCGTGGCCACCGGGATCAGCACGGCCTGGTCGAGATCCTCGTTGAACGCGAACACCTTGCGGTTCCAGGCCTCGTACGGGTCGGCCGGGTCGGCATGGCGCTGGGGGCCTTGCGAGGTTGCGCAGCCGGCCAGCGCCAGCAGCGCCGCGCAAAGGGCCAAGCGGCCCAGCGTCGCCGCGCGCGCCGGCTTCACTTCTTCGCCGGCGCTGCCGCGGGCGGCGCCGCGGAACCGGCGTCGGCGGCGCGGTTGAAGAGCACCTGGCCGATCAGGCTCTCCAGCACCAGTGCCGACTGGGTGTACTTGATCGCGTCGCCGGGCGCAAACGGCGTCTCGCTCGCGCCGGCCTCGATGCCGAGGTACTGGTCGCCGAGCAGCCCCGAGGTCAGGATGCGCGCCGACGAATCGTTCGGAAACTTCACGCCGTCCTGCACCTGCAGCCGCACCAGGCCCTGGTAGGTCTGCTGGTCGAGCGTGATCGAGGCCACGCGACCCACCGTGACACCGGCACTGCGCACCGGTGCGCGCACCTTCAAGCCGCCGACGTTGTCGAATTTCGCGATCAACGTGTACGTGCCGCCGGTGTTGAAGCTCCCCAGGTTGGCGGCCTTGAACGCCAGGAACACCAGCGCGGCGATGCCCAGCAGCACAAAGAGGCCGACCAGGGTTTCGATGCTTTTCCTGCCCATCGGGGGAAATCCTTCTTTCTGCTCTTATGGAGTCGAGAACATCAACGCGGTGAGAACGAAGTCCATCGCCAGGATGCCGAGCGAGGAGATCACCACCGTGCGGGTCGTCGCGTAGGCAACGCCCTCGGGCGTGGCGCGCGCCTCGTAGCCCTGGTAGAGCGCAACCAGCGTGCAGATGAAGCCAAAGACGATGCTCTTGACGATGCCGTTGCCGATGTCGCGCACGACGTCGACGCTGCTTTGCATGATCGACCAGAAGCTGCCGGCGTCGACGCCGATCAAGAGCACCGCGACGACCCAGGCGCCGAGGATGCCGACCGTCGAAAACAGGATCGCCAGGATCGGCATCGAGACGATGCCGGCGATGAAGCGCGGCGCCAGCACCCGCCCCTTCGGGTCGACTGCCATCATCTCCATCGCGGCGATCTGTTCGCCGGCCTTCATCAGGCCGATCTCGGCGGTCAGCGAGGTGCCGGCGCGACCGGCGAACAGCAACGCGGTGACGACCGGGCCGAGCTCGCGCACCAGCGACAGGTTGACGATCAGCCCGAGCGTGTCGGTTGCGCCATAGGTGACGAGCGCGTAGTACATCTGCAGCGCCAGCACGAAGCCGACGGCCAGCCCCGAGCTGAGAATGATGACCAGCGAGCGGTTGCCGATCGCGTGGATCTGCACCGCGATCAGGAAAAAGCGCCGCAGCGCCACCGGCGTCGCCCGCAGCAACTCGTAGCAGAAGAAGGTGGCGTGCCCGAACGCCTGCAGCAGCCCGAGCGTGCGCCCACCGAGCGTGGCCAGCGGATTCATCGACCGCTCCGGATCATGGCCGCGCCAGCGCGTGCAGGCCGAAATCTTCGGCCAGCGGCGGCGCCGGGTAGTGGAACTTGACGGGCCCATCGGGCTCGCCGCGCACGAACTGGCGCACTTCCGCGTCGCTCGACGCCATGATCTCGGCCGGCGTGCCCTGCGCGACGATGCGGCCCTGCATCGCCATCAGGATCACGTGGTCGCTGATCTTCAGGCATTGCGCGATGTCGTGCGAGACGACGATCGAGGTTGCTCCGGTCACGTCGTTCAGGGTGCGGATCAGGTTGGCGGTGACGCCCATCGAGATCAGGTCGAGCCCGGCAAACGGCTCGTCGTACATGATGCATTCCGGGTCGAGCGCGATGGCCCGCGCGAGCGCAATCCGGCGCGCCATGCCGCCCGAGACCTCCGAGATGCGCAGGCGCGCCGCGCCGCGCAGGCCCACCGCGTTGAGCTTCATCAGCACGATGTCGCGGATCAGCGCTTCGGGCAGGTCGGAGTGCTCACGCAAGGGGAAGGCGACGTTCTCGAACACCGAAAGGTCGGTGAACAGCGCGCCGAACTGGAACAGCATGCCCAGGCGCCGGCGCAGCCGGTGCATGCGCTCGCGATCCTGCGGGTCGACGACTTCGCCGTCGAAGCGGACCTCGCCGCGGCTTGGCACGGCACTGCCGCCGATCAGCCGCAGCAAGGTCGTCTTGCCGGTGCCC
>CAJDUZ010000158.1_pt1 | contig 15833 bp, 12 predicted proteins | sample 7391221 | NCBI WGS metagenome assembly CAJDUZ01 (sample SAMEA7055692, study PRJEB34461) | soil metagenome | biome: terrestrial ecosystem; feature: Peninsula; material: soil | place: Antarctica | collected 2016
CAACGCCGACTTCATCATGCTGGTGTGCCGCCTGAACGACGCCATCCTGCTGGTGCGCGAGATGGTCAAGCAGCGCTACAACCCGATGGGCCTCATCAGCCCGGGCTCGCCCGGCATGTACGAGGAAGCCTTCTACAAGACGCTGGGCAAGTACTCCGACTACGCGATCTCCAACGTGCCCTGGTACAACCCCAAGGCCGAACTCACGGCGATCGTGACGAAGGCGCTGGCCAAGCAATCCCCGGACAAGAAGCTGATGTTCAACGCCTTGAACATCGGCTTCACCGTCGAGGCCATGATGATTGCCGCCGACGCCTACAAGCGCGCCGGCTCGGGCGACGGCACGGCGCTGGCCGAGGCCATGCGCAAGACCAACATCACCGAACGCATGATGCTGGGCGGACCCATCAAGTTCGACGCCAAGGGTCAGAACAACGACATCGCCTCGGCCTGCATCCAGAACCGTCAGGAGCGCCCGCAGGTGGTGCTGCCCAAGGCCAATGCCGAAACGGCGCCGGTGTTTCCGATGCCGGCCTGGAACAAGCGCAGCTGACGCCGACCGCTCGCCGCCTTCGTCCACCACACGCTCGCAGCCCGCACGCCCCACACGCGACCGATGCCGCTCGATCTCGTCGCCAACGTGCTGCTGAGCGGCCTGCTGACCGGCCTGGTCTACGGCCTGATGGCGCTGGGCCTCTCGGTCATCTACGGCGTGGTGCGCATCGTCAACTTCGCGCACGGCGAGCTGATGGCGCTGGCGATGTACGTCACGATCGTCGTCTTCGCCGCGCTCGGCGTCGACCCCTTGTGGATCCTGGTGCCGGTGGCGGCGGGCTTCTTCGGCCTGGGCTACGTCATGCAACGCGCGCTGATCAACCCCTTCATCGAGCGCCCCGAGCATTCGCAGTTCATCCTGCTGCTGGCCTTTGCCCTGGTCATCACCAACGCCATGCTGATGGTGTTCGGGCCCGACGCACGCAACGTGCAGGTCGGCTATGCGCTCGACGCCTACGAGATCGGGCCGCTCCTGATCGACAAGGTGCGCGTGATCTGTGCCGCGGTGGCGCTGGCCTTTTGCGCGCTGCTGTGGGCGGTGTTCCATTACACGCGCTTCGGCAAGGCGATCCGCGCCTGCGCCGACAACCTACTCGGGGCGCGCGTGATCGGGCTGAACGTGGCGCATCTCTATGGCCTGACCTTCGGCATCGGCTGTGCCTGCGTCGGCGTCGCCGGTACGCTTTTGACCTTGCTGGTCGACGTGACACCCGCCTCCGGACCGGCGTACACCTTGCTCGCGTTCATCATCGTCATCATTGGCGGCCTCGGCTCGATGCCCGGCGCGCTGGCCGGCGGCGTGCTGATCGGGCTGTCGGAAGCGGCCGCGGCCATTGTCTTCTCGCCCTCGGCCAAGAGCATGGCCTCGTTTGCGCTGCTGATCGTGGTGCTGGTGTTGCGGCCGCAAGGCCTGTTCGTGCGCCGCTGATGCAGGCGCTGCGTGAGCTCTTGAACGCCGCCGCGCCGCGCGCGCGCTGGGGCCTGTTGGTGCTGCTGGTGCTGCTGCTGCTGGCGCCGCTGGCGCTCGACCGCTACACGCTGTCCTTGCTGATCCTGGTGCTGTATTTCGCCTTCGTCGGCCAGGCCTGGAACATCATGATGGGGCTGTGCGGCCAGTTGTCGCTGGGCCAGGCGCTTTATGTCGGCCTGGGCGCCTATACGGCCGCGGTGCTCTACCAGTTCTTCAACATCACGCCGTGGCTGGGCATGCTCGCTGCCGTGGCGGTGTGCGTGGTGATGGCCAGCGTGATCGGCTGGCTGGCGTTTCGCTTCGGCATCGGCGGCACCTACTTCGCGTTGCTGACCATCGCCTTTGCCGAGTTCACGCGCATCGGCTTCGACAATCTCGCGTGGGTCGGCGGCTCCGGGGGCTTCTTTCTGAAGGTGGTGCAGCACGGCACCATCGACTGGCTCAACCTGCGCGGGCCGCCGGCGATGTTCTACTACCTGGCGCTGGCGCTGGCGAGCCTGGCTTTCATCATCACCGCGTGGCTGCTGCGCAGCCGCGCCGGCTACTACTTTCGCGCCATACGCGACAACGAGGACGCGGCGCGCGCCGCCGCGGTCGACGTCTTTCGCTACAAGATGTATGCGATCCAGATCTCTGCTGCGCTGACCGGCATGGCGGGCGTGTTCTTCGCGTTCTACTACAACAACCTCTTTCCCGAGCAGACCTTCAACATCGGCCGCTCGATCGAGATCATCCTGGCGCCCATCATCGGCGGCATCGGCACGCTGTTCGGTCCGGTCATCGGGGCGGCGCTGCTGACCGTGCTTTCCGAGGGCATCAACCAGAGCTTGCAGATGCTGGGCATCGAGGCGCCGGGCCTGACGCAGCTGCTGTACGGGGTGGTGCTGGCGCTGGCGATCATGTTCATGCCGCATGGCGTGTGGCCGGGCCTGGCACGCCGGCTTGGCTTCGAGCGCGAGCGCCGGGACCGCGACACATGAATGCACCGCTGCTCGAGGTCATCGGCGTGAGCAAGAGCTTTCGCGGCCTGCGCGCGGTGTCGGATGCCACGCTGGAAGTGCGAACGGGCGAGATCGTCGCGCTGATCGGGCCGAACGGCGCCGGCAAGACGACGCTTTTCAACCTCGTCGCCGGCGCTCTGGCGCCCGACGGCGGCGCGATCCGCCTGGACGGGCGCGACATTGCCGGCATGCGCGCCGACCTCATCTGCGACGCCGGCATCGGCCGCACCTTCCAGATCGTCAAGCCCTTTGCCGACATGACGGTGCTCGAGAACGTGATGGTCGGCGGCTTTCGTGGCCGGGCCGATCGCGCCACCGCACACGAGCGTTCGCGCCGGGCGCTGGCCGCGCTCAACATGGACGCTTTGCGCCATCTGCCCGCCTCCAGCCTGACCCTGCCCGACCGCAAGCGTCTGGAGGTGGCGCGCGCGCTGGCGACACAGCCGCGCCTGTTGCTGCTCGACGAGGTCATGGCCGGCCTGCGTCCGACCGAGACCGATCTCATGGTGGAGGCCTTCACCCGTCTCAATCGTGAACAGGACGTGACCATCCTCTTGACCGAGCACGTGATGCGTGCGGTGATGGCGCTGGCCCAGCGCGTGTATGTGCTGCACCACGGCGAAATCATCGCCCACGGCACGCCGCGCGAAGTCACGCAGCACCCGCAGGTGCTGGAGAGCTATCTCGGGGCGCAAAGCCTGTGAGACCACCGGGCTCGGATACCGGCGCGCCGCGCGAAGCTTGCCTCATGAACGGCAGCGCCGGACCGCTCCAGGCGCGCTGGCAGCGCAGTGCGCAACACGGAGCTTGTCACAGGGCCGAAAACCGGAAGCCGACACGGTGTGATATCCGGCCTGCTCCTGCGCGCTTTGGTGCTCGGTGGGGCGCCGATACGGTCGACAATCGCGGGCGCGGGGACGCAAGACGCGCTGCCTGCAATCCGACATGAGTTCGAGCAATCCGTCCATCACCGCTGCGCTTGCGGCCGCCGAGGAGATGATCCTGGTGGCGGCGGGCAGCGCCGTGGGCGAGGCGGCGAACAACCTGATGACGGCGATGCGTTCGGCGGCGACCTACCACGAACGGGGTCAGCTCGCGTTCGCGCAGGTCCACATCCTCGACACCCAGCGGCTCTTCCTGGCGTCGTTCGCCGCTGCGTTGCGCGAGCAGGTCGCCGCAGCGCTCGAGCCGCGCGGCGAAGCGGCCGCGGAGCGCGACGCGCCCGACTGGAAATCACTCAGCCTGGTCGACGAAGGCCAGGTGGAAGACCAGATCTCGTTCGAGCGCATCGGCCAGTTGATCGCCCACGCCGCGGAGGCCGAGTTGCGTGAGCTGACCGGCTACATGAGCGCCATGCTCGATCACGGCTGGCCCGATCCGGCGCGCAATCCGCTGCGCGGCGACGTGCTCGGCTCGGCACTCTACAAGGCGATCGAAAAGATCACCGACGAGCCGGTGACGCAGAAGATCCTGGCGCGCGAGCTGGGGCAGGGCATGGCGAGCGCGATGCCCGCGTGCTATCGCGAAATCGTTGCCGACCTGAAGCACCGCGCGATCCGTCCGGCCGACCTGGCGGCGCGGCCGCCACCCGAATCTCGCGGCCGCGGCGCCGCGGCGCGCGATGCCGGCTTCGAGCAGGCACGCCAGGCCTGGGAGGTTTCCTGGCAGGGGCGCATCGACCGGACCGAGCCGCCGCCCGGCCCCTGGGAAAGCTCGCTGGTCGGACGCCTTCCGCTCCCGACCCCGGGGCTGGACGGCCTCGAGACCTCCGCGGCCTTGTTCGACCGCATGATCCGCGGCAATCTGACGGCAACGCGCAGCGCTGCGGTGCAGGCCGCCGACGCCGAGATGATGCAATTGCTGCGTCGCCTCAACGGCGGCGCCAGTTATCGCGGCGAATTCGATGCGCTGCCGCGTGACACCGGCTACGGTTCCTTTTCCGGCCTCGAACGTGAAGAGCTGAGCGCGGCGCGACACGCCGATGCAGCGGCCGCGCCACCGGGCGGTCTTTCAGGGCTGGTGGCTGCCAACCTGATCCGCGCGCACCGCGAGGAGCTGATGCAGGCCGCGCGCGGCAAGGTCGATCATCTGGTGATCGACGTTGTCAGCAGCCTCTTCGACCAGGTCCTCTCCGACGCCCGCGTGCCGCCGCAGATGGCGCGCCAGATCGCCCGTCTGCAATTGCCGGTGCTGCGCGTGGCGCTCGCCGACCCGAGCTTCTTCTCGTCGCGCCGCCATCCGGTGCGCCGCTTCATCAACCGCACCGCCTCGCTGGCCTGCGCCTTCGATGACTTCGACGGCGGCCCGGCGCGCGATCTGTTGGCGCGCGTGGCCGAACTGGTGCAGGAGATCGTCGACGGCGATTTCGACCAGCTCGAACTGTACGAAGCCAAGCTGCACGAGCTCGAGCGCTTCATTGCCGAGCGCACCCACTCCGAGGTGCGCGACAGTCCGGCGGCGCCGACCTTGCGCGAAAAGGAACTCGAGTGGCGCGTCCAGCAGCGCTTCAGCCGGCAATTGCGCGAGGCGCTCGAGCCGCTGACGCTACCGCCTTTCGTGCGCGACTTTCTCGCCGGCGTTTGGGCCCAGGCGATCGTGCTGGCGTCACGCCGCGATGGTGCCGACGCGGTGCGGCCGCAGCAACTGCGGCGAACCGGTGCCGAGCTGGTGCGCAGCATCCAGCCGAAGCGCTCGCCCGAACAGCGCACCCACTTCATCGCGACCTTGCCGGCGCTGATGGCCGAACTGACCGCCGGAATGCGCGCAGTGGCGTGGCCCAAGGCGTCGCAGGACGATTTCTTCGGCCTGCTGATCTCCCAGCACGCCGGCTCGCTGAAGGCGGCTCCGCAAAGCGAGCTCGAATACAACCTGATGCTGCGGCAGCTCGATGCGGCGTTCAGCCTGCCGCTGCCGGGTGCCGAGGAGACGCGCGACGACGAGCTGCCAACCACGGCCTCGATGCCGCTGCCCGAGCAGCAGTTCTCGGCCGAGGAAGAGCGCGCGCTCGGGCTGATCCAGGAAAGCGCGATCGACTGGAGCGACGGCGATGCCGGGTCCGAGACGGTGCCGGCGCCGCTCGATGGCGAATCGCCATCCGCCGGATTCGGGGCCGCAGCACCGGCCGCGGTCGATCCGCTGGCTGCGCCGCCACCGGAACTCGCGGCCGGCCCGCAACTGCGCGAGCACCTCCAGCTCGGCTTCAGCTATCGCCTCAAGCTCGGCAGCCAGTGGGAGAAGGTGCGGCTCACCTACATGAGCCCGGGCAGGAGCCTCTTCCTCTTCACCCACGGCGCGAAAGATCGCGAGTCGATCTCGATGACGGCGCGCACACTCGGGCGGTTGTGCGAAACCGGCCGCATGCGCGCGTTCGAACAGGCCTACCTGATCGATCGTGCAACGCAGCGCGCGCGCGAACAACTGGCGGCCCAGACGCCGCGCCGATGATGCTCGAGGTGCGTGACCTGGCCGTCTACTACGGCGATGCCCAGGCGCTCGGCGGTGTCTCGCTCGAGATTGCCGCAGGCGAGATCGTCGCCATCGTCGGCGCCAATGGCGCCGGCAAGACTTCGCTGATCCGCGCCATCGGCGGTGTCATCGCACCGCGCAGCGGCTCGATCCGTTTCGAGGGCCGCGAGATTGCCGGGCTCGGCAGCCACGTCGTCTGCGATCTGGGCATTGGCCAGGTCGCCGAGGGCCGGCAGATCTTTCCGAACCTCACGGTGCGCGAGAACCTCGAGGTCGGCGCGATGCTCAAGCACGCGCGCCACCAGGCCGCCGCGACGCTGCCGATGGTTCTGGCGATGTTTCCGCGCCTCGAGGAGCGGCTGACACAGGCCGCTGGCACGCTCTCCGGCGGCGAGCAGCAGATGCTGGCGATCGGCCGCTGCCTGATGGGCGCGCCGCGGCTCATCATGTTCGACGAGCCGTCGATGGGCCTGGCGCCGGCGGTCGTCCACGAGGTGCTGCGCACGATTCGCGAGCTGCATGATCGTGGCCTGACGGTGATGCTGGTGGAGCAGAACGTCGCGGCCTCGCTGCAGCTTGCCGACCGTGCCTACGTGCTCGAGAACGGTGCCATCGTGCTGTCGGGCGCTGCCGACGAGTTGCTCGGCGATCCGCGCATCAGGGAAGCCTACCTCGGCTTGTAGGGTCCGCCGGGTTTCGATCGGGTCAACGTGCGGCGCCTGGGCGCCCGGCCGGCAGTGCGCAGATCCAGCGCGCCACCTCGGGCGGGGGCTCGTGCAGCGCCGGCTGCCCATGAAGACTTCGACGGGGCGCCCGGCACGGATCGGGACACGAACTGCGGCTTCGGCGTGCCGAGCAGTGCGGCAGCGGCAAACCGGCACGACGCGATTGGGCGTGGCCCAGAGTGGCAGCGCACCGTGCAGGTCGACGTTCTCCACTGCGTTGATCGTCTTCAGGCTCCTGTCGAACGCATCGAACCCGGCTTGCTCGATCTCGATCATCGCGATCAAGGGCCAGAAGCGCAGGATGCTGTGCTCGTAGGGACTGAGGCGGCATGCCTGTTCGTTGATGCTGCGGTAGGGCGCCGCGGACTTTTCCGGGTTCCACACGCATGAGCCGGCCCTTGCGCCAGGTGCCGACCGGCGTCGTCCACTCCCTGCCCGCGTCCACGCAGGCGGACGGCCCCAGGCCGACGGCGGGAACCAAGCCTTCCTGCGCCTTCGGACGGGCTAGTGGACCCCCGGAGCCTGGAGCCCTGACGCGGCGCTCAGCTTCGTTGATGATGGTGGCGATTTCGGCTCCGGTGTCACACTCGTCGACGGCGATCTTGGCTGCGACGAGCAGCTCCTCGGGCCCCAGGTGCATGGTCTTCAGGTGGATGATCTTGCTGACCCCCGGCCCGACCAGAGCGGACTCGACGGCGCGAACATCCTCAACTGTTGCCGACTCCCCCAACAGCAGGGACTTCGTTTCAATGGCCAGGATGATGGCCACGCAGACCAGCAGCACCCCGATCAGGCCGGTTCCGATGGCGTCCCAGATCCCGTTGCCGGTGAGCAGGGTCAGCGTCACGCCGAAGAGCGCAAAAACCAGGCCCAGCAGCGCCGCAACATCCTCGAGCAGGATGACTGGCAGTTCGGGCGCCTTGGCGGTCTTGATGAACTGCAGCCAGCTGCGCTTGCCACGGGCCACATTGGATTCCTTGACGGCCACCGCGAGGGAGCGTGATTCAAGTGCGATGGCACCGATCAGGACCGCCAGGGGCACCCACCACCACTGGCCCTCGATGCCGTGGGGGTGCTGCCATTTCTGGAACGCCTCGTACAACGCGAAGAGCCCGCCCACGCTGAAGAGGATTATGGTGACGATGAAGGCGTAGATGTATCGTTCACGGCCATAGCCAAAGGGGTGCTCCGGGCTTGCCTGCCGCTGGGCCTTCTTCCCGCCGAGCAGCAGCAGGAGTTGGTTGCCTGAGTCGGCCACGGAGTGGATGCCCTCTGCCAGCATGGATGAAGACAGCGTCAAAAAGTACGCCAGGAACTTCATCACCGCAATGGACATGTTTGCTATCAGCGCCGCAACAATCGCTTTGCTACCACCAGACTGTGACACAGTGGACTCCCCTCTATCGTGACGGTTCAGCCTGCTGGACCGCCTGAACACTGCGTCCACGAAAAAAAGTGTACCCCGCGGGATGCCTGCACACGCGCAAGGGGCCCGCCTGCAGTCCGCAGTGAACGGTCAGTGCAGGCGCCGCTGGGCCCTTGCGCTGGCACAAAGGCACACAGTGCCTGGCACAAAGGCACACAGTGGCGGCCGCGCCCAGGTTCAGCGACTCTGCTGGGGGCGCTGCTGCCGTCTGTCGACAAGGGACTGATCGGCGCGTCGGACAAAATCCAGCAATCCATCGACTCTGCAATTCCGGTGCGCGTCAACTACATCGAGCCCCTCATCATGCTGGCGACGGTCCTGCGCTGGCTGGTGCTGGCGATCGTCACCGGGGCGCTTGTCGGCAGCGGCGTGAGCCTGTTCCTCGCCGCGCTGTTTTATTTCTCGGCGCGCACCGCCGACATCCCGCTGTGGCTGCAGATGACGCTGCTGCCGATTGCCGGCGTCGCCAACGGGCTGCTGTTGCACTACGGCTATCGCAACACGTTCGGTCTGGCGAAAGACTCGGTGCTGATCGCGATCCACACCCGCTCGGGGGTGATGTCGCACCGCACGATCTGGGTCAAGCCGCTTGCTGCGCTGATCACATTGGTACTCGGCGGCTCGGCCGGCAAGGAAGGCCCGTGCTCGCACATCGGCGGCACGCTGGCATCCTGGTTCGGACAGACGATCCGGCTCGACGCCGAGATGCAGAAGCGGATCGTCGCCTGCGGCGTCAGTGCCGGCTTCGCCAGCGTCTTCGGAACTCCGCTGGCCGGCGCCATCTATGGCGTCGAGATGCTTGTCATCGGCCGGGTGCGCCACGACTTCATCTTCCCGGCGATCATCGCGGCCATCACCGCGTACGAGACCAGCCGCTACTGGGGCATCCCATACGACTATTTCCCGATCGACCTTTCGACGGCGTTCGCGCCCGGTCTGGCGATCCGGATCGTCTTGATCGGCGTCGCCTGCGGGCTGGTTTCGTGGTTGTTCATCGAGCTGCTCAGGCAGACTCGCCAGGGCTTTGCATGGCTGCAGCGGCGCTACGCCGTCTGGCCGCCGCTGATGCCGGCGCTGGGCGGTGTGGTGCTGGCGGCGGCAGTGACGCTGATCCCGACCGCCTATCTCGGCCTCAGCCTGCCGCTGATGGACGACGCGCTGCAGGGCCGCGACGTCGCTTACCTCGGCTTTCTCTGGAAGACGCTGCTGGTCGCGATCACGCTCGGCTCGGGCTTCTACGGTGGCATCGTGACACCGCAGTTCGTCATCGGCGCATTGACCGGCAATGCGCTGGCAGACCTTCTCGGTGTGGACCGTGCGCTCGGTGCGCGCGTCGGCATGGTTGCGGTGGTGGCTGCCGCATCGAACACGCCGATCGCCGCGATCCTGATGGGCTTCGAATTGTTCGGCAGCGCGGCGGGCCCGTACTTCGCGACCGCCTGCGTCACCGCGTACATCGTCGTCGGTCATCGCAGCGTCTATTCCGGCCAGTTGCTCGGGCACTCCAAGTCGGTCTGGCTGCGCGGCAAGATCCATATCTCGTACAGCCTGCTGCGCCGGCTGCGTCGCTTTCGCTCCGGCCGCTCAAGCCGCAACGGCAAGCACTAGCACGAACGACGCCAGCGGCCACAGGACGGCGATCGGACCCCGCACGGGATAATCGGAGGGGTGATCCGCCGCGACAACCCCTGGCGCCTTTCGGTCGCGCCGATGATGGACTGGACCGACCGGCATTGCCGCTACTTCCACCGTTTGCTGACGGCGCACGCGCGCCTCTATACCGAGATGGTGACAACCGGTGCCTTGCTGCATGGCGATGTCGCGCGGCATCTCGATTTCGACCCCGCCGAGCATCCGCTGGCGCTGCAGCTCGGCGGCAGCGAGCCGGCCGACCTCGCGGCGTGTGCAAGGCTGGCCGAGCGCTGGGGCTACGACGAGGTCAACCTGAACTGCGGCTGCCCGAGCGAGCGCGTGCAGCGCGGTGCGTTCGGCGCCTGCCTGATGGCCGAGCCGTCGTTGGTGGCCGACTGCGTTGCGGCGATGCGTGATGCCGTGAGCGTTCCGGTGACGGTCAAGCATCGCATCGGCATCGACCGGACCGAGCACTACGGCTTCGTGCGCGACTTCGTCGGCACCGTAGCCGCGGCCGGTTGCGAGGTCTTCATCGTGCACGCGCGCAACGCCTGGCTGCAGGGGCTGAGCCCGAAGGAGAACCGCGAGATCCCGCCGTTGCGCTACGAGCTCGTGCATCGACTGAAGCGCGAATTCCCGGCGTTGACGATCGTGCTGAATGGCGGCGTCAGGAGTGACGAGGAGATCGTGGCGCAGTTGGCTCACGTGGATGGCGTGATGGTCGGCCGCGAGGCCTATCACAACCCCTGGGCGATGAGCCGGTGGGACAGCCGCTTCTTCGGCACGTCTTCCACGGCCGTCGATCGCGACGAGATCGAGCGCGCAATGGTGCGCTACATGGGCAGCGTCGTGCGCCGAGGCGAGCCCTGGTCACACGTCTCGCGCCACATGCTGGGCCTGCGCAATGGCCAGCCCGGTGCACGGCGCTGGCGCCAGGTGTGGTCGGATCACCGCTTGAAGTCCACGTCTGCGGAGCTGGTTTCCGCGCTGGCGCGCGCCGGCCAGGTCGCGAGCACGATGCCGACCAGGGCGAGCGCGAATGCCAGCAGCTGAGCCGTGCTGAAGCGCTCGCCGAGCCAGACGACGCCGACTGCGGCTGCGCTGATCGGCAGGAAGACCGTGTAGATGCCGGCCGACGATGCCGGCACATGCCTCAGGCCGGTCATCCAGAGCCAGACGGTGACGACGCTCGCGGCGATCGAATAGCCGAACAGCAGCGCCCAGGAGGCGCCGGACACCGCAGCGAAATCGAAGCTGAGCGCCTGCCACAGGCCGAACGGCACGACCAGTATCAGGCCCCACAGGTTGATCAGCGCGCTGATGCGCTTCGGGCCGATGCGGCCGGTCAGCTGCTTGCCGATGACGACATAGATGGCTTCGCAGCAGACCGCACCGAACAGCAGCAGGTTGCCGGCCCAGGAGCCGGCGCCGGACGCCTCGCTATGGCGCTCGAGCGACACCAGGGCGATGCCGCCGACCGCGCAAGCCGTCGCGAGCGCGACGCGCGGCGTAATGCGCTCGCCCAGCCAGCCCCACGACAGCAAGGCGACGACCGCGGGCAGCGCCGCCATCACGACGCCGGCGGCGAGCGCCGTGCTGCGCGCGATGCCGAACAGCATGCAGACCGAGAACAGGAAGTTGCCGAAGAACGATTCGAGAAACAGCAGGCGGCGCTCGCGTGGCGCGAGCGGCGGCTCGGTGGCGGGACGCCTGGTCCAGCTCGCCATTGCAAGCGCGGCGATGGCAAAGCGCAAGGCGGCCAGCAGGAACACCGGAAAGATCACGACCAGCAGCTTGGACAGCCCGACATAGCTGCCGACCACCGCCATGCTGGTCGCCAGGCAGAGGTATGCGAGCCAGGGCGTTCGGGCAATGTGCGGCATGCGCGGTGTCGCAGCGAAAGAGGCCGTCAAGCCCCGCGTCCCGCTGCGGCCTCCTGCGCACGCCTCCGCGCATTGCGCGCGACGACCCAACTCGCAATGACCACACCGAGCGCAACCGCGGTGATCATCAAGGTCGCGACCGCGTTGACGCTCGGGTTCAGCCCGAGGCGCGCGCGCGAGAAGATCACCAAGGGCAAGGTCGTCGCACCGGGCCCCGAGAGGAAGGCCGACAGCACCACGTCGTCAAGCGACAGCGTGAAAGTCAGCAACCAGGCCGCAACCAGGGCCTGGCCAATCGATGGCAGGGTGACGAGATAGAACACCTGCCAGGGCCGCGCGCCCAGATCCATCGCCGCCTCCTCGAGCCGCGCGTCGAGCGTCTGCAGCCGCGCCTGCACGACGACGGTTGCGTAGGCCATGCCGAGCAACAGGTGGCCCAGCCAGATCGTCAGCATGCCGCGCTCCGGAAAGCCGAGCGCGCGCTGCACCGAGACCAGCATCAGCAGCAAGGACAGGCCGATGATGACCTCGGGCATCACCAGGGGCGCCGCCAGCATGCCGCTGAAGAGCGTGCGTCCGGTAAAGCGCCGGTACTTGACCAGGACGAACGCTGCCATCGTGCCCAGCACCAGCGAGGCCCAGGCGGTGACGAAGGCAATCTTCAGCGACAGCCACAGGCCGGACAGCAGTTCGTCGTCGGAGCGCAGGGCCGCGTACCACTTCAACGTGAAGCCGTGCCAGGCATTCGGCAGCGCCGAGTCGTTGAACGAGTAGACGACCAAGGCCACGATCGGGACATAGAGGAAGGCAAAGCCGCAGGCGAGCCAGCCGCGCGCGAACCAGCGGTGCAGGACGGCGACGTTCATCGCACGGACTCCGCGCTGCGGTTTTCGACCTCGGAACGGCCCGGCGCCCTCATGCCTGGCCCCGCGCTGCTTCGGCCTGGTATTTGCTGAAGATCGCCAGCGGCACGATGATCAAGAGGATCATCACGACGGCGACCGCGCAGGCCATCGGCCAGTCGTTGTTGCTGAAGAACTCGTCCCACAGGGTGCGGCCGATCATCTGCGTCTGCGGGCCGCCGAGCAACTCGGGGATCACGTATTCGCCGACGCACGGGATGAAGACCAGCATCGTGCCGGCAATGATGCCGGCGCGCGACAGCGGCAAGGTGATCGTGCGAAACGCGGTCCACGCCGAGGCGCCGAGATCCGATGCCGCTTCGAGCAGCCGCAGATCCATCTTGGAGAGCGTCGCGTAGAGCGGCAGGATCATGAACGGCAGATAGGTGTAGGTCATGCCGAGCACCAGTGAGAACGGCGTGTTCATCAACTGGCCTTGAGCGGGGATCAGATCCGTGGCAACGAGCAGCCGGTCGATCCCGCTCGCCGCGATGAGATCGGCGACCCAGCCGTGTTCGCTCAGCAGCCCCTTCCAGGCGTAGACGCGCAGCAGGAAGGCGGTCCAGAACGGCAGCATCACCAGCATCAGCAGCAGCGGCTGCAGGGTCGCACGGGCGCGCGCCATGAAGTAGGCAAAGGGGTAGCCGAGCAGCAGGCACAAGAAGGTCGCGACCGCCGCGTACTTCAGGCTCGCCAGATAGGTCAGCAGATAGAGGTCGTCCTGCACCAGCAGCCGATAGGTGCCGAGCTTGAGCGTCAGGGTCAGCGCGTCGTCGCGAAAGCTCAGCAGGTCGCGCACCGCCGCGACGTCCATCTCGGCGACGCTGATGCGCAGGATGACAAGGAAGGGCAGCAGGAAGAACGCGAGCAGCCAGAGATAGGGAACCGCGATGACGATGCGGCGGCCGGCCGGCAGCGCCCTCATGATGTCAGCACCACTGGCGCCTGTGGCGACCAGCTGGCCCACGCCGTCTCGCCTTCCTGCAACCGGTCCTCGCTGTGGCGCTCGATGTTGCTGCGGCTGATCTTCAGCCGCGCGCCGCTGGCCAGCGCCAGGTGATAGACGGTGTGGCTGCCGAAGTACGAAAGGTCGCGCACCGTGCCGTGCACCCGGTTGTAGTCGCCGTCGGGTGTGCCCTGCTGCTGCGGCGCGCGGCCGATGTGGATTTTCTCGGGGCGCAAGGCCACCGTCACCGCCATGCCGGCCGTGCCGGTGATGCCGTGGCCGACGAAGTGCCGGCAGTCGGCGCAATCGATGACGACGTGGCCGGGCTGGTCGTCGATCAACGTACCGGGCATCAGGTTGACATTGCCGATGAACTCGGCGACGAAGCCGTTGGCCGGCGTCTCGTAGATCTCGTCGGGCGTGCCGACCTGAGCGAGGCGGCCTTCGCTCATCACCGCGATGCGCGAGGCCATCGTCATCGCCTCCTCCTGGTCGTGCGTCACCATCACGCAGGTGACGCCGACCTCCGCGATGATGTTGACGAGCTCGAGCTGCGTTTGCGCGCGCAACTTGCGGTCCAGCGCACCGAGTGGCTCGTCGAGCAGCAGCAGACGTGGTCTCTTGGCCAGGCTGCGCGCCAGCGCGACCCGCTGTTGCTGGCCGCCCGAGAGCTGGTGCGGTTTGCGGCGCGCATGGCTTTCGAGCTGCACCAGACGCAGCAAGGCCTCCACCCGCTGCGCCACCGCATCCTTTGCGAGCCGGTCACGTCGCAGGCCGAAGGCGATGTTGTCCCAGACGCTCAGGTGCGGAAAGAGCGCATAGCTCTGGAACATCATGTTGAGCGGCCGTCGGTAGGGTGGCAGGCCGGTCAGCTCGCGGCCGTCGAGCACGATGCTGCCGGCATCGGGTGTCTCGAAGCCGGCAAGCATCCTCAGCAAGGTCGTCTTGCCGCAACCCGAAGAGCCGAGCAGCGCGAAGATCTCGCCTTGTGCGATGTCGAGGCTGACGTGGTCGACGGCGCGCGTTGCGCCGAAATTCTTGACGATGCCGCGGATCTGCAGGAAGGCTGCGGGGCTCGAGGAGTCGCTCATGGTGGCTGGGCTATGGGAAGGGCCGGGTGCGTCTCGCGCACCGCGGGCGCCATTCTCCACGCAACGGCCATGCCGGGGCGCGCCGCGGTGCTTGCGGCGCCACGCTGGTGACGGGTGTCACGTGATGCGGTCGGCAGCGCGCGGCTGCCGGACCTCAGCCCGCCTTGAGGATGTCGGCGATCGTCCCGATCATCTGGTCGATGTGCGAGCGCTCGACGATCAGCGGCGGCGACAGCGCGACGGTGTCGCCGGTGGTGCGGATCAGCAGGCCGCGGGCGAAGGCCTCGCCGAGGATGTCGAGACCGCGCTGGCCGGCCTTGCCGGGCAGCGCCTCGAGCTCGATCGCGCCGACCAGCCCGATGTTGCGGATGTCGATGACGTGCGGCAGGCCCTTCAGCGCATGCAGCGATTCCTCGAAGTAGGGCGCGACCTCTGCGCCGCGCGTCAGCAGGCCTTCGTCGGCGTAGGTGTCGAGCGTGCCGAGCGCCGCCGCGCAGGCCAGAGGATGGCCCGAATAGGTGTAGCCGTGCGCAAACTCGATCGCGTTCTCCGGCCCCTGCATGAAGGCGTCGTGGATCTGCTGCGTCGCGAACACCGCGCCCATCGGCACGCAGCCGTTGGTGATGCCCTTGGCGACGGTCATCAGGTCGGGGGTGACACCGAAGTGCGTTGCCGCGAACGGCGAGCCCAGGCGCCCGAAGCCGGTGATGACCTCGTCGAAGATCAAGAGGATGCCGTGGCGGTCGCAGATCTCGCGCAGCCGTTGCAGATAGCCTTGCGGCGGGATCAGCACGCCGGTCGAGCCGGCCACCGGCTCGACGATGACAGCGGCAATCGTCGAGGCGTCGTGCAGCGCGACCAGCCGCTCGAGATCGTCGGCGAGTTCGGCGCCATGCCGCGGGATGCCGCGGGTGAAGCTGTTGCGCGCCGCATCGTGGGTGTGGCGCAGGTGGTCGCTGCCGGGCAGCAGCGGCCCGAACATCTTGCGGTTGCCGACCAGCCCGCCGACCGAGATGCCGCCGAAGTTGACGCCGTGGTAGCCGCGTTCCCGGCCGATCAGTCGCGTGCGGCTGCCTTCGCCGCGCACGCGGTGGTAGCCGATGGCCATCTTCAGCGCGGTCTCGACCGCCTCCGAGCCCGAATTGGCGTAGAAGACGCGATTCAGCCCGGGCGGCGTCAGCTCGACCAGGCGCTCGGCGAGTTCGAACTGCTTCGGGTGCGCCATGTTGAACGGCGG
>CAJDUZ010000159.1_pt1 | contig 15672 bp, 14 predicted proteins | sample 7391221 | NCBI WGS metagenome assembly CAJDUZ01 (sample SAMEA7055692, study PRJEB34461) | soil metagenome | biome: terrestrial ecosystem; feature: Peninsula; material: soil | place: Antarctica | collected 2016
GCATCGAGGTCGCGCAACAGGTCGGCCTCGGGCCTATCAAGGTCAACATGGTGGTCAAGCGCGGCACCAACGATCACGAGATCCTCGCGATGGCGCAGCATTTTCGCGGCACGCCGATCACCTTGCGCTTCATCGAGTTCATGGACGTCGGTGCGACCAACGGCTGGCGGATGGACGAGGTGCTGCCGTCGGCCGAGGTCATCCGCCGCATCGACGCGGTCCACCCGCTCGAGCCGCTCGAGGCCAACGCGCCCGGCGAGACCGCGCAGCGCTGGCGCTACCGCGACGGCGCCGGCGAGATCGGCGTGATCTCGAGCGTCACGCGCGCCTTCTGCCACGAATGCAACCGCGCCCGGCTCTCGACCGAAGGCAAGCTCTTCCTGTGCCTCTTCGCCAATCAGGGCCACGACCTGCGCGCGCTCTTGCGCGGCGACTACAGCGACGAACAGATCGCGGCGGCGATCGGCCTGATCTGGCAGCGGCGCGACGACCACTACTCGGAACTGCGCGGCGCCGGCGGCGTCGACGAGACGGCCGGGCCGCGCGTCGAAATGCACTACATCGGGGGGTAGATGAAACCGCCCCCACGCTCACTTCGTTCGCTGCCCCCCGAGGGGGCGCTCAGCGCCCTTGGGGCGGCCCGGCGGGCGCTGCGATGATCGCGCGCGACGACATCACCGGACTGATCCTCGCCGGCGGTCGCGGCAGCCGCATGGGCGGCGTCGACAAGGGCCTGCAGGGCTGGCAGGGCATGCCGCTGGCGATGCACGCGCTGCTGCGACTCGCGCCGCAGGTCGGCCATCTGATGATCAACGCCAACCGCAACCTCGCCGCCTACGAGGCGATGGGCGCGCCGGTCTGGCCCGACCCGCTGCCCGACTATGCCGGGCCGCTGGCCGGATTCCTGGCCGGTCTCGAGCAATGCGAGACCCCATACCTCGTGACCGTGCCGTGCGATTCGCCGCGCTTTCCCGCCGATCTGGTCGAACGCCTGGCGCGCGGCCTGGAAGCGGCCGAAGCCGAGATCGCGATGGCCGCGACCGACGAAGCCGGCGGGCGCCAGGTGCACCCGGTGTTTTGCCTGATGCGAAGCAATGTGATGGAAAGCCTGGTGAGCTTCACGCAATCGGGCCAGCGCAAGATCGATCGCTGGACCGCGCAGCATCGCTCGGTCGAGGTGCTGTTCGACGATGCCGCAGCCTTCGTCAACACCAACACGCTGAGCGAACTGCAGCAGCTTGGCGGCTGAGCCGGCGCTGCACGCGCGTCCGATCGTCCAGCCATGAGCAGCCCCGCCGAATCCCTGCAGCAGATCGCATCGTGCGTCAGCGGCTACGACCCGAGCGCCATGTCGGTCGCGCAGGCGCGCGAGTTCATTGCCCGACTCGTGCCGCGTGTCGATGCCGTCGAGCGCCTGCCGATCCGCAGTGCGCTGGGTCGCGTGTTGGCCGCCGACATCGTCTCGCCGATCAACGTGCCGGCATCCGACAACTCGGCGATGGATGGCTATGCATTCAACGGCGCCGAACTCGCGGCCGACGCCGAGAGTCGCTTTCGCGTGATCGGCAGCGCCTTTGCCGGTACCGCCTTCGACGGCCGTGTCGGGCCGGGCGAGGGCCTGCGCATCATGACCGGGGCGGTGATGCCGGCCGGCCTCGACACCATCGTGCCGCAGGAGTTCGCGACGCTCGATGGCGACCACATCACTATTTCCGCGGGCACGCTGCGACGCGGCGACAACCGGCGCCTGGCGGGCGAGGATCTCGCGCTCGGCGAGGTGGCGCTCGAGGCTGGCCGGCTGCTGCGCCCGGCCGATCTCGGTCTGCTCGCCTCGCTCGGGCAGGTCGAGGTTGCGGTCTATCGTCGCGTGCGCGTTGCGTTCTTTTCTACCGGAGACGAACTGCGTTCGGTCGGCGAGCCGCTGGGTGCTGGCTGCGTCTACGACAGCAACCGCTACACCTTGTGGGGCATGCTGCAGCGGCTCGGCGTGGAACTGCTCGACCTCGGTGTCGTGCCCGACCAGCCGGCCGCGCTCGAACGCGCGTTCACGCAGGCGGCGGCGAATGCCGACGCCGTCATCACCTCGGGCGGCGTCAGCGTCGGCGAGGCGGATCACACCAAGCAGGTGATGGCACGCCTCGGCGATGTCCTCTTCTGGCGCATCGCGATGCGCCCGGGGCGGCCGATGGCGATCGGCCGCATTGGCACGCCGGCCGCGATTCGCAACACGCAGCAAGCCGTCGGCTCGAGCGGCACCGCCGGCTCGGGTGCGATCCTGTTCGGCCTGCCCGGCAATCCGGTGGCGGTGATGGTGACCTTTTATGCCCTGGTGCGCGACGCGCTGCTGGCAATGAGCGGCGCCACGCCGCAGCCCTTGCCGATGCTGCGCGCGGCCAGCAGCTCGCCGTTGCGCAAGCGCCGCGGGCGTACCGAATACCAGCGGGGCATCGTCAGCCGTGCGGCCGACGGCGGCTGGCAGGTGGCGATCACCGGCTCACAGGGCTCTGGGGTCCTGCGCAGCATGAGCCAGGCCAACGGTCTCGTGGTGCTGCAGCACGAGCAAGGCGACATCGCGGCCGGAGAACTCGTCGACGTGCTGCCGTTCGACGGCCTGATCTGATAGCGGCCGGCGCAGCCGCGTCGATGTGACAGCGGCCCGCGCGACCGCGTAGACCGCGTAGACCGCGTAGACCGGACCACGACCGGCGCAGCTGCTCGGACCGGACCTAACAGCACGCCCGGCCCGCCCTGCCCGGTCCGACGTTCAGCGCTTTGCCAGCCGCTGCCAGGTTTCGATCACCGAGTCGGGGTTCAGCGAGATCGAGACGATGCCCTCGTCGGCTAGCCAGTCGGCGAAGTCGGGGTGGTCGCTCGGGCCTTGTCCGCAGATGCCGACGTATTTTCCGACCGCACGGCACGCGGCAATCGAGCGCGAGATCATCGCCTTGACCGCCGGGTCACGCTCGTCGAAGTCGCGCGACAGCAGCTCGAGCCCCGAATCGCGGTCGAGCCCGAGCGTGAGCTGCGTCAGGTCGTTCGAGCCGATCGACATGCCGTCGAAATGCTCGAGGAACTGTTCGGCCAGCATCGCGTTGCTGGGCACCTCGCACATCATGATGATGCGCAGGCCGTCCTGGCCGCCGGCCGCGGCGCGCTTCAAGCCGCGCTCGGCCATCATCTCGACGACGGCGCGCGCCTGGCCGACGGTGCGCACGAACGGCACCATGATTTCGACATTGGTCAACCCCATGTCGTTGCGCACCCGCTTCAAGGCTTCGCACTCCATCGAAAGCCCAGCATCGGGTTTTCCTCCTCGGGTTCGTAGCGTGAGCCGCCGATGAGTTTGCGGTACTCGTTGCTCTTGAAGTCCGAGAGGCGCACGATCACCGGCTTGGGCCAGAACGCCGCGGCGATCGTCGCGATGCCCTCGGCCAGCTTGTCGACATAGAAGGCGCGCGGCGATGCATGTCCGCGCGCCACCGATTCGACCGCCTTCTTCAGGTCGATGTCGATGTTCGGGTAGTCGAGGATGGCGCGCGGGTGCACGCCGATGTTGGTGTTGATGATGAACTCGAGCCGCGCGAGGCCGACGCCGCTGTTGGGCATCTGGCAGAAGTCGAACGCGAGCTGCGGGTTGCCGATGTTCATCATGATCTTGATCGGGCAGTACGGCATCTCGCCGCGCTGCACCTCGGAGACCTCGGTCTCGAGCAGGCCGTCGTAGACGTAGCCGGTGTCGCCCTCGGAGCAGGCGACGGTGACGAGCGCCCCCTCCTTCAGCAGTTCGGTCGCGTCGCCGCAGCCGACCACCGCCGGGACGCCGAGCTCGCGCGCGATGATCGCCGCGTGACACGTGCGTCCGCCCCGGTTCGTGACGATCGCCGCCGCCCGCTTCATCACCGGCTCCCAGTTCGGGTCGGTCATGTCGGTCACCAGCACATCGCCCGGCTGCACGCTCTCGATGTCGGCCAGCCCGCGCACGACGCGCACCGGGCCGGTGCCGATCTTCTGGCCGATGGCCCGGCCGACGGCCAGCACCGCGCTGCTGCCCTTGAGCCGATAACGCTGCTCGGGATTGCCATTGTTCCGGCTCTTCACGGTCTCGGGCCGCGCCTGCAGGATGTAGAGCTTGCCGTCCAGGCCGTCCTTGCCCCACTCGATGTCCATCGGCCGGCCGTAGTGCTCCTCGATGACGAGCGCGTAGCGGGCCAACTCGACGACGTCATCGTCGCTCAGCGAAAAGCGGTTGCGCTGGTCGCTGGCCGTGTCGACGGTCTTGACCAGCCGGCCGGTCTCGGCCTTTTCGGCGGCGCTGGTGAAATCCATGCGGACGAGCTTGGAGCCGATGTTGCGACGGATGATCGACAGCTTGCCGGCACGCAGCGCGGGCTTGTGGACATAGAACTCGTCGGGGTTGACGGCGCCCTGCACCACAGTCTCGCCCAGGCCGTAGCTCGACGTGATAAAGACCACGTCCTGGAAGCCGCTCTCGGTGTCGATCGTGAACATCACGCCGGCTGCAGCGAGATCCGAGCGCACCATGCGCTGCACGCCGGCCGACAGCGCGACGTCGGCGTGCGCATAGCCCTGGTGCGTGCGGTAGCTGATCGCGCGGTCGTTGTAGAGGCTGGCGTAGACCTCCTTCGTCTTGGCCAGCACATCATCGAGGCCGGTCACATTGAGGAAGCTCTCCTGCTGACCAGCGAACGAGGCCTCCGGCAGGTCCTCGGCGGTGGCCGACGAACGCACGGCAAAGCTGGCGTCGGGATCGTCTGCGGCGAGCCTGGCGTAGGCCGTGCCGATCGCATCGACGAGATCGGGCGGAAATGGCGTCGCGACGATCCAGCCACGGATCTGCGCCCCGGCCGCGGCCAGCGCCCGCACATCGGCGTGATCCAGGTCTGCGAGGCGCCCGGCAATGCGCTGGTCCAGGCCGTCCTGCTCGAGGAAGCGGTGGAAGGCATGTGCCGTCGTCGCAAAACCGCCCGGCACACGCACGCCGGAGGCCGAAAGCTGGCTGATCATTTCGCCGAGCGAGGCGTTCTTGCCGCCGACCGCCTCGACATCGGTCATGCGCAACTGCTCTAAAGGAACGACGAGGGCGGTCGCCAGATTGCGGGTAGGCATGGAAAAGCTCCGGGATGATGGGAAAGCGGTGCTCCACGACCCCGCAGACCAGGGCCAGCGCCGCGCAAGGGGCAGCATGGCACGACGCTTGCAAGGCCCGGCGCGTGCGACACGATGTCGGCAGACGGCGGGCGGAAAGCGCGGTTCACGAAGAGAGGGGTGGGAGTCTTGCGGATGATTCTACGGTTGAAGTGCCTATCATCGCGGCAACGCCCTCCGGCGCATCCCCTCCCCCCCCAGCATGCCCAATCGCACCGTCTTCTTCGTCTCCGACGGCACCGGCATCACGGCCGAAACCTTCGGCAACTCGATCCTCTCGCAGTTTGCCGCCCGGCCGCGCCACATGCGGCGTCCCTTCATCGACAGCGCCGACAAGGCACACCAGGTGGTGCGCGAGATCGACCACACCGCCCAGATCGAAGGCAGCCGTCCGATCGTCTTCGCGACCCTGGTCGAACCGGAGATCCTCACCATCGTGAAGGGCTCCAAGGGCCTGGTGATGGACATGTTCCACACCTTCATCGAGCCCCTCGAGGCCGAGTTCGGCATCACCTCGAACCATCGCATCGGGCGCTTTCCCGACATCACGAAAAGTCAGGAATACAACGACCGCATCGAGGCGATCAACTTCTCGCTGGCGCACGACGACGGGCAGTCGGCGAAGAACCTCGAACAGGCCGACGTGATCCTGGTGGGGGTCAGCCGCAGCGGCAAGACGCCCGCCTCGCTTTATCTGGCGATGCAGCACGGCATCAAGGCGGCCAACTATCCGCTGGTCCCGGAAGATTTCGAGCGCCGCTGCTTGCCATCGAGCCTGGCGCCGTTCCGCAGCAAGTGTTTCGGCCTGACGATCGATCCGGAGCGGCTCAACCACATTCGCAACGAGCGCCGGCCGGGCAGCCGTTATGCCTCGATCGAGAACTGCCGCTACGAGGTCAACGAGGCCGAAGCCATGATGCGGCGCGAAGGCATTGCCTGGCTGTCCTCGACGCACAAGTCGATCGAGGAGATCGCGACGACGATCCTGCGCGATCTGCGACCCGACCGACTGATGTACTGAGCAAGGCCCTGGAGAAGAAATGAAACACAACAACACCCTCGTCTTTGCGGCCCTGGCCGTCCTCGCCGGATGCTCGTCGACCCCGGTGGCGCCGCCGCCGACGGTCGTGCGCACGGCGCCCCCGGTGAACTACGAGTCCTCCATCACGAACTATTTCGACTTCATGATCGCCGGACCACAGACGGGGCGATCGCTGACGATCGGTGCGCCTCAGCCCTCGGACTGCGTGATACGCGGCGGGGGCGGCACCTACGCGGGCTGGGTCGTACCGGTGATCTACGGGACTTCGACACTCGCCAGCGCGTCTCATGATCCGGCACCGGCCGCCGCGCACGAGGCGGCGCCCGCCGACGCGTCGCCGCGCGCGGTCAGTGGCACCGGACGCGTCGGCACGCGCTCGAAAATTCCGCTGAAAGGTCAGCGCAGCACCGGCGCGGGACACGCGGCGGTTGCATCCGCCGACCCGCCGGCGGCGGCGACACCGACGGCGTCGCTCAACGAGGTCTCGATCACCGGCAAAAGCTATTTCTTCTGGTTCAGCCGCGAGACGATCAACGCCGTGACCGAGCGCCTCGGACCGTGCCCGTGACGCGCCCCGTGGCTTGGCCGCGAATTGCGTAAACGCAACAACTGTGATAGCCACCCATTGAGCGCGGAACCAAAACATGCGCCAATCCTGATCAGCCACCTGTGCATTTTTCACGGCGGCCTCGAAAGGTCGGCACCTAGACCGACCGGTCGAACATCGGAGGAGGTCTCATGTCGGCAGTCAGCAATTCCATCGACTTTGGTCTGCGCAGCAACGAATCGGGCTTCGGCGACTTCGACGACAATCCACAGACCCAGCGGCCGCCTCAGCCCCGATTGGCCGCCGAGAGCGCCGCGCCGAACCTGCCGGTCTGCGAAATCCTGGCCTTTCGCGTCTACCTCGCGGGCTCGGAAGCCGATCTGCTGCGTGTGCAGGCGCTGCGCCAGGCCGCCTACGGCCACCACCTGCCGGCGCTCGCGGCCTCGTTCGGCCAGCCCGATCCGGTCGACCGCCTGCCCGACGTCACGATCTTCTGCGCCGAGGACAAGGCGACACGGCGCATGGTCGGCTCGGCGCGCATCCAGACCAACCTGACCAACGCCTTGCAGATCGAGCGCAGCCTGGTGCTGCCGCCCGAGCGCCGCGGCAAGCTGCTGGCAGAGATCTCCCGCATGACGGTGCTGCCGGGCTACGCGCATCCGGTCAAGCTCGCGCTGGTCAAGGCGCTGCACCTTTATTGCATTGCACGCCAGATCGGCGGCATCGTCGCGGCCTCGCGCCCATCGCTGCTGCGCCAGTACCTGAACCTCGGTTTCGCCGATCTCTATGGCGATGACCGCCTGGTACCGATGGCGCACGGCGGCGGCATCGAGCACCGCGTGCTGTTTCGCGATACGGTCACCTCCGAAGCCGAGAGCCGCGCGCGCCGGCACCCTGACCACGCCTTCGTGTTCCGCACCTACCACGCCGATCTCGAGGTCTTCGATCCGCTCGACCGCGCGCCGGCACGGCTGCGCGAGGCGCCAGCTGCCGCGAGCTACAGCCGCGCCGCGTAAGTCGACGGGATCGCGTCGAGTGCCGACGGCTCCGACAGCGGCACGACAGCAAACATTTCCAGCACGTCGCGCAACTCTTCCTCGGTGAAGGGCTTGCCCAGAAACGCGTCCATGCCCGCCTCGTGGCAGCGGTCGCGGTCGCTCTGGAACACATTGGCGGTCAGCGCGACGAGCGGCGCGCGCCGCAGGCCGTGTTGCTGCTCGTAGGTACGCACGCGGCGCGCCGCCTGGAAGCCATCCATCACCGGCATCTGGCAGTCGAGCAGGACGAGATCGGGCCGTTCACCGAGCGTGCACATGCGCTCGACGACGGCGACGCCCGAGTCGACGTGCTCGACATGCACGCCGAGCCGCTTCAGCGCGAATTCCGCAACCAGCGCATTCACCTCGTTGTCCTCGGCCAGAAGCACGGTGCTGCCGCCGAAGTGGGCGGCGAGGAAGCCAGAATCGCGTCGCGCCTTCTGCGACGCCTGCTGCTGATGCAAGGGCACGCGCTGCAGCGGCAACTCGACAGTGAAGACCGAGCCCTTGCCCGGGGCGCTGCTGCAAGTGATGTCGCCGCCCAGCTGACGGCAGATCGCGCGCGTGATGCTCAGGCCGAGCCCGGTGCCGCCGTGGCGTCGCGTGGTGGAGATATCGCCCTGGCTGAAAGGCTCGAACAGGTGCTCGAGCGCGGCCGGTGCCATGCCGATGCCGGTGTCGGACACCGTGACGACGATGCCGTTGCCGACGAGGTTCTCGCTGGCGTGAACCTTGATCTTGCCGCCGGCCTCCGTGAACTTGATCGCGTTGCCGACCAGGTTGAGCACGATCTGGCGTACGCGAAACGGGTCGATCCAGGCGACCAAAGGGCTTTGCAGGTCGAGGTTCGCCGAGAGGTCGAGTTCACGTTCGATGGCACTGGGCATGCACATCGCTACCGCCTCGTCGATGATGCGCACGACGTCGACCTCCTGCGGATGCACGTCGATGCCGTGGGCATGTTGGCGACGAAGCTGTCCTTGGTGCGGCTTTCCTCCTTGGCCTTGTCGAGCGCCGAAGACAGCTCGTGAGTCAGCCGGCCGTTGGTGAAGCGCAGGGTCAGCAGCTCCACCACGTGATGCTCGGAGCGCCGCGCGGCGGCCAGCAACAGCGTCATGAAGGTCGCGATCGACAGGCCACCGTAGAGCCCGAAGGCGTCGCCGCGCAGGAAAAAATAACCTATGCAAGGCAGCAGTAAGCCCGAGGTGAACACGGCGCAGGCCTGCCACTCGGCGTGAATCGCGAATGCGGCGATGGCGCCGACGCCGCTCAAGGTCGCGACGACGACGGTCATGCCGGAGACGTCGGTCGGGTCCATCAGCAAGACGCCGGCCGAACCCCAGGCGAGACCGTCGATCAACAGCAAGGCCTTGCCCCAGGCCATCCACTTCAGTGAATCGTTGCTGCGGTGCATGAAGAGCGTGCCATGCACGATGCGCGGCAGCACCGCCATGCACTTGATGACCAGCCAGATCACCAGGACCTGGTCGGCGATCACACCGCGCATGTGCCAGGCCAGCGCAAACGCAAACGCCGTCGCCATGATGGAGCCCGGCAACGGCGTGTCGAACAGCATGCGCATCTGCTCGATGCGCACGCGCTCGCGGATTTCCCGATCGACCTCACTGGGTGTCCTGCGGGCGTGCGTTCGACTGGCTGGCATGGACACGGTGGAATCGGGTGAGCTGCGACGGGCCGGTATGCCGCTGCGACATGGGTTGCCCACGCTGCACCGAGACCCAGCGCGGATTGTCGACGACAAGCGACAGAGCGCCAGCAACTTTCGCCGGAGCCGCTCACGGCGTGTGACGATGATCACGCTCGTGTCCGGCACGTTTTCAACGCGTCAGGCACTGGCTCCTGGGGTGCGGTGTTCGGCCCCGGCAGGCACGCCCGCGTGCTTTTGCGACTCGAGCAGCAGCGCCCGGGCCCGCAGCACGACCGGCCGGTCGACCATGCGGCCGTCGACCGCGACGGCGGCGCCGTGCGCGGCCTGCGCCGCCGCGATGACGCGCCGTGCCCAGGCCAGCTCGGCTACGCTGGCGCCAAAGGCGGCGTTGACGATGGCAAGCTGCTTCGGGTGGATACAGAGCTTGGCGCCGAAGCCCAGGCGCCGCGCGCGCGTCGTGTCGGCCTGCAACTGCGCGGCATCGTCGAGCGCGGTGCTGACGCCGTCGATTGGCGCCTGCAGCGCCGCGAGACGCGAGACGAGGATCAGGTGCGAGCGGAAATAAAGCAGTTCGTCGGTGTCGCCATCGATGCCGAGGTCGAGCTGGAAATCGATCGAGCCAAACGCCAGCCGCTGCACACCGGGCGCGCGAGCCAACGCGTCGGCGGCCGCGAATCCGGCCGCGGTCTCGATCAGCGGCAGCAGTGCCGCCGCCGGCGCAGCCGCGGCAACGCGCTGCAGATCGGCGACGCGCTCGGCCTTCGCCAGCATCACCGCGGTGACACCAGGTGCAGCGCACAGCTCGAGATCGGCACCGAAGCCGTCGTCCTGCGCCGCGTTGATGCGCAGCACGATGCTGCGGTCGGGCCGCAGCCAGGCTCGGATTGCGGAGCGGGCGGCCGCCTTGTCCTGCGGCGCGACCGCGTCCTCGAGGTCGAGGATGACCGTGTCGGCGCCGGCGGCGCACGCCTTGTCGAAGCGCTCGGGCCGGTTGCCGGGGACAAAGAGGTAGGAACGCGCGGCGAGCATCACGCGCGCTCCAGCAGCTGGCCGAGCCGGGGCCACTCGGCCAGGCGCCAGAGGCGCGCAAACAGCGGCCGCAGCTCGGCGGCCGTGGCGGCGCCCGAATAGGCCGCGAGCCGCAAGACCTTTTCTTCCAGCTCGGGCCGCGTCAGGCTGTTGCCGGGATCGCCTTTGGGCACGTCGACGCGCGCCTCGAGCCGGCGCCCGTCAATCGTCCGGGCACTGACCTTGCCGATCCAGCGCCGCGGGTAGGCGGCGTCGACCTCCGGATCGAGCACCATCCGCACGCGCTCGCGCAGCGCGACGACCGCCGCGTCGCGATGGCTCGCCTCGAAGCGCGCCACACTGGCCTCGCCGTGACAGGCGATCAGCCCGAGCACGGTACCCATCGAGAACTTAGCCTGGTGCACGGTCTGCGGGTCGATCACCGGACCGAGCACGTCGAGCGCGCCCTGGTGCACGTGGGCAACCACCTCGGCGATCTGATCGGCTGGCAAGCGGTGCTCGCGGCACAGCTTCAGCAAGGCATCGGCCGCCGGATGCGTGTGCCGGCACGAGGCGTGGAACTTGAACGAAGTCTCGGCCAAAGCCCAGCGCGTGCCCAGCCGGTCGACGAGGCGCGCCGGATCGGCGTCCTGCGACATCCCGGCGGCCATGCCCTGCGGGCCCTCGAGGATGCGACGGGCGCCGGTGAAGCCGTCTTGCGCCAGGTAGGCTGCCGCCAGGCCTGCGGCGCTCGCGTGCGCCGTGTGCAACTGCTTGGAATCGGCGGCGTCGCGCAGGAATTCCCAGAGCCCGGCCGCCTGGGTGCCCGCCGAGCCGAAGGCGTGCAGCATCTGCGCGGTGTCGAGCCGCAGCAGGCGGCCGACCGCCGCAGCCGCGGCGAGGGTGCCGGCGGTGCCGGTGGTGTGGAAGACCTTGTAGTGCGAGCGCCCTAGGAACTCGCCAACGCGGATGCCAACCTCGTAGCCGGCGACCGCCGCCGTGATGAACTCGGCGCCCGAGCGGCCGAGCGCCTGCGCGACTGCCAGCGCCGGCGCAAAGACGACCGCCCCGGGATGGAATACCGAGCCGTTATGAACGTCGTCCTGCTCGGCGAAATGCGACGCGCCGGCATTGACCCAGGCGGCGAACAGCGGCGACGTCAGGCGCCGCGAGACGAGCACTTCCGAGGCGCCATCGGACGGTCCCATCAGCAGTGCCAGCCGCTCGAGCGCCTCGACCGGCCGGGCACCGCGGCCGGCCAGAGCCGAGCCGAACCAGTCGAGAAAGAGCTCCTCGGCGCGCCGCACCACCGGCTCGGGCAGCTGCTCGAAGGCGAGACCCGCGGCAAACGCGGCGAGCCGGTGCGTGGGCTCGGCGATGGCCGCCGCATCGGCATGTTCAAGACCGGCCGCAGCCAGGTCTGTCGGCAGCATCGTCGATATATCGTGCGGGACTGGCATCATGCGGACCTCTTCGTGGATGCGACTGCCCCATCGGCGTCAGACCGCACCGGCGGCGCGCAGCGCGGCAATCGATGGCGGCGTGTAGCCGAGTTCGGCGAGCACCGCGTCGGTGTGCTGGCCGAGCGCCGGCACGGCGTCGATGCGCGCGCCCTGCCCGAGGCCCGGCGGCAGCAAGGTGGGCACTGGACCGGCCGGCGTCTGCACCTCGACCCAGCGCCGGCGCGCCTGCAGCTGCTCGTGCTGCCAGACGTCGTGCATCTCGTTGATGCGTGCGTTGGCAATCTGCGCGTCATCGAGCCGGGCCGCGACCTGCGCGGTGTCGAGTGCCGAGAACACCTCGACGATGATCGAACGCAAGACCTCGCGATGCTCCACGCGCTTCGAATTCGATGTGAAGCGCGCGTCGGCGGCGAGCGCCGGGCGCTGCAGCACCCGTTCACAGAACAGCACCCACTCGCGCTCGTTCTGCAGGCCGAGCATCACGCTGCGACCGTCACCGGTCGCAAACGGCCCGTAAGGGAAGATCGTCGCGTGCGCCGCGCCGGCGCGCGGCGGCGGCGGCGCGCCGTCATAGGCGTAGTAGAGCGGATAGCCCATCCACTCGACCATGCTCTCGAGCATCGAGACGTCGATGCGGCAGCCCAGGCCGGTGCGGCCGCGCTGCATCAGCGCGGCCAGGATGTTGGAATAGGCATACATGCCGGCGGCGATGTCGGCGATCGAGCAGCCGGCTTTGGCCGGCGCGTCGGGCGCGCCGGTGACCGACAGGAACCCCGCTTCGCTCTGGATCAGCAGGTCATAGGCCTTCTTGTCACGATAGGGCCCCGGCTGCTCGCGGTCGTCGCCGTAGCCCGAGATGTCGCAGACGATCAGCCCGGCGTGCTGGGCGTGCAGCGCGCCAAACGAGAGTCCGAGCCGCGCGGCGGCACCGGGTGCGAGGTTTTGCACCAGCACGTCGGCGCGCGCAATGAGTTGCGCCAGCACCGCGCGCGCCTCCGGGTGCTTGACATCGAGCGTGACGCTTTCCTTCGAGCGGTTGGTCCAGACGAAGTGCGACGCAAGCCCTTTCACGCGCTCGTCGTAGCCGCGTGCAAAGTCACCGCTGCCCGGGCGCTCGATCTTGATGACGCGGGCGCCCAGATCGGCCAGCTGGCGCGTGCAGAACGGCGCGGCGATCGCGTGCTCGAGCGCGACGACGGTGATGCCCTCGAGCGGCCGCAGCGCACCCTGCTCGAGCGTGCCCCGGTTCAAAACGACCTCGGCATGCCGAGCACATGCTCGGCGACGTACGACAGGATCAGGTTGGTCGAGATCGGAGCGACCTGGTAGAGCCGGGTCTCGCGGAACTTGCGCTCGACGTCGTATTCGCTGGCGAAGCCGAAGCCGCCATGGAACTGCAGACAGGCGTTGGCCGCCTCCCACGATGCCTTGGCCGCGAGGTACTTGGCCATGTTGGCCTCGGTCCCGCACGGCTCGTGCGCATCGAACAGGTCGCAGGCACGCCAGCGCATCAGGTCGGCGGCCTCGACCTCGATGTGCGCCTCGGCGATCGGGAACTGCACCCCCTGGTTCTGGCCGATCGGCCGGCCGAAAACAATGCGCTCGCTCGCGTAGCGCGAGACGCGGTCCACGAACCAGCGCCCGTCGCCGATGCATTCCGCGGCAATCAGGGTGCGTTCGGCGTTGAGGCCATCGAGGATGTAGCGAAAGCCCTGGCCTTCCTGACCGATCAGGTTCTCGGCCGGAATCTCCAGGTTCTCGAAGAAGAGCTCGTTGGTCTCGTGGTTGACCATGTTGGCGATCGGCCGCACCGTCAGGCCATGGCCGATCGCGTCGCGCAGGTCGACGATGAGGATCGACATGCCTTCGGACTTGCGCTGCACCTCCGCGAGCGGCGTCGTGCGCACCAGGAGGATCATCAGCTCGGAGTGCTGCACGCGCGAGATCCACACCTTCTGACCGTTGACGACGTAGCGGTCGCCGCGGCGCACCGCCGTGGTCCGGATCTTCGTCGTGTCGGTGCCGGTGCCCGGTTCGGTCACCCCCATCGACTGCAATCGGAGTTCTCCGCGTGCGATCTTCGGCAGGTAGGTGTGCTTTTGCGCGTCGGAGCCGTGGCGCAGCAAGGTGCTCATGTTGTACATCTGGCCGTGGCAGGCGCCGGCGTTGCCACCGCTGCGGTTGATCTCCTCCATGATGACGGAGGCCTCGCCGAGGCCGAGCCCGGAGCCGCCGTATTCGGCCGGAATCATCGCCGCGAGCCAGCCGGCCTTGGTCAGCGCATCGACGAATGCCTCGGGATAGGCGCGCTCGGCATCGATGCGACGGTGATATTCATCCGGAAATTCGCGGCAGAGAGCGCGCACGGCGTCGCGGATTTCGAAGTGGCGTTCGGACTTGCTCTTCATCGTGACTTGTATCGGCGGATCAGCTCAGGGTTGCGCTCGCCTGCATCGCCAGCAGCCCCTCGGCATCGCGCGCCCAGAGTGCGACGCCGCCGTCGGGTTCGCGCCGGCCGCAGACGCTGAAGGCGGCGGTGTCGAACAGGGGGCGCAGTGCCTTGAAGGAAAAGCGCGCGAGGCTTGCCGCGGGGAATTCACGGCGCAGCAGGTCGACCAGCAAGGTCGCGATCAGCGGGCCGTGCACCACCAGCCCCGGATAGCCCTCGACCTCCTGCACATAACGGCGATCGTAGTGGATGCGGTGGCCGTTGAAGGTCAGCGCCGAGTAGCGAAACAGCAGCACCGGATCGGGCTCGATGCGCCGGGCGAAGTCCTCGTCGGTCGGCGCGGTGCGCGGCGCGGCCGGCGCGGCGTCCGGCACCGGTGCATCGCGGTAGACGATGTCGTGCTCCTCGACGATTGCCACACCGGCTGCATTGGAGATCTCGTGGCGCACGCGCACGAACACGAGCGGGCCGCTGCGCCCGCCCTTTTCACTGATGTCGTCGATGCGCGAGCGCCGCACGATGTCCTCGCCGACTGACAGCGGCTGGCGGAATTCGACCCGGCCGCCGGCCCACATGCGCCGCGGCAGTGCCACCGGCGGCAGGAAGCCGCCGCGCCGGGCGTGGCCGTCGGGGCCGAGCTCGGACTGGCGCTCGCACGGCAGGAAATAAAGCCAGTGCGCCAGCGGCGGCAAGAGCGTGCCGGACTGCGGCGGCGGGTCGCCGCGGTCGAGCGTCGCCGAGAGGGCCTGCAGCGGCGCGGCGGTGATGCGGTCGTGGCGGGTCTGCTCACGGCCCAGCCAGCCGTGCAGATCGGTTGGCGGGTGATTGTCAGCGTTCATCGCGTGTCGGGGGCTGTGCGGGGGCCGATTGTCGTGCGCTGCCGCGTCGATTCATAGAGACAGATCGCGGCCGCCGCGGCGGCGTTCAGCGATTCCTCGCCACCCGGCTGCGGGATGCGCACGATCCGGCGGCAACGCTGCTGCTTGAGGGGGCAATGGCAAGCTTGCGATATGCAGCTACCGGCCTGCTGTCAGGCACACAGGAAGAGGTCACTGATTGGCTTAGCCTGTTGGATCAACAAAATGACGGACGCCCTCTGCAGGTACTCGCCGAATCAGGGGTCGCTGGACTCCCGGCTGAGCTATCCGGTCTGTCGGCGGAGACAGTCGACATGCCAAGCTGGCTTGCGGCGCGGGTTGCCGCTCTACCGGCGAGCGGAGCGAATCTGCTGACGGGTCCGTTCGCACCCGAACGCCGTGGCATTGCCGGCGGTCGGGCGTGGGCGTGGGCA
>CAJDUZ010000083.1_pt2 | contig 15518 bp, 12 predicted proteins | sample 7391221 | NCBI WGS metagenome assembly CAJDUZ01 (sample SAMEA7055692, study PRJEB34461) | soil metagenome | biome: terrestrial ecosystem; feature: Peninsula; material: soil | place: Antarctica | collected 2016
GCAGGACCTGCAGATCATCAGCGGCCTGCCGCCGCTGGTGCGCGAGGGCGACAACTTCACGGCGATGCTGACCTTGCGCAACACCACGGCCCGTCCGATGCGCGTGGAAGTGGCGCCGCGCGCCACCCTGCTCGAGTTGGCGCCGCAGCTGCTTTCGATACCGGCCGGAGAGGCGCGCGTCGCCGAGTGGAACGTGACGGCACCGCAGCAACTCGCGGCCACCCGGGCCGCGGCACTGCTGTGGGAGATCGAGGCGCGCGACCTCGACGGCAGCGCCCGCGATGCACTCAAGGTGAGCGAACGCATCGTGCCTGCGGTGCCGCTCACGGTGCAGCAGGCCGCGCTGGTGCAGATCGACGCCAGCTACAGCACCGAGGTGGCGCCGCCGGCCGACGCCCTGCCCGCCAACGGTCCGAAGCGCGGCGGCCTCGCACTCGCATTCCAGCCGCGCCTGGCCGACGGGCTGCCGGCCATCCGCGACTGGTTCGAGCGCTATCCCTACAACTGCCTCGAGCAGACTGTGAGCAAGTCGATCGGCATGCGCGACCTGGCCCTGTGGCGCACGACGCTCGCGCAATTGCCTGCGTATCTCGACAGCAACGGCCTAGCCTATTACTTCCCGGCGCCTGCGGGCAGCATGGCGGACGGCAGCGACACCCTCACGGCGTGGCTGCTCGCCGCCACCGACGAGGCCTCGCGCCTCGATCCCGCCTACCGCCTTCCCGATGCCGCGCGCGCAGCGATGATCAGCGGCCTGACGGCCTTCGTCGAAGGCCGCATCGAGCGCAAGCACTGGTCGCCGCGCGCCGATCTCGACGTGCGCAAGCTCGCCGCGATCGAAGCGCTGTCGCGCTACGGCGCGGCGCGCAGCGCCATGCTCGGCAGCCTTTCGATCGCGCCCAACCAGTGGCCGACGAGCGCGCTCATCGACTGGGTCAACGTGCTGCGGCGCGTCCAGGGCATCGCCGAGCAGCCGCGCCGGCTCGACGAGGCGCTGCAGATCCTGCGCGCGCGCCTTTCGGTACAGGGCACGCGCCTGGTCTTCAGCACCGAGCGTGCCGACGCCTGGTGGTGGCTGATGGCCGGCGGCGACGTCAACGCCGCGCGCCTCTTGCTTGCGGTGATGGACGACCCGGCCTGGCAGGACGATATCGGCCGGCTGCTCAGCGGCTTCATCGGTCGTCAGAACCGCGGCGCGTGGAGCACGACCACCGCCAACCTGTGGGGCGGATTTGCGCTCGAGCAGTTCTCGCGGCGGCACGAATCGGCACCCGTGGCGGGCCTCACCCGCGCAACGCTCGGCAACGCCGCGGCACAGATCGACTGGGCCGCGGTCAAGCGGCTCGAGCCCGGCGAACCGGCGCCGCGCGGCCTCGGCGCACCGGCGCAGCCGGGCGAGCTGAGCGGCAATCGCATGCTGCTGCCGTGGAGCGATGCGGCGGCCGGCGCGCTGCTCACGGTGCGCCACGAGGGCAGCGGCAAGCCGTGGCTGACCTTGCAGTCGCTGGCCGCGGTCGAGCTGAAGGCGCCGTTCGACGCGGGCTACCAGATCCGCAAGACCATCACGCCGGTTCAGCAAGCCGATCCGCAGCTCAGCGCACCGATGACCTGGGTGGCCGTCACCGACCCGATACCGGCCGGCGCCACCATTCTCGGCAGCGGGCTCGGCCGCGACTCCGAGATCGCCACCGCAGGCGAGAGCAACGAGGACTGGAACCGGCCGGCGTTCGAGGAGCGCAGCTTCGAGTCGTTCCGCAGCTATTACCGCTACCTGCCGAGCGGCACGCTGAAGATGGAATACACCGTACGGCTCAACAACGCCGGGCGCTTCCAGCTGCCGCCAAGCCGGGTCGAGGCCTTGTATGCACCGGAGATGTTCGGCGCGGCGCCCAACGCCATCGTGCAGGTCAAGGCACCCTGATGCCGGGCAGGCGCGCACGCTGGCCGGGGATTGCGGCGTTGCTGCTCGCCGCGGCGGCGCTGCTGGCACCTCCCCCCGCCCGCGCGCAGGCCTTCGATGCACTGCGTGCCACCCACCGCGCCTCGGAGACGCTGCTGCTCGACCGCCACGGCGCCACGCTGCAGCGCCTGCGCACCGACCGCCAGGCGCGGCGCGGCGATTGGGTCGCGTTGGCCGACGTCTCGCCCGCGCTGCGCGAGGCGCTGGTGCTCTCGGAGGACAAGCGCTTCTATGAACACAGCGGCATCGATTGGGCTGCGGTTGCGGCCGGCGCCTGGGCCAATCTGTGGAATACGCGCACGCGCGGCGCCTCGACCTTGACGATGCAGCTTGCCGGACTGCTCGACGACGATCTGCGCCTGGGCACTGGCGGACGCAAGCTGCGCCAGAAGGTCGGCCAGGCCATCATGGCGCGGCGCCTCGAATCACACTGGCGCAAGGATCAGATCCTCGAGGCGTACCTGAACCTGGTGCCGTTTCGCGGCGAATTGATCGGCATCGACGCGCTGGCCCGCACGCTGTTCGGCAAGGCGCCGCACGGCCTGGACGAGCGCGAGGCAGCGATCGCCGCAGCCCTGGTGCGCGCCCCGAACGCACACCCGGCGCGGGTCGCCCGGCGTGCCTGCGGCGTGCTCGAGTCGATGCGCGGCAGCGCCGCCGATTGTGTCGCGCTCGACATGCAGACCGAGCTCGCGCTGGGCCGTCGGGCCTGGCCGGCGAGCCAGGGCATCGCGCCCCATTACGCGCGTCGCTTGCTGGCGGCGCTGCCGCCGGACGAGCCGCCGCCCGCTCGAATCCGCAGCACGCTCGATGCACGGCTGCAGCGCGTGGCGCTCGAGACGCTGCGCCAGCACGTCAAGGAGTTGCAGGGCCGCCACGTCGAAGACGGCGCCGTCCTCGTGCTCGACAACGCGAGCGGCGCGGTGCTGGCCTGGGTCGGCTCCAGCGGCGACCTGAGCGCCGCAGCCGAGGTCGATGCCGTCACTGCCCGGCGCCAGCCCGGCAGCACGCTCAAGCCCCTGCTCTACGGCCAGGCGATTGCCGAGCACCGCATCACCGCGGCCTCCCTGCTGCACGACTCGCCGGCGCACCTGCAGACCGGCAGCGGCCTCTACATCCCGCAGAACTACGACCGCCGCTTCAAGGGCTGGGTATCGGCGCGCACCGCGCTCGCGTCCTCGCTCAACGTGCCGGCGGTGCGCACCCTCGTCATGGTGTCGCCGCGCGCCTTCCACCGTCAGCTTGCCGATTTCGGCATCGAACTGCCCGAGGGCGGCGACTTCTACGGCTACAGCCTGGCGCTCGGCAGCGCCGAGGTCACGCTGCTGCAACTCACCAACGCCTACCGGGCGCTCGCCAACGGCGGGCGCTGGGGCGCGGAGGGCGAAGCGCCGTCACGCCGCGCGCTCGATGCCGGCGCGGCATTCATCGTCGGCGACATCCTCGCCGACCGCAACGCACGCGCCCTCACCTTCGGCACCGACTCGATCCTGGCGGCGCGCTTCTGGAGTGCCGTCAAGACCGGCACCAGCAAGGACATGCGCGACAACTGGGCGATCGGCTGGTCCGAGCGCTACACGGTCGGTGTCTGGGTCGGCAACGCCAGCGGCGCGGCGATGTGGGACGTGAGCGGCACGAGCGGCGCCGCACCGGTCTGGGCCGCCTTGATGCGGCATCTGCACACGCACGACGCATCGCGCGCGCCCAAGCCCCCGGCAAGCCTCGTGAGCATGCCGGTGCGCTTCGGCGACACGCTGGAGGCCGCGCGCGACGAATGGTTCCTGCCCGGCACCGCGCAGCAGTGGTTTGCGCTTGACGCGCCGCCGGCCGGCGTGGCGGTCGCGCATGGCGAGAATGTCGCGCCGGCGGGCGTGCCCGCGCGCATCACGGCGCCGCAGGAGGCCACGATCCTCGCCGTCGACCCCGACATCCCTCCGGCGCAGCAGCGCCTGCTGCTCGCGGCCGAGGCGGGTTCGCACACGCCCGGCGTCCTCACGTGGTGGATCGATGCCCGCCAGATCGGCCGCGGCACGCAGGCGCAGTGGATGCCGTGGCCCGGCCGCCATGTCGTGCAGCTGCGCGATGCACGCGGCACCGTGCACGACGAGCGACGCATCGAGGTGCGGGGCGCCACCGCCGCCAGCAAGTCGCCTCCTTAGGTCTAGGCGATCAGCAGCGCCCGAAAGTCGTTGACATTGGTGAAGGTCGGCCCGGTCACCACGAGGTCGCCGAGCGCCGCGAAGAAGCCATAGGCGTCGTGGCGCTCGAGCAGCTGCTGCGCCGAGAGGCCGGCGGCAGCCGCGCGGCCCAGGGTCGTCGGCGTGACGATGGCGCCGGCGTTGTCCTCGACGCCGTCGATGCCGTCGGTGTCGGCGGCCAGCGCCCAGACGCCCGGCTCGCCGTGCAAGGCAATTGCGCAGCTCAGCAGGAACTCGCTGGCGCGGCCGCCCCGGCCGGCTGCATCGCTCAAGGTCACCGTGGTCTCGCCGCCCGAGAGCAGCACACAGGGCTTGACGAACGGCGTCGCGTGGCGCGCCACCGAACGGGCGATCGCCGCATGCACGATGCCGGCATCGCGCGATTCGCCTTCGAGATCGTCGCCGAGGATGTGTGCCGCCACCCCCATCGCGCGCGCCGCAGCCGCCGCCGCTTCCAGCGCCTGGCGCGGCGTCGCGACCAGCGCCACCCGGTTGCCGGCAAAGACCGCATCGCCCGGCTTGGGTGTCTCGAACGCACCGCTTTGCAAGCCGGCGCGCACCGCATCGGGCACGTCGATCGCGTAACGCTCGAGGATCGCCAGCGCATCGGCGCATGTCGTCGGGTCGGGCACGGTCGGGCCGCTGCCGATCACCGCCGGGTCGTCGCCCGGCACGTCGCTGACGATCAGACTCACGACCTGCGCCGGCGCGCACAGCGCCGCGAGCCGTCCGCCCTTGATCGCCGAGAGGTGCTTCCTGAGGCAGTTCATCTCGCCGATTGCCGCGCCCGACTTCAGCAGCGCCCGGTTTAATGCGCGCTTTTGTTCCAGCGTCACGGTGTGGCCGCCGATGTCGGCCGGCAGCGCCAGCAGCGACGAGGCACCGCCCGAAATCAGGCACAGCACGAGGTCGTCGGCCGTGAGGCCTTGCGCGAGCGCGACGATGCGCTCGGCGGCGCGCTGCCCCGCCTCGTCGGGCACCGGATGCGCCGCCTCGACCACCTCGATGCGCGCGCGCCCCGCGGCCTGCAGCGCCTGATAGGCCGGCGGCACGTAGTCGTAGCGCGTGACAACAAGACCCGAAAGCGGCGCGTCGGCCGGCCAGAGCGCATCGACCGCCGCCGCCATCGCGCCACCGGCCTTGCCGGCGCCCAGCACCACGGTGCGGCCGCGTGGGGGTGCCGGCAGGTGCGCACGCAACCCTTCGCCGGGCACCGCCTGCGCCACGGCCGCATCGAAGAGCGAGCGCAGGAAGCCGGCCGGATCGGTCTGCGGCGATGCCGTCATTCGAGGCACCTCGAGCGATCTTGCGTGGAAGATCCCGTCATGCGGGGCGGGTGGAACTGCGCGGGTGAGGTCCTCATTCGCGAAACGTCTGCGACCAAGGGCACTGACAGAGCGCCAGAGCGACTGCAACGCCGCTGCGCTACCTCGGCCAGCCGGCGAGTTGCGGGACCGCTCAACTGGCGACGTCGTGATTCGCCATCAACTCGAGCGCCTTCACCGTCGCCGAATGGTCCAGCCCCTGCCAGCCATGTGCCGCGCAGGCCTGCATCAATTGCGCCGCGCCGGCGGTCTGCGGCAGCGCCATGCCGAGCGCCCGTGCACCGGCGAGCGCGAGGTTCAGATCCTTCTGGTGCAACTCGATCCGAAAGCCCGGAGCGAAGCTGCGCTTGATCATCCGCTCGCCGTGCACCTCGAGGATGCGCGACGAGGCAAAGCCGCCCATCAGCGCCTGCCGCACCTTGGCCGGGTCAGCGCCGGCCTTGGAGGCGAACACCAGCGCCTCGCCGACCGCCGCGATGTTCAGCGCGACGATGATCTGGTTGGCGACCTTGCAGGTCTGGCCGTCGCCGTTGCCGCCGACCAGGGTGATGTTCTTGCCCATCAGCTCGAACAGCGGCTTGACGCGCTCGAACGCCGCCTCCGGGCCGCCGACCATGATCGTCAAGCTCGCGGCCTTCGCGCCGACCTCGCCACCCGAGACCGGTGCATCGAGGTAGTCGCAGCCGAGCGCGTTGATGCGTGCGGCAAACGCCTTGGTCTCGATCGGCGAGATCGAGCTCATGTCGACGACGACCTTGCCGCGCCCCGACGAGGCGAGGCCGGCGGCAACGCCGTCGGCACCGAACAGCACCCGCTCGACATCGGGGGTGTCGGGCACCATCACGAAGACAATGTCGGCGCGCTCGGCAACCTCCTTCGCGCTCGCGCAGACCGTCGCGCCCGCTTGCGTGACCTCCGCGCGTACCGTGCTGCGGGTCTGCACGTGCAGTCGATGGCCGGCCTTCGCAAGATTGCACGCCATCGGCGCTCCCATGATGCCGAGTCCGATGAAGCCGAGCTGGAGGGGTGTCGTCATGTCAGCGCTTTCCTGGTTGATGGGGCCGCCGGTTGCGGCAACGGCAGGTGTTGCCGCGGTGGAGGTTCAGCCGCGGCCGGTCGCTCGCCGGAACCAGCCGAGCCCCGCCTCGGTGCTGCCGGCCGGTTTGTACTCGCAGCCAACGAAGCCCTTATAGCCGATGCGGTCCAGGTGCTCGAACAGGAACGGGTAGTTGATCTCGCCCGAGCCCGGTTCGTGGCGCCCCGGATTGTCGGCCAGCTGCACATGCGCGATGCGCGCGAGCTGCTTCTCGAGCGTCGCCGCCAGCTCGCCTTCCATGCGTTGCATGTGGTAGATGTCGTACTGCAGATAGAGGTTGTCCGCGCCGACCGCGTCGATGATCGCCAGCGCCTGCGCGCTGTGGTTCAGGTAGTAGCCGGGGATGTCATAGATGTTGATCGGCTCGATCACCGCGTTGAGCCCGGCACGTTTCATCTCGCGCGCAGCAAAGCGCAGGTTCTCGACATACGCATGCTGCATCGTCTCCGCGGCGACCCCGGCCGGTGCCTTGCCGGCCATGCAGTGCAGCTGACCGACACCGAGCGCGCCGGCGTAGTCGATCGCGCGCGCCACGCCGGAGCGGAAGTCGTCGACCCGCGCGGGCAGGCAGGCCAGCCCGCGCTCGCCGGCCTCCCAGTCACCGGCCGGCGTGTTGAAGAGAGCGAGCGTGAGCCCGTTGGCATCGAGCCGGTCCTTGATCTCGGCGGCCGGGTGCGCGTACGGAAACAGGAACTCGACCGCGTCGAAGCCGGCTGCCGCGGCGCGCTCGAAGCGCTCGAGAAACGGCACCTCGGTGAAGAGCATCGAGAGGTTTGCGGCAAAGCGGGGCATGGCGGATTCCTTCGTCGTGACGGTCGGGCAGCGGCCGGCCTGCCGATCAGTCGAGCAGACCGACCGCGGTCGGTGCGTCGGCCTTGCTCGAGGCCAGTTCTTCGAATTCCTGCACCGCATCGATCTCGGTGCCCATCGAAATGTTCGTGACGCGCTCGAGCATCGCCTCGATCACCACTGGCACCCGGAACTCGGCCATCCACGCCTCGGCCTGACGGATTGCCGGTGCGATCTCCTGCTGCCGGCGCACGCGGATGAACTTGCAGCCCAGGCCCTCGACCACCTTCTGGTGATCGACGCCATAGCCTTCGAGCTCGGGCGCGTTGATGTTGTCGAAGCCGAGCTGGACGCAGTAGTCCATACTGAAGCCGCGCTGCGCCTGGCGGATCAGCCCGAGGTAGGAGTTGTTGACGACCATGTGCAGGTAGGGCAGCTTGAACTGCGCGCCGACCGCGAGTTCCTCGATCAGGAACTGGAAATCATAGTCGCCCGACAGCGCGACGATCTTGCGCGTCGGGTCGGCCGCGCGCACGCCGAGCGCCGCCGGTATCGTCCATCCGAGCGGGCCGGCCTGGCCCGCGTTGATCCAGTACCCCGGCTTGAAGACGTGCAGGAACTGCGCGCCGGCAATCTGCGACAACCCGATCGTCGAGACATAGCAGGTGTCGCGCTCGAGGTTGTTGTTCATGCACTGGTAGACGCGCTGCGGCTTCAGCGGCTCGGCTTCGAAATTGGTCTTGCGCAGCAAGGTGCGCTTCCTCTCGAGGCACTCGCCGACCCAGGCGCTGCGATCCTTCAGCCGGCCCGCCGCCTGCAACTCGCGCGCGACCGCGACGAACCGTTCCAGCGCCGCCTTCGCATCGGAGACGATGCCAAGGTCTGGGTTGAAGACGCGGCCGATCTGCGTCGGCTCGATGTCCACGTGGACGAACGTGCGGCCCTTCGTGTAGACCTCGATCGAGCCGGTGTGGCGGTTCGCCCAGCGGTTGCCGATTCCCAGCACGAAGTCGCTCGCCAGCATGTTGGCGTTGCCGTAGCGCTGGCTGGTCTGCAGACCGCACATCCCGGCCATCAGCGGGTGGTCGTCGGCAATCACGCCCCAGCCCATCAGGGTCGGGATCACCGGCGTCTGCGTGATTTCGGCGAGTTCCTGCAGCAACGCGCTGGCATCGGCGCTGATGACGCCGCCACCCGCGACGATCAACGGGCGTTCGGCGGCCTGCAGCATCTCGATCGCGCGCTCGGCCTGCTTGCGTGTGGCCCCGGGCTTGTACACCGGCAGTGGTTCATAGGTGCCGATGTCGAACTCGATCTCGGCCATCTGCACGTCGAACGGCAAATCGATCAGCACCGGGCCCGGACGGCCCGAGCGCATCAGATGGAAGGCCTGTTGAAACGAGCGCGGCACCTGCGCCGGTTCGCGCACCGTGACGCTCCATTTGGTCACCGGCCGGGCGATTGCCTCGATGTCGACCGCCTGGAAGTCTTCCTTGTGCAGGCGTGCACGGGGCGCCTGGCCGGTGATGCACAGGATCGGGATCGAGTCGCCGCTGGCCGAATAAAGCCCGGTGATCATGTCGGTGCCGGCCGGCCCCGAGGTGCCGATGCACACGCCGATGTTGCCAGGCACCGCGCGCGTATAGCCCTCGGCCATGTGCGAGGCGCCTTCGACGTGGCGCGCCAGCACGTGGGCGATCGTGCCGCGCTCCTTCAGCGCCGCGTAAAGTGGATTGATCGCGGCGCCGGGGACACCGAAGGCCTGGCTCACGCCTTCCTTCTCCATCACCAGGACGGCGGCCATGATGGCTTTCATGCGGGCCATTGCGGATCTCCTTCATCGACGATTGACAAACCGGTTGCGATGATGGCCTGCGCTGGCGCTCGAGGGAATCGCAGCGAGGCGATAAGTGCTATTCCGCAGTGGAATGGCCGGCGTGCCGCGTGGACAATCGCGGCACCGCCAGACGATGTCCCGCTGTCCGGCGGCCCACGAGGAGACTCACGATGGACCGGATCAGCGGCGTGCAACTCTTCATCCGCATCGTCGAGACCGGCAGCTTCTCGAAGGCCTCGACCGACCTCGGCGTAACGCAGCCGACCGCAACCAAGCATGTCGCCGCGCTCGAGGCCAAGCTCGGCGCCCGGCTGCTCAACCGCAACACCCGCGGCGTCAGCGCAACCGAGATCGGCGCGCTCTACTACGAGAAGTGCAAGGCGATCCAGCGCGACCTCGACGAGGCCGACAACCTCGCGGCGCTGCTGCAGACCCGGATCAGCGGGCAGTTGCGTGTCGGCACCTCGGTCGCATTCGGCCGCCGCGTGCTGACGCCGCTCGTGCTCTCCTTCATGCGCGCGCACCCCTCGATCTCGATCGACCTCAGCTTCGACGACCGCTACGTCAACCTCGTCGAGCAGGGCGTCGACGTCGCAATCCGCATGGGGCGCCTCGCCGATTCATCGCTCGGCGCGCGCTATCTCGGCCTGAACCCGTGGGTGCTGGTGGGCGCCCCGGCCTATCTCGCGCAGCACGCCGCGCCGCGCACGCCGGCCGAACTGAGCCGCCATGCCTGCCTGATCTACAGCAGCGTGCAGGGCGACGAACGCTGGCGCTTCGGCGCCGCGGGCCACGCCGAGGAATCGATCCCGGTGCACGGGCCGCTGCGCTCGAACAACCTCTCGGCGGTGCTCGCGGCGGCATGTGCAGGCCTCGGCCTGGCGATCCTGCCGTGGTACGTCGCGCGCGACGCCGTCGCCGACGGCAGCGTGCAGCCGCTCCTGACCGATCACACCTTGCCGGCGCAGGAGGTCCACGCCGTGTTCCCGTCACCGAAGCTGGTGCCGTCGAAGGTCACCGGCTTCATCGCGTTCCTGCAGCAGCGCTTCACCGGCGAATGGTGGAAGGCAGCGGCCCAAGCCGAGGCCGGCGCCGGCAGCGTCACACCCTAGAGTTCGCAGGCACGGCGACTTCGATCGCGGCCGGCGAGGCTAGGCCCCGCCGGCGAGGCTAGGCCCCGCCGGCGCTGCGATGCGCCCAGCCGGTCGTGCGCTTCTCGATGCTCGCGAACAGCTCGTACATCACCATCGCCATCGCGCCGACGACGACGAGGCCTGCGAACGCAATGCCCATCTGCATCGATGAGCCCGCCGACATCAGAAGATAGCCGATGCCTTCGTTGGCCGCCGTCATCTCCGACACCGTGGTGCCGACGAATGCGAGGGTGATCGCCACCTTCAGCGAGGCATAGAAATACGGCATCGAGCGCGGCAGGCCGACCTTCACCAGCACGTCCCAGCGCCGCGCGCCGAGCACGCGCAGCACGTCCTCGAGTTCGGGCTCGAGCGTGGCCAGGCCGGTCGCGATGTTCACGGTGATCGGGAAGAACGAGATCAGGAACGCCGTCAGCACCGCGGGGCCGACGCCGATGCCGAGCCAGACCACCAGCACCGGGATGAAGGCCGCCTTGGGCAAGGCGTTGAAGGCGGTCATCAGCGGATAGGTGGCGGCATACGCCATGCGCGAGCTGCCGATGATGAAGCCCAGCATGGTGCCGACGACGATGGAGATGCCAAACCCCACCATCGTGACCCAGAAGGTGCGCCAAGCGTGCGCAGCGATGACCGCGCGGAATTCCCACAGCTTCTCGGCCACCGCTGAGGGCGCCGGGAACAGGAACTCGGAGACGCCGAAGCCGCGGCAAATGCCTTCCCACAGCACCAGCACGGTGATCAGCAGGACCCAGGGCGCGTAGCGTTCGCGCTGCTTGATGTTGAGCTTCATCGGGGAGTCAAGGGTTCGATGCGAAGGCGATGCAATCCTTCACCGCAGGCTTCCGGCCGCCACGGCCGGCGCCTCGCGGCGCGGCGCGGGACTGACGGCTGGGGTGCCGGTCGGTGGCGTCTTGCGGATCGCACCGATGTGCTCGCGCAACTCCAGCACCACGTCGGTGAAGGTCTTGGTGTAGGTGACCTCGAGCTCCCGCGGATGTGGCAGTGCGGCGTTGATGTCGCGGCGCGCCAGCATGCGTCCGGGGCTCTTGCTCATCACGTAGACCGTGTCGGCCAGGAACACCGCTTCGCGCAGGTCGTGCGTGACGAGGATGACGTTGAACTGCTGCTCGGCCCAGAGGTCGCGCAAAATGCACCACAGCTCCTCGCGCGTGAAGGCATCGAGCGCGCCGAACGGCTCGTCGAGCAGCAGCATCTTCGGCTCGTGGATCAGCGCGCGGCAGATCGAGGCGCGCTGCTGCATGCCGCCCGAGAGCTGCCACGGGAACTTGTCGGCGTAGCCGTCCAGGCCGACGGCGGCCAGCAGCCGGCAGGCCTTGTCGGCATATTCCTTGCGCTTGCTGCGAAAGTTCGAGCGGTGCGGCTCGACGATCTCGAGCGGCAACAACACGTTGTCGAGCGTCGTGCGCCACGGCAGCAGCGAGGACGACTGGAACGCCATGCCGGTGATCTTCAGCGGCCCTTTCACCGGCTGGCCATCGATGCGGATATTGCCGCGCGACGGCATCTTCAAGCCGGTGGCAAGCTTCATGAAGGTCGACTTGCCGCAACCCGACGGGCCGACGATGGCGATGAACTCGCCCGGCGCGGCCTGCAGGGAAATCGACTCGACGGCGAACTGCTCGGCCGCGAGCAGTTCCTCGTTGTAGGCGAGCCAGACATCGTCGAAATCGACGAACGGCTCCAGGGGCGAGGGCCTCATGCGCAAATCCCGCCTTACTTCCTCGCCACCTTGAAGATATCGAGTTCGGCCGCGCTCGGCAGATACGCATCCGTCCATACCGTCCTTGCGTCGACCGGCTGCTTGGTGGCGAACGCCTCGGTGATGTCCTTGGCCATGTCGTTCAGACGCGCGGTGTTGACGGCACCGAAGCCGTCGGCACGTGCGTCCGGCGTCAACACCGTGGCGTCCATCGCCAGGTGCAACCGGCGCAGTTCGAGCGCCTCGTTGATGATGCCGTCACGCGCCTTCACCGTCGCGATGCCGCCTTCGGGATCGGCGATCACGTCCTTGACGCCCTTGGTGAAGGCGCGCAGGAAGGGCTTGACCTGGTCGGGATTGCTCTTGAGGAACTGCTCGGAGGCAATGATGACGTTGCCGTAGAGCTTCACGCCATGCTGCGGAAACGGCAGGATGACGACGTCGGCGGTCTTGACGCCGCGCGCCTCGATGTTGAGCAGCGACGTGAAGGAAAAGCCGGTGATGGCGTCCACGTCGCCGCGCACCAGCATCGTCTCGCGCAGCGCCGGATCCATCGATGTCCAGGTCACCGGGCCGATCTTGTTGGCCTTGCTGAAGATGGTCCACGCCTTGCGGCCGGCGTCGAACACCGGCGCACCGAGCTTCTTGCCGCCGAGGTCGGCGGGCGAGGTGATGCCCGACTTCTTCAGCGCCAGCACCGAAGCAGGCGTGTTGTTGTAGACCATCATCACCGCCACCGGCTTGTTCGGTGCCGTCGGGTTGTTGGCGTGGAACTCCATCAGCGCGGCCATGTCCGCAAAGCCCATCTCGTAGGCCCCGGAGGCAACCCGCGTCACGGTACCGCTCGAACCGCTCCCGGCATCGATCACCACGTCGAGCTTCTCGTCCTTGAAATACCCTTTCGCGGCAGGCACGGTGAACAAGGCCGCCGGGCCCTCGAAGCGCCAGTCGAGCTGGAACTTGATCGGAACGTTCTGGGCGTGTGCGGCGGGCCAGAGGGCGGCGATGAGCGCAGTGGCGCACAAACCGCGTCGGGTCAGGCGAAGGCAGGACGAGAGTTGCATGCTGGGGCTCCGAAGGGACTAGTCAAGGGGTTTCACAAGGGGTTTCAGGAATGGCGTGAGGGGACTGTGCCGCATGCGGCCAGCCGATCAATCGGGATTGGCCCGCGGATGACCGCGCGGGAGACTGCGCGAGCGACCGCGCCGCGCGGATGCGCCGGACGATACGGGATTGTCTTCATCGTCACTGCGCCGGCGCGCCGGCCTTGAACCAGCGCCCGAGCAAGTTGCGCTCGGCCTCGGTCATCTGCGTCGCGTTGTTCAGCGGCATGGTCTTTTGCACCACGGCCTGCTGGTAGATCTGCTGGGCGTGCTGCTCGATCGCGGCGGCCGTGGCGAAGTTCAGGCCCTTGCTGGCGAGCTGGTCGCCGTGGCACATCAAGCAGCGCTGCACGACCACCGACTGCACCTGCGCGAAGGAGGCCGGCGTGGCCTGCGCCGCCTCGGTCTGCGGGGCCGGCATCAGCCAGCCGACCACGCCGGCCAGCATCAGCACGCCCGCTGCGGCATATTCCCAGGGCACGCGCTTGCCGGCCACCAGCGCCAGGTGGCGCACGACGAACGAATGCCGGATCAGGGCCCCGGCCAGCATCACCAGCACCAGCACCAGCCAGTTGTTCGGCGCGCCGTAGAGGAAGCCGTAGTGGTTGCTGATCATCGCCACCAGCACCGGCAGCCAGCGTGAAGTAGGTGTTGTGCACGCTGCGCTGCTTGGCGCGCTGGCCGTAGCGCGGGTCGACCGGCTCGCCGGCCTGCATCTGCGCGATGACCTTGCGCTGACCGGGAATGATGATGAAGAACACGTTGGCGCTCATCGCCGTGGCCATCATCGCGCCCACCAGCAAGAAGGCGGCGCGCCCGGCAAACCACTGACAGGCCAGCCAAGCAGCGAAGACGACGAGCAGAGCCACCACCAGGCCGACGACCCGGTCGCCATGGCGGCGTTGGCCGAGGCTGCGGCAGATCAGGTCGTAGACGAGCCAGAAGACGACGAGAAAGGCGATCGCGGTGGCGATCGCGGCGCCGCTGCTCCACGCGTGCACGCTCTTGTCGATGAGGTAGACATCGGCCTGGAACAGGTACAGCACGGCGAACAGCGCAAAGCCGGTCAGCCAGGTCCAGTAGCTCTCCCAGTAGAACCAGTGCAGGTGCCCGGGGATGCGCGCCGGCGCCACCATGTACTTCTGCGCGTTGTAGAAGCCCCCGGCGTGCAAGGCCCACAGTTCGCCGGTGCCGCCCTTGGCCTTCAACTCCGCGCCGGGCGCCGTCAGGCTGTTGTCGAGAAAGACGAAATAAAACGAGGCGCCGATCCAGGCGATGGCGATGATGACGTGCGCCCAGCGCAGCAGCAGATTGACCCAATCGAGAACATAGGCGTCCATGCGGGCGCTCTCCCCTGCGTGCCGGCAGCCAATCGCTGCATTCCCTTACCACGGCGGGCTCTGTAAGGCATGGACATCGCGACCGGCAGCAACCCGGGCTCCGCGGCGACGCCCCGACACGGTATACAGTTTGACGACGAAACTGTATACGGGTATACCCGCGAGTCACGTCGCGGCGCACCCCGTCGACAGGGGGACCGGCCCCGGCACCGCGCCGGCACTTTGCGGACCCACGCGTGGTAGTGCGGCTCCGCGCCTAGACCGAAATCCAGTGCGACCTGGTCGAGGAACGGCGGCTCCGGCAAGGCCACGCCACGCTCGCGAAAATACCCGGCGACATCGAACGTCAGCCGGTATCGGCCCGATGCCGCGTCCTGCAACAGCGGCCCGGCGGCGCGGCCATCGGCATCTAGCCGCAGTTTCTTGAGCTCAGCCGCCGCGCCGTCGGGTGCGATGCGATGCAGCGTGACGGTCATGCCGGCGGCCGGGCAACCGTGTGCGGTATCGAGGACATGGGTCGTGAGTTTGGCCATCGTGTCTCCAGCAAAGGGCCGGCCACCGGACAACCGGCGCGCTGCATTTGACGAACCGGCAAAAGTGTATACACTTTGACTCGCAAAGCAAGCGCATCGTGCGCTGTATGTCATTCCTCGATGCCGCGCTCAGTTCCGAAATTGCAGGCCCTGCCCGCCGCCGGATCGACCGACCCCGGCACGGCGACGCATCGCATCGCTGCATCGATCACCTCGGCCATCGTCGAGCGCCGGCTGATGCCCGGCACAAAGCTCGCCGAACAGAAGATCGCCGATGTCTTCAAGGTTTCGCGCACCCTGGTGCGCCAGGCCTTGAACCAGTTGTCCCGAGACAAGCTCGTGAGCCTGGAGCCGGGACGCGGCGCGCGCGTCGCCGAGCCGAGCGCCGAGGAGGCGCGCCAGGTGTTCGAGGTGCGCAGCATGGTCGAGGTCTCGATGACGCGGCGCGCCGCGACCGAACTCA
>CAJDUZ010000079.1_pt1 | contig 15496 bp, 12 predicted proteins | sample 7391221 | NCBI WGS metagenome assembly CAJDUZ01 (sample SAMEA7055692, study PRJEB34461) | soil metagenome | biome: terrestrial ecosystem; feature: Peninsula; material: soil | place: Antarctica | collected 2016
CTCCGCGCGGGCCGAATCGGCCGGCTTGCCCGCCGGCATCACCAAGGTCCGCTCGGTCGAAGGCATCGACGAATACCACCTCGCCAATGGCTTGCAGATTTTGCTGTTCGCCGACGACTCCAAGCCGACCACCACGGTCAACCTGACCTACCGCGTCGGCTCGCGCATGGAGAACTACGGCGAGACCGGCATGGCGCACCTGCTCGAGCACATGCTGTTCAAGGGCACGCCGACGCATCCGAACGCCTTCGGCGAGTTCGAGAAGCGCGGCCTCGCGGCCAACGGCAGCACGAGCTTCGATCGCACCAACTACACCGCGCGCTTCTCGGCCAACCCCGACAACCTGCAGTGGTACCTCGGCTGGCTCGCCGACGCGATGGTCAACAGCACGATCACGCGCGAGGACCTCGACACCGAAATGACGGTGGTGCGCAACGAGATGGAGCGCGGCGAAAACTCGCCCGACAGCTCGCTGATGCGCCAGACGATGGCGGTGATGTATGACTGGCACAACTACGGCAAGGCGACGATCGGCGCGCGCGGTGACGTCGAGAACGTCGGCATCCCGCAGTTGCGCGCCTTCTATCGCCTTTATTACCAGCCCGACAACGCGACCTTGATCGTCGCCGGCAAGTTCGATCCGGCGCAGGTGCTCGACTGGGTCGTGCAACGCTTCGGCGTGATCGCGAAGCCGACGCGCAAGCTGCCGGTGCTCTACACGCTCGACCCGGCGCAGGACGGCGAACGCATGGTCACGGTGCGGCGCGAGGGCGGGGCGCCACTGGTCTTTGCCGCCTATCACGTGCCGGCCGGCCCCGATCCCGATTTCGCGGCGGTCCAGATGCTCGCGATGGTGCTCGGCGATGTTCCGTCGGGCCGCTTGCACAAGCGGCTGACCGAGCAGCAACTCGCGTCCAGCACCTTTGCCTTCGCCTGGGCGCTGCACGATCCGGGCGTGCTGATCGCCGGCGCCGAACTCGCGCCCGACCAGGATGTCGACAAGGCGCGCGACGCGCTGCTGGCCACCGACGAGTCGCTCGCTGCCGAGCCGATCACCGACGACGAGGTGGCGCGCGCCAAGACCAAGTGGCTCAAGGGCTGGGAGCAGTCTTTCAGCAACCCCGAGCGCGTCGGCCTGAGGCTTTCCGAGTCGGTCGCGCAGGGCGACTGGCGGCTTTACTTCCTGAACCGCGACCGCGTGCGCGCCGTGACGGCCGCCGACGTGCAGCGCGTCGCCGGGCAGTGGCTGCTGCGCAGCAACCGCACGCTGGGCCTCTACATGCCCACCCCGAAGCCCGAGCGCGCGCCGCCCCCGAAGCGGGTCGACGTTGCCGCCGAGATGAAGGACTTCAAGGCGCAGCCGGCCGCCGCGGCGGTGCCGCCGTTCGAGGCCACTCCCGCCAACATCGACGCCAGCACGCAGCGCTCGCAGGTCGGCGGCCTGAAGGTCGCGCTCTTGCCCAAGCCAACGCGCGGCCAGACGGTGCAGGCCACCCTCGTGCTGCGCTTTGGCGACGAGAAAAGCCTGTTCGGCCAGGGTGACGTGCCCGATGCACTGGCCGCCTTGCTCGACAAAGGCAGCACGAACCTGACCCGCCAGCAGGTGCAGGACCGCCTCGACGAACTGCAGACCTTGATGAGCATCGGCAATGCGCCGGGCCGCATCAGCGTGTCGCTCGCGACGCGGCGCGAACACCTGCCGGCGGCGCTCGCCTTGGTGGGCGAGCTGCTGCGCCATCCGGCGCTGCCGCCCGAGGCGCTGTCGGAATGGAGGCGCCAGGCGCTGACCGGCATCGCACAGCAGCGCCACGAACCCGACGCGCTGGCCGGCAACACCATCAGCCGCATCGGCAACCCCTATCCGCGCGGCGACGTGCGCTACACGCCGACCTTCGACGAGATGGTCGAGGACGTGAACGCCGTCACGCTGGAGCAGGTGCGCGCCTTCCACGAGGGCTTCTACGGCGCGGCGGTCGGCGAATTCGCGGCCGTGGGCGATTTCGATGCGGCTGCGGCCACGCAGGCGCTGCAAAAGGCCTTCGGCGACTGGCAGCGCGGCGCACCGTTTGCGCGCGTGCCCGATCCGTTCGTCGCGGTGCCACCCGTGCACCGGCTGCTCGAGACGCCAGGCAAGCAAAACGCCGTGATGCTGGTGCGCCAGCGCATGCCGATTGCCGAACTCGACCCCGATTACGCGGCGCTGATGATGGCCAACTACCTGTTGGGCGGCGGCGGCAACTCGCGGCTCTGGAAACGCGTTCGCGAGGCCGACGGGCTGTCGTACGACGTGCGCAGCGGCATCGGCTGGAACAGCTTCGAAGCCAATTCCGACTGGCAGGCGAGCGCGATCTACGCGCCACAGAATCGCGACAAGGTCGAGGCCGCCTTCCGCGAGGTGGTGGCGCGCGCGCTGAAGGAGGGTTTCAGCGCCGACGAACTGAGCGCCGGGCAACGCGGGCTGCTCAGCTATCGGCGCCTCGGGCGCGCACAGGATGCCGGCGTCGCCGTCGCGCTGGTCAACAACCTCTACCTCGATCGCACGTTCGCCCTCTCGGCCAAGGTCGATCGCGAACTGGCCGCGCTCACCGTCGACCAGGTCAACGCGGCCTTGCGCAAGTACGTCAAGCCGGACGATTTCGTCGCCGTCTACGCGGGCGACTTCAAGCGTTGAACGGTCGCCGCACTGAAGGGCGCCAGGGCCCGACGTCGAAAGCGCTGTACGGCGGATAGCCGCGAGCCGCGAGCCGCGAGCCGGAGCCGGAGCCGGAACCGAAGACCGAAGACCGAAGGCTGAGGGACAAGGGCCGGGCGCCGGCGTCTGGTTCAGAGCGCAGCGGGGCGGCCGCTAGCCGTGCTTGTAGGGCGCGTGCGCCTCCAGTTCGTCGAGGTAGCGCGCCATGCCTTCACCCTCGCTCTGCAGATATTCGCCGATGGCCGCTGCGAACTGCGGGTGCGCCAGCCAGTGGGCGGAAGAAGTCGGCACCGGCATCAGGCCGCGCGCCATCTTGTGCTCGCCCTGCGCCCCGCCTTCGAAGCGGCGGTAGCCGTGGGCAATGCACCAGGCCAGCGGCCGGTAGTAGCAGGCGTCGAAGTGCAGGCAGTCGACGGCCTCGAGCGCGCCCCAGTAGCGGCCGTAGGCGGTGCGGCGCTCGGGGTCGAGCGCGATCAGCGATGCGGCGATGCGCTGCCCGGCGCGCATTGCCACGATCAGCAGCCAGTGATCGGGCATCACGTCAGCCATGCGCGCGAAGAAGTCGCGTGTCAGGTACGGCGTCGAATGGTGCGCGCGGTAGGTGTGGCGGTAACAGCGGTAGAAGTGGTCCCAGGCGGCGCCATCGATCGCCTCGCCCTGCAGTTCGGTGAAGCTCACTCCGGCGTCGGCGACGCGGCGGCGTTCCTGCTGGATCTTCTTGCGCTTGTCGCGCTGCAGGCCGGCCAGAAAGTCCGCAAAGTCCCGATACGCCTCCGGCTCCCGGTTGTGCCAATGGAATTGCACCGTGCTGCGCATCAGCCAACCGCTCTGTCGCGCTGCCGCCTGATCCGCGTCGTCCATGAACAGCAGGTGCGCTGACGAATGCCCCGCGTCGCGCGCGAGTTGTTGCATTGCCGCCAGCAGCACGCGGCGGTGCTGCGGCGTACGCGCCAGCAGCCGTGCGCCGGGCACCGGGGTGAACGGCACCGCCGCGAGCAGCTTCGGGTAGTAGTGCAGGCCGTGGCGCTGATAGGCGTCGGCCCAGGCCCAGTCGAAGACGTACTCGCCGTACGAGTGCGTCTTCAGATAGAGCGGGCAGGCGGCGACGAGGCGGCCCGCTTCGACGAGACCGAGGAACTGCGGCGTCCAGCCGGTCTCGGCGGTGGCACTGCCCGAGTCGTGCAGCGCACGCAGGTATTCGAGCCGCATGAACGGCGTGGCCGACGGCTGCGCCTCGAGCAAGTCGTTCCACTGCGTCGCATCGATGTCGGCCGGGTCGGCGTAGACCTGGATGACATAATCGTTCGAGCCTGTTTCGCGTCGCATCTGTCCTTTCGTGGCCGTGCCCATGTCTGCATCATCGTCGGTCAAGGTCGCCCTGGCGCAGATCAACGCGACGGTCGGCGATCTCGCCGGCAACCGGCACAAGATCGTCCAGGCTGCGCGCCGCGCCTACCGGCAAGGCGCCCGGCTGTTGCTGACCCCGGAACTGAGCCTGTGCGGCTACCCGCCCGAAGACCTGCTGCTGCGGCCAGCCTTCATGCGCGCCTGCGCTCAGGCATTGGCCGATTGCACCGCCGACCTGGCCGACCTGGCCGGCATGCACGTGGTGGTCGGGCATCCGCATCAGCTCGGCGAGCACGGCGATGTTAGGTCCAAGTCGTGGGCGGTGCAGCAGCGCTACAACGCGGCCTCGGTGCTGGCAGGGGGGCAGGTGCTGGGCACCTACTGCAAACGCGAGCTGCCCAACTATCAGGTGTTCGACGAGCGACGCTATTTCGCCTCGGGTCGCGACGCCGGGATGCCGGCGCTGGTATTCGATGTCGAGGGCGTGCGCTTTGGTCTCAATATCTGCGAGGACGCCTGGTACGACGAACCGGGCGAACTGGCGCGAGCCGCCGGCGCACAGGTGCTTTGCGTCATCAACGCGTCGCCGTTTCATCTGGACAAGCTGACCGAGCGCGAGGCGCGCATGGCGCTGCGCGCCCGCGCGCTGCAGATGCCGCTGCTCTATGCGCATCTGGCCGGCGCGCAGGACGAGGTCGTCTTCGACGGTGCCTCGTTCGCGCTCGATGCGAATGGTGCGGTCGGCGCGCGCGCACCGATGTTCGAGGAAGCGCTGCTGCTGGTCGACGTCGCGCCGCCGGCGGTACACGGCCCGGTCGCCGCGGTTCCCGGCATCGAAGCCCAGGCCTGGGACGCGCTCGTCACCGGCGTGCGCGACTACATCGGCAAGAACGGCTTTCCCGGCGTCATCATCGGCCTGAGCGGCGGCATCGATTCAGCGCTGGTGCTGGCGATCGCGGTCGACGCGCTCGGGCCCGGACGCGTTCACACGGTGATGATGCCGTCGCGCTACACCGCCGAGATTTCCTGGATCGATGCACGCGACATGGCGCAGCGCCTGGGTGTGCGCTACGACGAGATTTCGATCACGCCGATGTTCGACGCATTCATCGCAGGCCTCGCAGCGCACTTCGTCGGCCAGCCGGAAGACACCACCGAAGAGAACATCCAGGCGCGCGTGCGTGGCACCTTGCTGATGGCGCTGTCGAACAAGTTCGGCTCGATCGTCCTCACCACGGGCAACAAGAGCGAGATGGCCACCGGCTACTGCACGCTCTACGGCGACATGGCCGGGGGCTTTTCGGTGCTCAAGGACGTGCTGAAGACCCTGGTCTACCGGCTTGCCGTCTGGCGCAACTCGCTCGGCGCCGAAGTCATCCCCGAGCGCATCATCACGCGGCCGCCTTCGGCCGAACTGCGATCCAACCAGACCGACCAGGACAGTCTGCCGCCCTACGCCGTGCTCGACGGCATCCTGCAGCGCTATCTCGAGGAAGACCAGGGCGTCGACGAGATCGTCGGCGCCGGCTTCGAGCGCGCCACGGTCGAGCGCGTCGCGCATCTGATCAAGGTCAACGAGTACAAGCGGCGCCAGGCGCCGGTGGGCATCCGCATCACGCACCGGGCCTTCGGCAGGGACTGGCGCTACCCGGTCACCTCGAAGTTCCGCGCGTAAACTACGGCCTTTGCAGCTCCAGGAGCCGGCATGAAGCAGATCACCGCCATCGTCAAACCATTCAAGCTCGAAGAGGTGCGCGAGGCGCTGGCAGAAGTCGGCGTCACCGGCCTCACCGTCACCGAAGTCAAGGGCTTCGGCCGCCAGAAGGGCCACACCGAGCTCTATCGCGGCGCCGAATACGTCGTCGACTTCCTGCCCAAGGTCAAGGTCGAAGTCGTCGTCAGGGACGAGGACGCCGAGCGCTGCATCGAGGCCGTCGTCAAGGCCGCCAAGACCGGCAAGATCGGCGACGGCAAGATCTTTGTCACCGCCGTCGAGAGCGTCGTGCGCATCCGCACCGGCGAGACCAACGAAGACGCGGTCTGATCCCGCCCCTCGCCACCCGCCGAGCCCGCCGCGTGCGGGCTCGGTGCGTTTGAGCGCGTGCGCTGCTCAGCGCCTCGGGCGCGGCGCGGCGACCAGCCGCGTGCCGCACACCACGTCGTGCCAGAACTGTCGCTCGGCTTGCAGCAGCGCGAGCAGGGCATAGACGACGACGCCGATGAGGATCGCGAGCAAGCCCTGCCACGGCCCCCATTGCAAGGCCATGGCAAGCACGGCGGCCGGTGCGAACCAGAGGCAGGCGGCGAAAAAGCGCGCCAGCGCCCGGCCGCGGCCGAGGCGCTCGCCTTGCCGGGTCACGAGGCGGATCTGCCAGGTCTGCATGGCCAGCGTCTGGCCGCGCGGGCCTGACCAGAACCACGTGAAGTAGAGCGCGTAGAGCGCGAATGCAAACAGACGCAGCGCGGTTTCGCTCTGCAAGGGCTGCCCGGTTTGCGCGACCCACGTCGCGCCGACGATGCCGGGAACCAGCGAGACGCCGAACAGCAGAAGGCCTTCGTAGACGAAGCAGCACAGGCGCCGCACCAGGCTCGGTGTGGCAAACGCCGCAGCGGCCCGATCGCCGGTGGCGGCTGCAGGCGGCTGCCTCGAGCTCGTGCCGCCGGTCGATCCGCCGCTCACGGTGCAGGCCTGGGCGACGCAGCGCCCGGCACAGGCAACGTGGCCGCGGGCACCGGCGGCATCCCCGCCTCGAGCGGCTGCCCCGCGCGCGGCTGCCATCGCTCCGAATCCTCTGCGCGAAGGGCGCCGGAGCGCGGCGCCGTCGCCCGCGGTCCGCGCCGCGGCAGCAAGGTGGCCGGGTCGATCAGCTCCGGCCCGGCGACGATCTTCGAGACGCCGGCGGTGTCCAGCAACGGCCGGCCCGGCAGCCGGGACACCGGGATCGTCGTCGCACCCGGCCGCACCTGCAGCACGGTCGGCGCGACGGGACGCGGTGGCGGCGCGACGGCTGCGGTCGCCAGCGGTGTGCCGGCGGCCGTTTCGAGGGCGCTCTCGGCCGTCGTGCGGCGGTGCTCGGGCTTGGCATGGCGCGCATGGCGGCTCGAGGTGGCGCGCGCCGCCAGTTGCTTCTTCTGCTCGGGCGATAGCGCCTGGTAGGCCTGCCACTTCGCCTTGCGGTCGGCGTCGGGCAGCACGCGCGCTTCGCGAAAATGCAGGCGCGCCTTGCCGCGCTGCTGCGGCGTCAGCGCGGCCCAGTCGTGCATCCGGGCCTGGATGCGATCGCGCTCGGCCTGCGGCATCGTCGGGAAACGCTCGACCAGGGTCAACCATTTGCGCCGGCTTTGCGCATCGAGCCGCGACCACTGTTGCTGCAGCGGGGTCAGCGCCTCGCGCTGCGCGAGCGTCAAGTCGCGCCAGGACAGGCCGTCTGCGACCACTGCGCTGCCGCGCGGCGCCTGGGGCTTGCCGGTCTGCGCCGAAGCGAGCAGGGCGCAGCACGCCAGCACGCCGGCGATGCAGGCGGCGGACCAGCGTGGCCTTGTGGCGTTGCGGCAGCCCGCCGACGGCCGGGGGGCGCGCAGCTTCACAAGCGCGAGGTCGTCTTCAGGAATTCCGCGAAGCCGGGGTCGCCATAGGCGCTCGGCGGCAACTCGTCGGAGAGCAGGGCGGCGTCGACCTCGGCCGCAACGGCGATCTGCGAGGTCGCCTGCATCGTCTGGATCGTGATGAGGCCGCAGACCAGTGCCAGCAGCGGCAACGCAAGGCTCAGGCTCAGCCACCAGGGCGCCCGACGTGCACCCAGCACCGCGGCATGGCCGATGCCCACCGGCTGCAGGGCCGGCGACCGCGCTGCCCGTGCCGCCTGCAAGGCGCGCTCGCGCGCATGGCGCAGCCGCTCGCTGAGATCGGGCTCGAGCTGCTCGGTGTGTTCGCTCAGGCATGCAGCGATGCGCCGCGCGATGCGCGCTTCCAGCGCGGCGTGCGGATCGAACGGGGGACTGAGGCGGTTCATGGTGTGATTCCCTTGCTCTTCAGGGCCTTGGCCAAGGCGTGCACGGCGCGTGAACAGTGCGTCTTGACGCTGCCCTCCGAGCAGCCCATAGAAGCGGCGGTCTCGGCAACATCGAGCTCTTCCCAGTAACGCAAGAGGAAGGCCTCGCGTTGACGCGCCGGCAAGGCCCCGACCTCGGCGTCGATCAGCACCAGGATCTGCTGGCGCGAGACCTTGTCCGAGGCGCTTTCCGTCTGCAAGGAGCCGCCCAGTGCCTCCAGGCTCTCGAGGATGTCGAATCCGTCCTCGCCGGCGCCTTCGAAATCCGAGAAATTGCGCAGCACCGCATTGCGCACCTTCTGCCGCCGGAACCAGTCCATGGTTGCGTTCGAGAGCATGCGCTGGAACAGCAGCGGCAGCTCCGCTGCCGGGCGGTCGAAGTATTTCTCGGCCAACCGGATCATCGTGTCCTGTACGATGTCGAGGGCCGCGTCTTCGTCGCGGACGGCGTACGCCGCGCGCTTGAAGGCGCGTTTCTCGACGCTCCTGAGGAAGTCGGAGAGTTCTTTGTCGGTTGCCAAGGACGGGGGCCGGCGGGCTCGCGGCCCGGGACAAGCGCCGCGATTATGCCTTGCAAGACCGGTGGCAAGGCGACCCCGACGGGTGCTGCGGTGCAATAATGCCCGGTCGTCCCACCGCCCGGAAAGCAGATGGCGCCGCATCACGGCGCCGATTGTCGCGGCGCCGCATCAACGGCGCCCAGTGTTTTCGATCATGCAGGCACCAACGCCGTCCCACGAAGACGAGCCGAGGCGCACCGATGGTTTTTCGTCAGAGAAATTCACAGAGGTCAGAGATGGAATCTTCACGCACTGAAGTCAGGCACGTCGCCTCGACCGAAACCCGCTCCGCCGACGAGGCAGATCTCAACGGCGCCGAAATCCTCATACGTTGCCTGCAGGCCGAAGGCGTGCGCTACCTCTGGGGTTACCCCGGCGGCGCGGTTCTCTACATCTACGACGCGCTCTACCAGCAAGAGAGCATCCAGCACGTCCTGGTGCGGCACGAGCAGGCCGCCGTGCACGCGGCCGATGGCTACGCACGCGCCACTGGCGAGGTCGGCGTTGCGCTCGTCACCTCGGGCCCCGGCGTGACCAATGCCGTCACCGGCATCGCCACGGCCTACATGGACTCGATCCCGATGGTCATCGTCACCGGCCAGGTGCCGACCGCGGCAATCGGCCTGGATGCGTTCCAGGAGTGCGACACCGTCGGCATCACGCGGCCGGTCGTCAAGCACAACTTCCTCGTCAAGGACGTGCGCGACCTGGCGCTGACGCTCAAGAAGGCCTTCCACATCGCGCGCAGCGGCCGCCCCGGGCCGGTGGTCGTCGATATCCCGAAGGACGTGTCGCTGACGCGCACCGCATTCCACTATCCGGCGACCTTGACGATGCGCTCGTACAACCCGGTGCGCAAGGGCCACGGCGGGCAGATCAGGAAGGCCGTGCAGTTGCTGCTCGGCGCGCGCCGCCCCTACCTCTACACCGGCGGCGGCGTGCTGCTCAGCAATGCCAGTGCCGAGCTGCGCGATCTGGTCGAACTGCTGGGCGCACCCTGCACGCACACCCTGATGGGGCTGGGCGCGGTGCCGGCCAGCAACCCCAGGTTCCTCGGCATGCTCGGCATGCATGGCACCTACGAGGCCAACATGACGATGCAGAACTGCGACGTGCTGCTGGCGGTCGGCGCGCGCTTCGACGATCGTGTCATCGGCAACCCGAAGGACTTCGCCTCGGTCGAGCGCAAGATCATCCACGTCGACATCGACCCGTCGTCGATCTCCAAGCGCGTGCGCGTCGACATCCCGATCGTCGGCGACGTGAAGGAGGTGCTGCAGGAGCTGATCGCGCAACTGCGCGCGGCCACGGTGCGGCCCGACGCGGCGGCGCTCGACGCCTGGTGGCGGCAGATCGGCGAGTGGCGCGGCCGCGATTGTCTGAAGTACATCAACAGCGACGACGTGATCAAGCCGCAGCACGTGGTCGAGACCTTGTGGCGGCTCACGCGCGACCGTGACACCTACATCACCTCCGACGTCGGGCAGCACCAGATGTGGGCGGCGCAGTACTACGGCTTCGAGGAGCCGCGGCGCTGGATCAATTCGGGGGGATTGGGCACGATGGGCGTCGGCCTGCCCTACGCGATGGGCATCAAGCTCGCCAAGCCCGAATCGGATGTCTTCTGCATCACCGGCGAAGGCTCGATCCAGATGTGCATCCAGGAGCTTTCGACCTGCCTGCAGTACAAGACGCCGGTGAAAATCGTATCGCTGAACAATCGCTACCTCGGCATGGTGCGGCAGTGGCAGCAGATCGACTACGGCGGCCGTTATTCGAACAGCTACATGGACGCCTTGCCCGATTTCGTCAAGCTCGCCGAGGCCTATGGCCACGTCGGCCTGAAGATCGAGAAGCCCTCGGAGGTCGAGCCGGCGCTGCGCGAGGCGATCCGCCTGAAGGACCGCACCGTGTTTCTCGATGTGCGCACCGACCCGACCGAGAACGTCTGGCCGATGGTGAAGGCCGGCAAGGGCATCACCGAGATGCTGCTGGGTTCCGAGGATTTGTGAGTGCCCCCAGACCTGCCGCTTCGCATCAGGCCCCCGACGGGCCAGGAAGCTTGCGGGCGGCCCGGCGTTTCCTTGTGACGCACCGCACTCCGCTGCCCGTGTCGGCGTTACCGCGCCGGCTCGCACAGCGGGCGGAACGTGCTGCACAGCCGCGGGGCTGAATCATCGACACCTCTCATCAGGAAAGCGTGGCCAAGGGTCGCAGGCCATCCGCCGGCGACACGAAGAGCGCGCCTCAAACCATGAAACACATCATTGCCTTGCTGCTCGAGAACGAGCCCGGTGCGCTGTCGCGCGTGGTGGCGCTTTTTTCCGCGCGCGGTTACAACATCGAGAGCCTGACCGTCGCGCCGACCGAGGACGCGTCGCTGTCGCGGATGACGATCGTCACGACCGGCTCTGACGAGGTGATCGAGCAGATCACCAAGCACCTGAACCGGCTGATCGAGGTCGTCAAGGTCGTCGATCTCAGCGAAGCCGCCTATACCGAACGCGAGCTGATGCTGATCAAGGTGCGCGCGGTCGGCAAGGAGCGCGACGAGATGAAGCGCATGGCCGACATCTTCCGTGGCCGCATCGTCGATGTCACCGAGAAGAGCTACACGGTCGAGCTGACCGGCGACACCGCCAAGCTCGACGCCTTTCTCGAAGCCATCGACCGCGCGACGATACTCGAGACCGTGCGCAGCGGCGCCACCGGCATTGGCCGCGGCGAACGCATCCTGCGGCTTTGACGGCACACTTGCGGTTTCGGTGCGGTGCGCGCGCCGCTGCGTTTGGCTTTCACTTTCACACCCGTCCGGTTCATCACACCGAGCGTTTTCAGAAGGAGACACGATGAAGGTTTATTACGACAAGGACGCCGATCTCAGCCTGGTCAAGGGCAAGAACGTGACGATCGTCGGCTACGGCTCGCAGGGCCACGCGCATGCGCAAAACCTGAGCGACAGCGGCGTGCGCGTCACGGTCGGCTTGCGCAAGGGCGGGGCCAGCTGGGGCAAGGCCGAAAAGGCCGGCCTGAAGGTGGCCGAGATTGCCGACGCGGTGCGCCAGGCCGATGTCGTGATGCTGCTGCTGCCCGACGAGCAGATCGGCAAGGTCTACCGCGAGGACGTCGAGCCGAACATCAAGCAGGGCGCTTCGCTTGCGTTCGCCCATGGCTTCAACGTGCATTACGGCCAGGTCGTGCCGCGCGCCGATCTCGACGTCTGGATGGTCGCGCCGAAGGCGCCGGGCCACACCGTGCGCTCCACCTACGTGCAAGGCGGCGGCGTGCCGCAACTGATCGCGGTGCACGCCGACCGCTCGGGCAAGGCGCGCGACCTGGCGCTCAGCTATGCGGCGGCCAACGGCGGCGGCAAGGCCGGCATCATCGAGACCAATTTCCGCGAAGAGACCGAGACCGACCTGTTCGGCGAACAGGCGGTGCTGTGCGGCGGCACGGTGGAGTTGATCAAGGCGGGCTTCGAGACCTTGACCGAGGCCGGCTACGCACCCGAGATGGCCTATTTCGAATGCCTGCACGAGTTGAAGCTGATCGTCGACCTGATCTACGAAGGCGGCATCGCCAACATGAACTACTCGATCTCGAACAACGCCGAATACGCCCTGCTGTCGCGCCGCCGCCTCACTGCAGAGCATCCGATCGAGGTGGTCGGCGAACAGTTGCGCGCGATGATGCCGTGGATCAAGAAGAACCGACTGGTCGACCAGTCGAAGAACTGACCCTGGTGATGGCCGACGACATCGAGGACGAGGACGACGACGACGAGGGCGTGATGCCGCCGCGGCGGCGCCGCAAGGGCATCTACATCCTGCCCAACCTGTTCACGCTCGGCGCGCTGTTCGGGGGCTTCTACGCCATCGTGATGGCGATGAACGGGCGCTTCGAGCAGGCCGCCTACGGCGTCTTCTCGGCGATGGTGCTCGACAGTCTCGATGGCCGCGTCGCGCGCATGACCAATACGCAGAGCACCTTCGGCGAGCAGATGGATTCGCTCTCCGACATGGTCTCATTCGGCGCCGCGCCGGCGCTGATCGCCTACGAGTGGGCACTGAAGGGCCTCGGCAAGCCGGGCTGGATTGCCGCCTTCGTCTATTGCTCGTGCGCGGCGTTGCGGCTGGCGCGCTTCAACACCAACCTCGGTGTTGTCGACAAGCGCTTTTTCCAGGGGCTGCCGAGTCCGGCCGCTGCGGCCTTGGTAATGGGCTTCATCTGGCTGATGGACAGCCAGGGTTTCTTCGGCGCTGCCGAAGGCCGCTGGCTGCAGTGGACCACCTTCGCGTTCACCCTCTATGCGGGGCTCACGATGGTCACCAACGTGCCGTTCTACAGCTTCAAGGACGTGAGCTTCAAGCGCTCGGTGCCTTTCATCGTCATCGTCGCGATCGCGCTCGGCATTGCGGTCATCAACCTCCACGTGCCGGCTGCCCTGTTCGGGCTCTTCATGGTCTATGGCATCTCGGGCTACGCGGTCTACGTCTGGCGCCGCATGAAGGGGCGACCGGTCAGCGTCATCGCCACCTCGACCGACGAACCCGACGAGGAAGGCCTGCACCGCTGAGAAGTCGTGCTACATTTGACGCCATGATTTCGCTGTCCGCGCTCGCACTACTGCTTCTTCCGGGAGAGTCGCGGGCGCGCTAGTCCATCACGTTCAAACGTCTTGTTCTCAACGGCCCGCTCGCAACCCGCAGCGGGCCGTTCTGCATTGGGCGTCTCATTTCACCGTCAGGAGCATCACGATGACCGAGAAGCTGATCATTTTCGATACCACCTTGCGCGACGGCGAGCAGTCGCCGGGCGCGACGATGACGCGCGACGAGAAGCTTCGCATCGCACGCCAGCTCGAGCGGCTGCGGGTCGACGTCATCGAGGCCGGCTTCGCCGCGTCGTCAAACGGTGACTTCGACGCGGTGCACGCCATCGCACAGGCGATCAAGGAGTCGACCGTGTGCTCGCTGGCGCGCGCCAACGACCGCGACATCACGCGCGCCGCCGAGGCGTTGCAGGGCGCCGCGTCGAGTCGCATCCACATCTTTCTCGCCACCAGCGCGCTGCACATGGAAAAAAAGCTGCGCATGACGCCCGAGCAGGTGTATGAGCAAGCGGTTCTGTCGGTGCGCTTTGCGCGCAATCTCTCGGGCGACATCGAGTTCTCACCCGAGGACGGCTATCGCTCCGACCCCGACTTCCTCTGCCGAGTGCTCGAGGCGGTGATCGACGAGGGCGCGACGACGATCAACATTCCCGACACCGTGGGCTACGCGATTCCCGAGCTCTACGGCCAGTTTCTGCTCGACCTGCGCCGGCGCATCCCGAACTCCGACCGTGCCGTCTGGTCGGTGCACTGCCACAACGACCTCGGGCTGGCGGTGGCCAACTCGCTGGCCGGGGTGCATATCGGTGGTGCGCGGCAGGTCGAATGCACGATCAACGGTCTGGGCGAGCGCGCCGGCAACTGCTCGCTCGAGGAGATCGTGATGGCGGTGAAGACGCGCAAGGATCATTTCGCGCTCGACGTCGGCATCGACACGACGCAGATCCTCGCGGCCTCGCGGCTGGTGTCGCAAACCACCGGCTTTGTGGTGCAGCCGAACAAGGCGGTGGTCGGCGCCAACGCCTTTGCGCACGCTTCGGGCATCCACCAGGACGGTGTGCTGAAGGCGCGCGACACCTACGAGATCATGCGCGCCGAAGACGTCGGCTGGGCTACCAACAAGATCGTGCTGGGCAAGCTGTCCGGGCGCAACGCCTTCAAGCAGCGCCTCAAGGACCTGGGCATCGAGCTCGCGTCGGAAGCCGAGGTCAACGCGGCCTTCGCGCGCTTCAAGGAGCTCGCCGACCGCAAGAGCGAGATCTTCGACGAGGACATCCTGGCGCTGGTGATGGACGAATCGGTCAGCGCGGCCCATGAGCACTACCGGCTTCTGGCGCTGGCGCAGCATTCCGAGACCGGCGAGCGGCCACATGCAAAGGTCGTCTTTGCAGCCGGCGCGGTCGAGCACCACACCGAGAGCGACGGCAACGGCCCGGTCGATGCGAGCCTGCGTGCAATCGAGTCGAAACTGCATACAGGTGCCGAATTGCTGCTTTATTCGGTGAACGCGATCACCTCCGGCAGCACAGAATCGCAGGGTGAGGTGACGGTGCGGCTGCAGTTCGGCGGTCGCGTCGTCAACGGCGTCGGCGCCGACCCCGACATCGTCGTCGCGTCAGCCAAGGCCTATCTCGCGGCGTTGAATCGTCTGCACAGCATGGGCGAGCGGGTGCCGGCGCAAGGTTGACCGGCCGCCAGGGCTGCTTCACAGGCCTCGTCGGAGGCCTGTAGTGTGACTTTAGGAACGGCGCGTAAGCGTTTGATCTTGCGCGCCATTTTTCTTTCTCATACACTGCGCCACTGGCACAAGGGCCGCGCTGCTACTCGCTCTGAGCCGTGCGAAGCAGAATGGATGGACGGCCGAGCGCACGTTCGACGAAGCACAAGCCATGGGTTTCAACCTTGAAGGCTCTGCCGATTTTGCCAATTTTGTTAGGCAGGTTACAGCCAAGTAGATGCTGATCGATACATCGACCGTATAAGCGACAGATAAAAATAACTTCGTCTTTAGCAACAGGGCAAGGACACATTCCTATCGTCCAATAAAGCCCCCTTTATTCAAAGGGGGCTTTGGACTCAACGACCGATGCATAACGATGCCCCGCGAGAAATGGAATGCTCTCGCTTTTGTTCGTCTTTCTCTTGGCCCCGCTACTACTACTGGCCAAGCATCTGCTCACGCTGATTTCGGGCAATCACAACGGTTCTAGCCTGGGATAAATCCTGTTGAACT
>CAJDUZ010000091.1_pt1 | contig 15405 bp, 12 predicted proteins | sample 7391221 | NCBI WGS metagenome assembly CAJDUZ01 (sample SAMEA7055692, study PRJEB34461) | soil metagenome | biome: terrestrial ecosystem; feature: Peninsula; material: soil | place: Antarctica | collected 2016
GATACCCGAGATCCGCGCCCGCGTCAAACACTGAGTTCGCAGTGAAAATACCTCGATTTGCTTACAGGATAAGCATCTGCAGCTATCAATAAAGGAGTCAGCATGGTGCAGCATCGCATTGCCGTAATTGCGGGTGATGGCATTGGTCCGGAAGTCATGCCAGAAGGCCTGCGCGTGGTGGATGCCGCAGCGCGCAAGTTCAATATCGATTTGAAGTTCGATCACTTTGATTTTTCCAGCTGGGAGTATTTCGAACGCCATGGAAAGATGCTGCCGGACGACTGGAAATCCCAGATCGGCGGCCATGAAGCCATCTATTTTGGTGCTGTGGGCTGGCCAGAAAAAATTCCGGACCATGTGTCGCTGTGGGGCTCACTGCTGCTCTTTCGGCGCGAATTTGACCAATATGTGAACCTGCGCCCCGCGCGCCTCATGCCCGGCATCATTGCGCCTGTGGTGCGGCGCGATGGCAGTGCCCGCGTGGCAGGCGAAATCGACATGCTGATCGTGCGCGAGAACACCGAGGGCGAGTACTCGAGCATCGGCGGGCGCATGTGGGAGGGCACCGAGCGCGAGATCGTGATGCAGCAGACGGTGATGTCGCGCGTCGGCGTCGACCGCGTGCTGCGCTTTGCGTTCGATCTGGCGCGCTCGCGGCCGCGCCGCCACCTGACCTCGGCGACCAAGTCGAACGGTATCTCGATCACGATGCCGTACTGGGACGAGCGCGTCGCGGCGATGGCGGCGCAATATCCCGACGTGACGCTCGACCGCTTCCACATCGACATCCTCGCGGCGCATTTCGTGCAGCGGCCGCAGGCCTTCGACGTCGTCGTCGCGACCAACCTGTTCGGCGACATCCTGAGCGATCTCGGACCGGCCTGCACCGGCACGATCGGCATTGCGCCGTCGGCCAACCTGAACCCGACGCGCCAGCATCCGTCGCTGTTCGAGCCGGTGCACGGCTCGGCGCCCGACATTGCCGGGCGTGGCATCGCCAACCCGATCGCACAGATCTGGTCGGGCGCGATGATGCTCGACTTCCTCGGTCACCGTGCCGCGCACGACGCGATCCTGAAAGCGATCGAGGCGGTGCTCGACCCGGCCAGCGGCGCGCCACGCACGGCCGACCTCGGCGGTACCGCGAGCACCACCGATCTCGGCCGGGCCGTCGCGGCGGCGTTGTGACGCGGCGCAACAGCGCAAGTGTGCTCGTGGCGGCGCAGCGGGTGCAAGCGCAACGTGATGCGGATTCGATGTTGTTCAGGCAACTCCTTGTCGCGTCGCGCGATGCCCGCAGCGGGTCGTGCGCGCGGTATGCGCGCGACATGCGGCATGGCGCGCCGCACGGTGTCACGATGCCGTGCGCATGACGCAAGAGGGCAGTAAATAGAATCCACCCCGTCTTGACACCCGCAGGGCGCGCGGCTGTAATCCTTGCGGGCGGCGGGAGCGATCGTGCGATCGCGGGCAGCAAATCAAATCCAGTGAGACACCTTGAGAGGGACATCTCGTGAACAAGACAGAATTGATCGAGCACATGGCCAAGCAGGCCGACATTTCGAAGGCCGCGGCGGCGCGTGCGCTGGAAGCGATGATCGGCGGCGTCAAGTCGACGCTGAAGAAGAACAACACGGTGTCCCTCGTCGGATTCGGTACCTTCAGCGTCGGTAAGCGCCTGGCGCGTTCGGGTCGCAATCCGCGCACCGGCGCGGCCATCAAGATCAAGGCCGCCAAGGTGCCCAAGTTCCGGCCCGGGAAGGCGTTGAAGGACGCCTTGAACTGAACTCTCCCGCGCAATGCGGCGGGTGCTTAGCTCAGCTGGTAGAGCGGCGCCCTTACAAGGCGTAGGTCGGGGGTTCGAGCCCCTCAGCACCCACCAATCGCTCGGCCCGGACGCCGCTCCGAGCGGTTTGCACGTCGGCTAGAATCACGCTGTCGATGCGACCAAAGGCGAACCTCGGTTCGCCTTTGTGCATCTCGGGTTCAACTGTCGATCCGCCGCGCTGACAGGCGGCGCTATTCGTGCCGCCGTGCGGCCGCCTCTCCGTCCAGGCCTGCCCATGTTCGATTTCTTCCGCCGGCACATGAAGGTGCTGCAGTTCGTGCTGATACTGCTGGTCTTCCCATCGTTCATCTTCTTCGGCATCGAGGGTTACAGCCGCTATCAGGGCGGCGATGCCGATGCCGTGGCCAGCGTCGACGGCCGCGAGATCACGCGCAGCGAATGGGATGCGGCGATGCGCGAGCAGATCGACCGCGCGCGCGCGCAGATGCCGGGCGTCGACGTCAAGCTGTTCGAGACGCCCGAAGTCAAGCGGCTCTCGCTCGAGGCACTGATGCGCGAGCGCGTGATGCTCAGCGCCGCGCATCAAGATCACCTCACCACCACCGACGAGCGCCTGCAACGGCTCTTTGCCACCGACCCGCAGTTCGCTGCAATCCGCAATCCCGACGGCAGCGTCAACCGCGAAGCCCTGGCGATGCAGGGGCTGTCGTCGGAAGGGTTCGCGCAGCGCTTGCGCCAGGAACTCTCGGCGCGCCAGGTGATGCTAGGCCTGGCCGGCACGGCGATCGCGCCCGCCAGCGCGACCAACGCCGCGCTCGATGCGATGTTCCAGCAGCGCGAAGTGCAGGTACAGCGCTTCGATGCCAAGGACTATCTCGCCAAGGTGTCGCCGACCGAAGCCGACCTCGAGAAGTACTACAACGACCCGGCGCACGCCGCCGAATTCGAGGCGCCCGAGCACGAGTCGATCAACTACGTCGTGCTCGACCTTGAGGCGCTCGAGAAGGACATCAGCGTCTCCGACGACGAGCTGCGCCGGTATTACGCCGAGAACGAGCAGCGCTACACCACGCCCGAGGAAGTGCGCGCGAGCCACATCCTGATCAAGGCCGACAAGGGCGAGCCCGCCGCCGAACGCGCCAAGGCCAAGGCCAAGGCCGAGTCCATCCTTGCCGAGCTGCGCAAGAATCCGGGTGAGTTCGCGGAACTGGCAAAGAAGGATTCCGACGATCCGGGTTCGGCCAGCAAGGGCGGCGACCTCGGCTTCTTCTCGCACGGTGCCATGGTCAAGCCGTTCGAGGACGCGGCGTTTTCGCTGAAGGTAGGGCAGATCAGCGACCTCGTTCAAAGCGACTTCGGCTATCACATCATCGAAGTCACTGCCAAGCGCGGCGGCGAGAAGAAGAGCTTCGAGTCGGTGCGTCCGGAGCTCGAGCGCGAGGTGAAGACGCAGCTTGCGCAAAAGCGCTTTGCCGACATCTCCGTCGATTTCTCGAACATGGTCTATGAGCAGCCCGAAAGCCTGAAGCCGGTGGCCGACAAGTACAAGCTGCCGCTGCAAAGTGCGCAGAACGTGACGCGCGTGCCGGCCTCCGGGGCCACCGGTGCGCTCGCCAACCCGAAGTTCCTCGAGGCGCTGTTTTCCAACGACGCGGTGAACAACAAGCGCAACACCGAGGCGATCGAGATCGGGCCGAGCCAGCTCGTCTCGGGCCATGTGCTCCAGCACGTGGCGGCGCACCGCATGCCGCTCAGTGAGGTCAAGGACAAGGTGCGTGAGAAGGTCGTCGCGGTGCAGGCCGCCGAGCTGGCGCGCAAGGCCGGCAGTGAGCGGCTCGCCGCGCTGCAGGGCGCCTCGGCGCCGGCCTTCGAAGCCAAGACGCTGACCGTCTCGCGCGCGCAGCCGCACGACCTGCCGGGCGCGGTGCTGCAAGCCGCGCTGAAGGCGCCGGCCGCCCAGTTGCCGACGGCCTTGGGCGTCGATCTCGGCAACGAGGGCTATGCGGTGGTGAAGGTCTTGAAGGTCGATGGCCGCGACCCGGCCGCAGCCGATACCGCGCAGGCCCGAGCGCAATATGCGCAGGCCTTGGCCAGCGCCGAGGGCGAGGCGTATTACGTCGCATTGAAGCAGCGCTACAAGGCCGTCATCACGCCGGTTGGCGCGCGCGCGATCAGCGCCGGCGCGAGCGCGCCGGGTTGAGCGGTCGGCGGCCATCCACGCGCAGCCTCGACGCCTGCGCGCCTGCTGCGTGAGGGACCGCTCGGCTATAATTCGCGGTTCTACGGTGGCTGTAGCTCAGTTGGTAGAGTCCAGGATTGTGATTCCTGTTGTCGTGGGTTCGAGCCCCATCAGCCACCCCAGTACCTGAACGCTAGCATGCATGCGGGTTCCCAGCCGATGCGTGGGCGCGGTTCCATGAGGCTCAGCATCCCGCCGTGCAGACGCCGCCCGCGTCAAACGCCATCGTCTTGCCCGACAGCGGAATGTGCGCCGGCACCGCCGACGGTACCGACCTCGTTCGCATGCGACGGGATGACCGAGGCGGGCTGCACGAGGTCATTGATGACGTAGGCCGCCTCTTGCGGTCCGGTGGTGTATCCGTCGCCGATGTTCATGACGGCGAGTTTGGCGTGGTAGTAGCCGCGCACAACCACTTGCTGATCGGCCGTGATGCCGGTGTCGCCGGAGAGATAAGCGACCAGGCCGTTGCTGAAGCGCAGCACATAGCCGGTCGGCAGACCGACGTCGCCGAAGATGCCGGCCGCCTTCATCGCCTTGCCGAGATCACCGCCGATCATCGCCGGGTCGACGCCGTTGCTGTGCATCGCGGTCACGGTCGCGATGCGCACGCCGCCGATGGTCACGCTGCCGCCGAAGCGGGCGAGGATGGAGTTGGCGGGATCGCCGCCGGCCGCCTTGAGCCTGGCTGCGAAGAAAGTCGGCATGTCGCTGCCGGTCACGATCTTCGATTTCTTGGCCAGCGCAATGTCGACGGCGTTGGTGTTGGGCAATGCCGGGACCGACAAGTCGGGCTGCGCGCAACTGCCTGAGTTGGGCGCCTTGTTGTGCGAGTCTCCCACGTGGTCGCCGTGGACGTGGCTCACGAGAACGACGTCGATCTTGCCCAGCCGCGGGTCATCGGCGCCGGCCACGGTATGCCCCGGGTCGTAGAGGATGCGCGTGCCATTCGGATCTTCGAAGACCAGAGCGCGATCCTGCGCGCAGAACTCGCCGTCGATGCCACCCAGCGGCGTCACCTTCACCGTCTGCGCCAGCGCGGGCAGGCTCAGGGTGGCGCCAATGGCAGCGAGGACCACGATCCAGTTCGAGAGTCTCATTGCATGTGCTCCTTCAAGCGGCGGCGCCGCGGCGTGGCGGCGAGCCCATTCTGCGCAGGAGGCGTTCGCTGCAGCGCGACGCGGTCTTTGCGGGTCGCCGCCGCACGGGCGTCGTGCCGCTCATCGTGGGTGTCGTTCGCTGACCGACGACGGTCCAGACCAGCGGCATGGCGCGTTGGGAGCCGCTCGCCGATCCGGCCATGAGCGCATCCGCGATGGCAGCCGTGGCACGCGTTCGAACGGCACTGCACGGCCCAACCTTGTTCGTAGAAGCTTGATCTGGCGCAACCCATGTCGCTGACGTGTGGTCCTGCGCCGATGCCGGGTGGAGGCCCGCGGTGTTAAGTTCTGCTGCCGCAAACCATTTTGGAGTCGCGCATGGACATGGAGCAGACCGCCGACAGCGTCGTGCAATCGGCCACCGAGACCGGTTATCAGTCCGGCTTCGGCAACGAGTTCGCCACCGAAGCGTTGCCTGGCGCGCTGCCCGTGGGGCAGAACTCGCCGCAGAACTGTCCCTACGGGCTCTACGCCGAGCAGCTGTCGGGCACTGCATTCACCGCGCCGCGCGGAGCCAACGGCCGCTCGTGGCTCTACCGCATCAGGCCGTCGGCGGTGCACCGGCCGTTCAAGCGCATCGACGCGGGGCGCCTGACCAGCGATTTCAGCGCGGCGCCCACGCCGCCCGACCCGTTGCGCTGGGATCCGCTGCCGATCCCGAATGAACCGACTGATTTCGTCGAGGGCCTGGTGACGATCGCCGGCAACGGCGACCCGCATGCACAAAGCGGCTGCGGCATCCACATCTATGCGGCCAACCGCTCGATGACGACCCGCGTGTTCTACAACGCCGACGCCGAGATGCTGATCGCGCCGCAGCTCGGCCGGCTGCGCCTCGTGACCGAGCTCGGCCTGATCGCGATCGAGCCGCAGGAAATCGCGGTGATTCCGCGCGGCGTGCGCTTCAAGGTCGACTTGCCTGACGGCAAGGCGCGCGGCTATGTCTGCGAGAACTTCGGCTCGGCGTTCCGGCTGCCGAGCCTGGGCGTGATCGGCTCCAACGGTTCGGCGCATTCGCGCCATTTCCTCACGCCCGTGGCGCGCTACGAGGACGTCGATGCGCCCTACGAACTGCTGGCGAAGTTCATGGGCAACCTCTGGTCGGCCGAGATGGATCACTCACCGATGGACGTCGTCGCCTGGCATGGCAACTACGCGCCCTACAAGTACGATCTGCGGCGCTTCAACGCGATGGGCTCGATCAGCTTCGACCACCCCGATCCGTCGATCTTCCTGGTGCTGCAATCGGTCTCCGACACGCCCGGTGTCGACACGATCGACTTTGCCATCTTCCCGCCACGCGTGCTGGCGATGCAGCACACGTTCCGGCCGCCCTGGTTCCACCGCAACATCGCTGCCGAGTTCATGGGGCTGGTGCACGGCGCCTACGATGCCAAGGCCGAGGGCTTCCTGCCGGGGGGTGCGAGCCTGCACAATTGCATGACGGGACACGGACCGGATGCCGAGACCTTCGAGAAGGCCAGCAACGCCGACCTCTCCAAGCCCGATTACATCGAGGACACGATGGCGATCATGTTCGAGACGCGCTGCGTCATCCGGCCGACCCGCGCCGCGCTCGAGTCGGCGCAACTGCAGGCCGAGTACTACCAGTGCTGGCAGGGGCTGAAGAAGCACTTCGACCCGAAGCGTCGCTAGGATGCCAGGGGAGCGACGATCAGCCCGACCAACGACCAGGCTCCCACGATCGCCTCGAGGCTGGGGCGGTTCGTGTCGCGCGCGCTCGAGGTGACGATCGTCGGCTGCCTGGCGGTGATGTCGGTGCTGGTGTTTGCCAATGTCGTGCTGCGCTACGGCTTCAATTCCGGCATCGCGTGGTCCGAGGAACTGGCGCGCCTGGTCTTCGTCTGGCTGATCTTCCTCGGTGCGATCCTCGCGTCTAAGGAACACGCGCACATCGGCTTCGACACGCTCGTCAAGCGCCTGCCCGAAGGTGGCCGCAAGCTGCTGATCCTCGTCTCGGGAGTGATCATGCTCGCCTGCTGCGGCGCGCTCGTCGTCGGCGGATGGAAGCAGACGGTGATCAACCTGCAGAACCAGTACCCGGTGCTCGGCATCTCGTACGCCTGGCTTTACGCCGTCGCGATCGTCTTCGGCATCGGTACCGCGGCGGCGATCGTCGTCAACCTGCGCGCCGCCTTGAAGCGCAGGCCGTCGCCCGAGGATGATCTCAACCTGACACGCAACCTCGGTGAACGCATCGAGGCCAAGATCGACCAGGTCGCCACGGGCGACAAGCCCGGCCGATGATCGCAAGGCGCCGACCCCGCTCTGAACGTCTGGGGGCTGTGCCGCCGCGCGCGCCACTGGAAAAGACGCGATGAGCGCCGGCATCTTCCTGCTGACCTTGTTGACGTCGATCGCGATCGGCATGCCGATCGCATTCGCGCTGCTGGTGGCCGGGGTCGCGCTGATGCTGCTGCTGGGCCAGTTCCAGCCGCAGGCGATGGTGCAGAACGCCATCGGCGGCGCCGACAACTTCGTGCTGATGGCGGTGCCGTTCTTCATCCTGGCCGGCGAGTTCATGAATGCCGGCGGGCTCTCCAGGCGCATCGTCGACATGGCAGGCGCCTTCGTCGGGCATCTGCGCGGCGGACTCGGCTATGTCGCGATCTTTGCCGCGGTGATCCTGGCGAGCCTGTCGGGCTCGGCGGTGGCCGATACCGCGGCGATTGCCGCGATCCTGGTGCCGATGATGCGCAGTGCCGGCTACGACGTCGGCCGGGCGAGCGGCCTGATGGCTGCCGGCGGCATCATCGCGCCGGTGATACCGCCGTCGATCGCCTTCCTGATCTTCGGCGTTGTCGCCAATCTGTCGATCACAAAGCTGTTTCTCGCCGGCATCGTGCCCGGCGTCTACATGGGCGTGGCGCTGGTCGGAAGCTGGTGGCTGGTGTCACGGCGCGACCCAATCGAGGTCGCGCCGCGGCAGCCGTGGGGCACGCGGCTGCGCGTGCTCGCTGCGGGCTTCTGGGCCTTGATGCTGCCGGTGATCATCATCGGCGGTTTGCGCTTCGGCATCTTCACGCCGACCGAGGCGGCGGTGGTCGCGGCCTTCTACGCGATGTTCGTCGGGCTCGTGATCTACCGCGAGCTCGACTTCAAGTCGATCTACCACTGCATGCTGATGACCGCGCGCACGACGGCCGTCGTGCTGCTGCTGGCGGCGCTCGCGTCGGTCGCGTCGTACATGATCACGATTGCCGACGTGCCGGATCAGATCAGCGGCTGGCTTGCGCCGCTGGCCGGCAACCAGACCTTGCTGGTCGGCGCGATGATGGTCGTCGTCTTCCTGTTCGGGATGGTGCTCGACATGATCCCGATCATCATGATCCTCACGCCGGTCTTCATGCCGATCGTTGCGCAGGCGGGCGTCGACCCGATCTACTTCGGCGTCGTCTTCGTGATGAACTGCTCGATCGGCATGATCACGCCGCCGGTCGGAGTCGTGCTCAACGTCGTGGCATCGATCGGCAAGGTCTCGATGGACGATGCGGTGCGCGGCATCCTGCCGTTCCTGGCGGCCCTGATCGTCGTGCTGGTGCTGGTGATCCTGTTCCCGGCGCTGGTGATGGTGCCGGCGGCCTGGTTGATGTAGACCGTTGTTTCCGTAACCCCGAAGGAGGAAGACATGACATTGCGATGTACCCTGCTGCTCGCCGCAGCGTGCTTTTCGATCGCCGCCGGCAGCGCCCATGCCGAGATCAAGGCGAAGTTCGCCGTGACGCTCAACGAGCAGTCGCACCAGGGTCAGGGCGTGGCCCGTTTCGTCGAGCTCGTCGCGAAGAAGAGCAACGGCAATATCCAGATCAAGCCGTACTACAACGCCGCCCTCGGCAACGACGTGCAAGTCACGTCGGCGCTGCAGGGCGGAACGATCGAGTTCCTCGTGCCGCAGACGACGACCTTGACCGGCATGATCAAGCCATACGAGATCCTCGACTATCCCTTCCTGTTCGATTCCGACCAGGAGGCCTACGCCATCCTCGACGGCCCGGTCGGCAAGAAGCTGCTCGAGACCTTGCCCGCGCACGGCCTCGTCGGCCTGGGCTACTGGGAAAACGGCTTCTTCAACTTCACCAACAGCAAGCACCCGATCGCCAAGCTCGACGACTTCAAGGGCCTGAAGCTGCGCGCGATCCAGGCGAAGATCTCGCAGGAGACGATCAAGGCGCTCGGTGCCAACCCGGTGACCCTGGCGGTGCCCGAGCTCTACACCGCGCTCGAGACGCGCACGATCGACGGCCAGGCGACGCCCAACGCCGTGATCGCTGCGCTCAAGCTCTACGAGGTGCAGAAATACCTGTCGCTGACACGACACGCCTATGGCGCCTTCATCCCGCTGGTGAGCAAGAAGTTCTGGGACAAGCTGAGCGAGGCGGACCACAAGATCCTGCTCGATTCGGCCGCCGAGGCACGGACCTACCAGCGCCAGGTGGCGCGCGATCAGGCCAAGTCGGCGCAGGACACGATGGTGGCCAAGGGCATGAAGGTCAACGAGATCACGTCCGCCGACCGCGACGCCATGCGCGCCGCGGTCAAGCCGGTGTGGGACGAGTTCAACTCGAGCGTCGGACCGGAGATGTCGCAGGCGGTGTTCGCCGAACTGAAGAAGATGCGCGGCAAGTAAGCCGCGCGCGCCCGATCCCGGCGGCGTGTGCGCCTACGTCGCCGGGGCCGCGTTGCGGGCGATCCACTGCTCGAACGAGAGCATGAACTTGCTCATGAATTCGCGCGTGCTCTCGACCTGGATCGCGCCGTCGGCGGCGAAGAGCTTGTCGGCGTGGCCGATGTAGGCCTCGGGTTGGGGCATCGCCGGCATGTTCAGGAACACCAGCGACTGGCGCAGGATGTGGTTGGCGCCAAAGGCGCCGATCGCACTGCCCGAGACGCTGACGACGCCAGCCGGCTTGCCGTTCCAGGCGCTGTCGCCGTAGGGGCGCGAGGCGAGGTCGATCGCGTTCTTCAGCACGCCCGGGACCGAACGGTTGTATTCGGGGGTCACGAAAAGCACGGCATCGACGGACTTGATCTTCTGCTTGAAGGCAACCGTTTCGGCGGATGGTTTGGCGTCGTCGTCCTGGTTGTAGTGCGGCAACTGGCGGATCTCGACGATCTCCAGCGCCAGGCCCTGCGGTGCCAGCTTGATCAGTGCCTGCGCCATCTTGCGGTTGTAAGACTCCTTGCGCAGGCTGCCGACCACGACCGCGACCTTCTTTGCTGCTGCCATTGCGATTCCTTCAGTGATGCCGAAGCGTCAGTTTAGGTGAAGCACGAGGGATGCGTCGCCGGCACGCTTGTCCCCGCGCGCGGTGTCAAGGGGCGCGACGAGGCCACAGTGGCCGGGTGCCGATGCCGGCCGGCTACGATGGAGGCTGCCAACCCTCGGAGTGCACGAGATGAACGCACCTGCCCGCATTGCCGCCTTCCACGACGAGATGACGGCGTGGCGTCGTGATCTGCACGCCCACCCCGAACTCGGCTTCGAGGAGACGCGCACTTCCGACCTGGTCGCATCGCGCCTGCAAGCCTTCGGCATCGAGGTGGTGCGCGGCGTCGGCAAGACCGGTGTCGTGGGCCGACTGAAGGCGGGCTCCGGTGCACGCAGCGTCGGGCTGCGCGCCGACATGGATGCGTTGCCGATCGCCGAGGCCAATACCTTCGAGCACCGCTCGCGACACGATGGCGTGATGCACGCCTGCGGGCACGACGGCCACACGACGATGCTGCTCGGCGCGGCGCGTTACCTGGCCGAGACGCGGCGTTTCGACGGCACGGTGCACTTCATCTTCCAGCCGGCCGAGGAGGGCCGCGGCGGCGCGAAGGCGATGATCGACGACGGCCTGTTCGAGCGCTTCCCGTGCGATTCGATCTTCGGCATGCACAACCGCCCGACCCTGGCGGTCGGGCGGTTTGCGGTGCGCGCCGGGCCGATGATGGCTGGCGGCGCCTTCTTCGACATCCATGTCACCGGCAACGGCGGGCATGCGGCGCGGCCCGAGGCGACAGTCGACAGCACCCTGGTTGCGGCGCACATCGCCGTGGCCTTGCAAAGCATCGTCGCGCGCAATGTTGCGCCGGTCGACACGGCGGTGCTGTCGGTGACGAAGATCGAGGCCGGCGACGCGTACAACGTGATTCCGCAGAGCGCGCACCTGGCCGGCACGGTGCGCGCGTTCTCGCGCGACACGATGTCGCTGATCGAGCAGGCGATGCGGCGCGTCGCCACTGGCACGGCGGCGGCCTATGGCGCCACGGCCGCAGTCGACTTCCGCTTCCTGTTCCCGCCGACCATCAACGACGCCACGCAGGCCGGGTTCGCCGCTGCCGTCTGCAGCGAATTGGTGGGGCCCGAGAACGTCGAACGCGATCCGGCGCTGATCATGGCCTCGGAAGACTTTTCTTTCATGCTCGAGCGCGTGCCCGGCTGCTACCTCAACATCGGCAATGGCGGTGCTGAAGGTGGCTGCGAGGTCCACAACCCCGGCTATGACTTCAACGACGAAGCGCTGCCGCTCGGTGCAGCGTTCTTCGCGCGGCTGGTCGAGACGCGGCTCGCGCCGGCCGGGTAGCGGTTCAGGCGGCCTCGGATTGCTCCTGGCGGCGTGCTGGCCCGGAACGGGCCGGCCGGGGCGCTTGCGCCGGCCGCTTCGCCGGCAGCGAATTCGTCTCGATCAGCTGGCGCAGCAGGCGCTTCAGCTCATCGGCTGCGGCGCTGCCGAGCGGCTGCAGCACGCGCTCCTCGTGTTCGCGCGCCAGGGCGATCAGGTGGGCCACGGTCGCGTTGCCGGCAGCGGTGATGCGCACCAGGGTGATGCGGCGGTCGCTGTCGTGTGCCAGCCGCTCGACATGACCCTTTTTCGTCATGCGATCGAGCATGCGCGTCACGGTCGACTGCTTGCTGACGGCGATCTTCGCCAGTTGCCCGATGCTCAGCACACGACCGCCGGCGAGCGTTGCGAGCACGCGCCATTCGGCGACCGAAAGGCCGTGCTGCGTCACCACGTCGTGGAACGCCGACGAAATCAGCAGGAACGCCTGGCCCAGCAGCGCAGCGAGGTAATTGTCGACGAACGGTTGCGGCTCGAGACGGGCCGGCAACTCCATGCCGCGCGGCAAAGCGTCAGGCTCAGGGTAATCCATGATTTATCATAAATTTAGACCTAAATAATATGCAGATTCCGCAACCCGTTTCCCCGCGTTTTCCCGAGGGATCGCCATGGCCGAACGTTCGTTCGTCGAAGAGGTGAAAAAATTGCGGCTCGGCGCCGGCGACGTCTTCGCCGGTGAAGGCATCCTGGCGGTGACCAAGGCCTTGCTCGAGTCGGGCGTCGCGTATGTGGCCGGCTATCAGGGCGCACCGATCTCGCACCTGATGGACGTGCTCGCCGACGCCCAGGACATCCTGGGCGAGTACGGCGTGCGCTTCCAGAACAGCGCGAGCGAAGCCGCCGCCGCAGCCACCTTGGCCGCCTCGGTCAACTATCCGCTGCGCGGCGCGGTGACCTTCAAGGCCACGGTCGGCACGAACGTCGCATCCGACGCCTTGGCCAACCTCGCGTCCGGCGGCGTCACCGGCGGTGCGCTCGTCATCGTCGGCGAGGACTACGGCGACGGCTCGTCGATCATGCAGGAGCGCAGCCACGCCTTCGCGATGAAGTCGCAGATCTGGCTGCTCGACCCGCGGCCGAACCTGCCCAGCATCGTCGCGGCGGTGAAGGCCGGCTTCGAGCTCTCGGAGGCAAGCCACACGCCGGTGATGCTGCAGTTGCGCTTGCGCGCCTGCCACGTGCACGGCCGCTTCGTCGCGGCCGACAACCAGCGGCCGGGCTTTACGGTCGAGCAGGCGCTCGAGCAGCCGCAGCGCGACGTGAGCCGCATCGTGCTGCCGCCGGCGAGCTTCGAGCATGAGCAGGAGAAGGTGCGCGAGCGCTGGCCGGCCGCGGTGCGCTTCATCGAGGAGCACGGCCTTAACGAATTCTTTGCCGAGGACGCGGCCGACGTCGGCATCATCGTGCAGGGCGGCAGCTACAACACCTTGCTGCGCGCGCTCGAGCGGCTCGGCGTCGCCGATGTCTACGGCCGCAGCCAGGTACCGCTTTACGTGATGAACGTGGCCTATCCGGTCATCGAGAGCGAGTTGCTGCGTTTTTGCGCCGGCAAGCGCGCGGTGCTGATGGTGGAGGAGGGGCAGCCGAACTACCTCGAGCAGAACATCGCGATGGTGCTGCGCCAGTCCGGCATCGAAAGCGCGCTGCACGGCAAGGACCTGCTGCCGCCGGCTGGCGAATACACGGCAGCCGCCATGCTGCAGGGTGCACGCGCCTTCCTCGAGCGCTACGGCATGATCGAATCGGTGGCCCGAGCGGGCTCCGGCATGGCGGGTGTGGCCGGAGCCGCTGCCGCAACGGGCGCCGGGCACGCGCCAGGGCCCATCGACGTGGAGCAGACCTCTGAACCGCGGGCGCTCTCGGCCCTGCCAGCCGCCACGCCGTTGCCGGCCGCGCTGGCGACCAACGTCAAGTCGCGGCCGCCCGGTTTTTGCACCGGCTGCCCCGAGCGGCCGATCTTCGCGGCAATGAAGCTGGTCGAGCGCGAACTCGGGGCACACCACATCAGCGCCGACATCGGCTGCCATCTGTTCTCGATCCTGCCGCCGTTCAACCTCGGCAACACGACGATGGGCTATGGCCTCGGCGCCGCCGGCGCCGGCGCGCTGACGGCGGGGTCGGGCAAGCGCGCGATCTCGGTGATGGGCGACGGCGGCTTCTGGCACAACGGCCTGACCAGCGGCATCGCCAACGCGGTCTTCAACAAGAGCGACAACCTGACCGTCGTCATCGACAACAACTACACCGCCGCCACCGGCGGCCAGGATGTGCTGTCGTCGAAGGCGCTGAACCGCTCGCGCAGCACCGGCCACCCGATCGAGCGCGCGGTGCGCGGCGTCGGCGTGCGCTGGGCGCGTACCCTGAGCAACACCTACGACGTCGCGATGATGCGCGACACCTTGCGCGAAGCGCTGACCAGCACCGAGCGCGGCCCGAAGGTGCTCATTGCGCAGTCGGAATGCATGCTCAACCGCCAGCGCCGCGAGAAGCCGCTCGCGCGCAAGGCGATTGCCGCGGGCCGGCGTGTCGTGCGCGACAAGTTCGGCGTCGACGCCGACACCTGCACCGGCGACCATTCCTGCATCCGGCTCTCGGGCTGCCCGTCGCTGTCGATCAAGCCCAACCCCGATCCGCTGCGCACCGACCCGGTGACGACGGTGCTCGACAGCTGCGTCGGCTGCGGCCTGTGCGGCGAGATCGCGCACGCGGCGGTGTTGTGCCCGTCGTTCTACAAGGCGCAGATCGTCAGCAATCCGAGCCGCTGGGACCGTGCAATGCGGCGTCTGAGCAACCTCGTGATCGGCGCCTTGCAGCGCCGCGACGCGCGCGCTCGCGAGCGCTACGCGTTCTGAGCACGATGGATATTTCCGTGTTGACCGAGCCGCCGGTGACGCGCAACGCGGGTGCGGCGCCCGATGGGCGGCGCGGCGCGGCGCCGCAGTCAACTGCCGGCTTGGGAGCGCCTCCGACGGTCACTGCACAACCGATCAAGATCGCGATCCTGGCGATGGGCGGCGAGGGCGGCGGCGTGCTGGCCGACTGGATCGTCTCGCTCGGCGAGCACAACGGCTTTGTCGCACAGACCACCTCGGTGCCTGGCGTCGCGCAGCGCACCGGCGCGACGATCTACTACGTCGAGCTCTACCCGCGCGCGCAAGCCGAGGCCGACGGCGGCACGCCGGTGCTGGCCTTGATGCCGCTGCCCGGCGACGTCGATGTCGTGCTCGCCTCCGAGCTGATGGAAGCCGGCCGCGCGGTGCAGCGCGGGCTGGTCACGCCGGAGCGCACCACCTTGATCGCGTCGACGCACCGCGTCTATGCGATTGCCGAGAAGATCGCGCTCGGCGACGGCCGCGTCGACAGCGCGCAACTGCTGACGCAAACCGGCGCGGTGGCCAGGCGCTTCGTGCGCTTCGACATGGCCGAGGCGGCCGAGCGCTCGGGCAGCGTCATCAGCGCGGTGCTCTTCGGCGCGCTTGCCGGCACCGGCGTGCTGCCGTTCAGCCGTGCGCAGTTCGAGGCGACGATCGAACGCGGCGGCGTCGGCGTGCAGCCGAGCCTGCGCGCCTTTGCCGATGCGTTCGAGCG
>CAJDUZ010000052.1_pt1 | contig 15321 bp, 14 predicted proteins | sample 7391221 | NCBI WGS metagenome assembly CAJDUZ01 (sample SAMEA7055692, study PRJEB34461) | soil metagenome | biome: terrestrial ecosystem; feature: Peninsula; material: soil | place: Antarctica | collected 2016
GCAGTGAGCAACGCGAACGCAGCGAGTTTCCCGGCGGGCCACGAGGCTGAGCACCGCAGGGCAGTCGGCGTCAGCCGACCGCCCCATTCGAAGCGCCGCGGGCGGCCCGGACGGCCCTTTGCCGCCGCAGCGTCTGCATGTCACGGCGGCAGCAGCAGTTGGTTCCATCCGTTCGGACTCGAGCCCGCGTTACGCGTTACGGTGACACGTTACGCGTTATTCACTGCACGCCAGGCCTCAGGAACAAACGGTCAAGTTCAGGCGCGCAGCACCATCGGGATCGTCACCGGCCCGTCGTTGACGAGTCGCACCTGCATCGCCGCACCGAATTGGCCGCAAGCCACCGGCTCATGGCGTGCGCGCGCCGCATCGATAACGGATTGGTAGATACGCTTGCCGTGCTCGGGCGCGGCCGCCGCGCTGAAGCTCGGCCGGTTGCCGCCCGAGACATCGGCCGCCAAGGTGAACTGGCTGACGATCAAGAGCGCGCCGCGCACGTCGACGAGGCTGCGGTTCATCTTGCCGCCGGCATCGCTGAAGACCCGCAGCTTCAGGAGCTTCACGACAAAGCGCTCGGCGAGCGCCTCGGTATCGGCAGGTTCGGCGCAGACAAAGACCAGCAGGCCCTGGCCGATGCCGGCAATCGAGCAGCCGTCGATCTCGACCTCGGCCTGCGCGACACGTTGCAGCAGGCCGATCATGGCTGCGGCGCATCGTCGTAGTGCGCCTCGACGTGGCTGGGCAGCAACTGGATCGACGCGCGCAAGCCGCTCACCTCGTCCATCAGCGCGCGCTCGACATCGCCGCGCAAGGACGCGGCGCGGCTCAGACTCCAGTCACCCGGCATGTGCATGTGCATGTCGACGAAGCGGCGCTGGCCGGCGCGGCGCGTGACGATGTGGTCGAAACGGATCGCGTCGTGCGCGAACTGCGCGAGCACCTGGTCGATCTGCGCCTGCACGTCGGGCTCGACCGCCTTGTCCATCAGGCCTTCGACCGAGCGCCACGCCAGCCGCCCGCCCTCGCGCAGGATGTTGAGCGCCACGCCAACGGCGATCAGCGGATCGATCCAGAGCCACCCGGTCAGCTGCACGAGACCCAGGCCGACGATGACGCCGAGCGAGGTCCAGACATCGGTGTAGAGGTGGCGCGCATCGGCTTCGAGGGCGATCGAGCGGTGCTCGCGCGAGGCCTTGAGCATCTGCCGCGCCAAGGCCCAGTTCAGCGCCGTGCTGAGCACCGTCAAGGAGATGCCCCAGCCGAGCAGTGCCAGCGGCTGCGGCGCGGCAAAGCGCGGCACCGCGGTCCAGATGATGGCCGCCGCGGCACCAACGATCAGCAGCCCTTCGAAGCCGCTCGAGAAGTATTCGGCCTTGCTGTGGCCGAATGGGTGATCTTCATCGGCCGGGCGCTGCGCAATCGTCACCATCGCGACGGCAAAGAGTGCCGATGCGAGGTTCACCAGCGACTCCATCGCGTCCGACAGCAGCCCGACCGAGCCGGTGATCCACCAGGCGCCCGATTTCAGCAGGATGGTCGCAACCGCCGCCGCAATCGACAGCTGCAGGAAGGTACGGACCTGCATCGGCGGTCACGTCAAGGTGACGCGGGCGAACTTGCGCTTGCCGACCTGAACGACGTAGGTTCCACTTCCGAGCTTCAGGCCGCGGTCGGTGACGTTCGAGCCGTCGACCCGCACGCCGTGGCCTTCGATCAGCCGGTTGGCCTCGCTCGTCGATGGAGCGAGGCCGGCTTGCTTGAGCAACGCCGCAATGCCGAGCGGCGCACCGGCCAGCGTCAACGCCGGGATCGTGTCGGGCACGCCGCCGCGCGCGCGGTGCTCGAAATCGGCCTGCGCCGCGTCGGCCGCCGCGGCACTGTGGAAGCGCGTCGTGATCTCCTTGGCGAGCATCACCTTGGCGTCCTTCGGATTGCGCCCGGCGGCGACTTCGGCCCGCAGCCGGGCGATCTCGTCTTCGCCGCGGAAGCTCAGCAAGGTGTAGTACTTCCACATCAGGCGGTCGCTGATCGACAGCAGCTTGGCGTACATCTCGTTGGCCGGCTCGGTGATGCCGATCGTGTTGCCCTTGCTCTTGGACATCTTCTCGATGCCGTCGAGCCCTTCGAGCAAGGGCATCGTGAGGATGCACTGCGGCTCCTGGCCGTATTCGGCCTGCAAGGCGCGGCCCACCAGCAGGTTGAACTTCTGGTCGGTACCCCCGAGTTCGAGATCGGAGCGCAACGCGACCGAGTCGTAGCCCTGCATGAGCGGGTAGAGGAACTCGTGGATGCTGATCGGCGTGCCCGCAAGGTAACGGGCTTGGAAGTCGTTGCGCTCCATCATGCGCGCGACGGTGTAGCGCGCCGCGAGCTCGATCATGCCGCGTGCGCCGAGCGCGTCGCTCCACTCGGAGTTGTAGCGAACCTCGGTGCGTTCGCGGTCGAGCACGAGGCTCGCCTGCGCGTAATAGGTCTGCGCATTGGCCTCGATCTGCTCGCGCGTCAAGGGCGGGCGCGTGCTGTTGCGCCCGGACGGGTCGCCGATCATCGACGTGAAGTCGCCGATCAGGAAGATCACCGTGTGGCCGAGATCCTGCAGCTGGCGCAGCTTGTTGAGCACCACCGTGTGGCCGATGTGAATGTCGGGCGCAGTCGGGTCGAGACCGAGCTTGATGCGAAGTGGCACGCCAGTTGCTTCGGAACGCGCCAACTTGCGCTGCCACTCGTCTATTGGTAACAGTTCGTCACAACCTCGCAGCGACACCCGCATCGCGGCTTGGACACGGTCGGTTACGAGGGGCGGGGACGCGTCGGCGGGCTTCGTGAAGGGCATGGGATGGGACGTTTTGACTATCGCGCAGGGAAGCGGCTCGGTATACTGCGCAGCGGTCGAGGTCACGCGTCCAGACCGACCCCGACATCTTCCGCCCGGCGCGTCATTCTAGATGACACCCTGCCAGGCGAGACCGACCGACGCACCGGCCGCTCCGGGCCGCGCCGATGTTCCGAGCCGCTCGCCACGCCGCCCACAATGAATTTGCTCGCATCCGCCGATTTCTTTTCCTCAACCCTTGCAGCGCGATGCGGCCGGTTCATGCGCCGCCACCCACGTGGCCTGACCGCCGCCGTGGTACTCGGCCTCGGCGGCTTTGCCATCACGGCCTTCGGCATTGCGCCGATGGCGCCCGATGCAGCCGATCTGCCCAAGCGCGTCGTGACGGAAAACGTCGCATCCGACAACATCCAGTCACAACTGGAGACGCTGGCCGAACACGAACTCGAGCTCTATCGCACCGACCTGACACGCTCGAGCGACACTGCCGACAGCCTGCTGCGCCGTCTCAATGTCGACGACCCGACGGCTGCGGACTACCTGCGCAACGACCCGACCGCGCGCCAGCTACTCGAAGGTCGTGGCGGCAAGATGGTGCAGGTGCAAACCAATTCGACCGGCAAGTTGGTCGAACTGGTGGGCCGCTACCCTGCGCCCTCCAGCGATCAGCTCGCGACCAGCTTCACGCGCTTGCGGATCCAGAAGGTCGGCGGGCAATTCCAGGCGACGAGCGAGATCGCGCCGCTGGCCGCGCAGATGAAGCTCGGCAGCGGCACGATCCAGTCGTCGCTGTTTGCTGCCACCGATGACGCGCACATTCCAGACAGCGTCGCCAACCAGTTGGCCGAAGTCTTCGCCACCGACATCAACTTTCATCGCGAACTGCGCCGCGGCGACACGTTCTCGGTGATCTACGAGGCGCTCACCGCCGACGGCGAGCCGATCGCCTGGAACACCGCCGGCCGCGTGCTGGCAGCCGAGTTCGTCAACGACGGCAAGGTCTTTTCGGCAGTGTGGTTCAAGGACGGCGACAACAAGGGCGGCTACTTCGGCCTCGACGGCCGCAACAAGCGTCACGCGTTTCTCTCCAGCCCGCTGGCGTTCTCGCGCATCACTTCGCGCTTTTCGTTGCGGATGCACCCGATTCTCAACAGCTGGAAGCAGCACAAGGGTGTCGACTATGGCGCTCCGGCCGGCACCGCGGTGCGCACGGTGGGTGACGGCGTGGTCGACTTTGCCGGCTGGCAGAACGGCTACGGCAACGTCGTCGAGATTCGCCACAGCACGCAACGCTCGACCCTGTACGCACACCTGAGCAAGATCTTTGTTGCGCGCGGTCAGAAGGTTGAACAAGGTGACCGCATCGGCGCGGTCGGCTCGACCGGCTGGGCCACCGGTCCGCATCTGCACTTCGAGGTGAAGATCGCCGGCGTGCAGACCGACCCTCTGCTGGTGGCGAAGTCGTCCGAGGTCGTTGCGCTGTCGGATGCCGCCAAGGCGCGCTTCGCACAGCTTGCCGGCGCCTACAAGGAGCAGTTGCAGGTGGCCGAGACCATCGCCCGCAACGGCGGGACGTACTACGGCGAATAGGCGGGCCGGGGCCGAGGCCCGCATGCGTCCCGCGCGGCCTCTCGAAGGGGCTCACTCCGCAGCGCGCATGGCGAAAGGACTTCAGTGACCGAACTCTACATCGGCCTGATGTCCGGCACCTCGCTCGATGGTGTCGATGGCGTGCTCGCCGATTTCACCGGCTTCGCCGGCGACACCGGCGGCACCTCAAGGCTGCGGGTCGCGGCGCACGTGCACCGGCCGTTCGCCGAAGCGCTCAGACACGAACTGCTGGCGCTCAACTCGCCCGGCGCCGATGAACTGCATCGCGCGGCCCTCGCCGGCAATGGCGTCGCGCGCGCCTATGCCGAGGTCGTTGCCGCGCTGCTGCGGCAAGCCGATGTCGACGCCTCCCGGGTCCGCGCGATCGGTGCGCATGGCCAGACCGTGCGACACCGGCCGCGGGAGTTCGACGGCGTCGGCTACAGCGTGCAGTTGAACGCGCCGGCGCTGCTCGCCGAACTGGGCGGCATCGACGTCGTGGCGGATCTGCGCAGCCGCGATGTCGCGGCCGGCGGGCTCGGTGCGCCGCTGGTCCCGGGGTTTCACCGTGCGGTGTTCGGCCGCAAGCACACGACGGTGGCGGCGCTCAACATCGGCGGCATCGCGAATCTGACCTTGCTCGATGCGGATGGCGGCACGCGCGGCTTCGACTGCGGCCCCGGCAATGTGCTGATGGACCTGTGGTGCCAGCAGCACACGACCGAACCCTACGACCGAGACGGCGCCTGGGCGGCCACCGGCCGGGTCATCGAACCGCTGCTGCAGACGTTGCTGGCCGAGCGGTATTTCGCGCTGGCGCCGCCGAAGGCGACCGGGCGCGACCTTTTCAATGCCGGGTGGCTTGCGCGGCCGCTGACGGTCGCAGGCGACGCGCGACCCGAAGACGTGCAGGCGACGTTGGCCGAATTGACCGCGGCCGCGTGTGCCGACGCACTGCGCCGCCACGCCGCCAGTGCGGTGGAGCTTTTGGTCTGCGGCGGCGGCGCCTGCAATGGGCATTTGATGCGACGCCTGGCCGCGCGGCTGCCCGAGGTCGCGGTGGCCACCACCGCAAGCCGTGGCCTGCCGGTCGATCAGGTCGAGGCCTGCGCCTTTGCCTGGCTGGCGCGCAGCTTCGTCGAAGGCGAATGCGGCAACCGGCCGGCGGTCACCGGCGCCGCTGGGCCGCGACGGCTCGGCGGCCTGTATCCCGCGCGCTGAAGCGCGTCATCACGACGCGCCAGCGCACGGCGCAGCAAAAGGCCGCCCAGGGCGCGGTTTCATCGTGTACAAAAAAGCCGCCCACGGGCGGCTTTGATGGATCGGCGGCGGCGTCGGCTCAGGCTGCGAAGCTCGACCCGCAACCGCAGGTCGTCGAGGCATTCGGGTTGCGGATCACGAACTGAGCACCCTGCAAATCGTCCTTGTAATCGATCTCGGCGCCGGCCAGGTACTGCAGGCTCATCGCATCGATCAGCAAGGTGACGCCGTTCTTCACCATCTGCGTGTCGTCGTCGTTGACGGCCTCGTCGAAAGTGAAGCCGTACTGGAAGCCCGAACAGCCGCCACCCTGGACGAAGACGCGCAGTTTCAGCTCGGGGTTGCCCTCCTCGTCGACCAGTTCCTTGACCTTGCTGGCGGCGCTGTCGGTGAAGACGAGCGGCACCGGCGGGGCATCGAATTCGGTGGAAATGTTTTCAGCGATGGCACTCATCTGCGACTCCTTGGGCATGGCGGCGATTTCTTGCGCATGCGCTATCGCCGATTATCGGCGATCCCGGCGCAGCACGTGAAACGGAGGTCAGCCGTTCGCAGGGAAAGGCTTGACGACCGGCAGGCGCATACACGAAAGAGCCCGGCAGCAGCGCAGGAAACCGCGGGCGACTCGCCCGGCGGGTCTTTTTCGATTCAAGAACCACCCGCAGGTGATTTTGAAGAAAGCCGCCCGCAGGCGGCTTTGAAAAAGCCACCCGCAGGTGGCTTTCGCAAGGTCGCGATCAGCGCTTGCTGAACTGCTTGCGACGGCGCGCGCCATGCAGGCCGACCTTCTTGCGCTCGACCTCGCGGGCGTCGCGGGTGACGAAGCCGGCTTGCTTCAACGCTGCCTTCAGCGCCTCGTCGTAGTCGATCAGCGCACGCGTGATTCCGTGGCGGCAGGCACCGGCCTGGCCCGATTCGCCGCCGCCGTGGACGTTGACCTTGATGTCGAAGGCCGCGTCATTGGCCGTCAGCACCAGCGGTTGCTTGACGATCATGATCGAGGTCTGCCGGCCGAAGTAGTCATCGACCGTCTTGCCATTGACGAGGATCTGCCCGGTGCCCCTCTTCATGAAGACCCGAGCCACCGACGACTTGCGCCGGCCGGTTCCGTAATTCCAGTTTCCGATCATCACCGAACCTTTCAGATTTCCAGCGTCTTGGGTTGCTGCGCGCTGTGCGGGTGCGCAGCACCGGCATAGACCTTCAGCTTCTTGGCCATGGCGTAGCCGAGCGGGCCCTTGGGCAGCATGCCCTTGACGGCCTTTTGCAGCGCGCGCCCGGGATAGCGGGCCTGCATGTCCTTGAACTTGATGGCGCGGATGCCGCCGGGATAGCCCGAGTGGCTGTAGTAGACCTTGTCGTTGGCCTTGTTTCCGGTGACCCGGATTTTCTCGGCATTGACGACGACGATGAAGTCACCGGTGTCGACGTGAGGCGTGTAGATGGCCTTGTGCTTGCCGCGCAGGCGGAGGGCGACTTCACTGGCCACCCTGCCGAGGACCTTGTCGGTCGCGTCAATCACAAACCACTCGTGCGTCACTTCGGCCGGTTTGGCGCTGAAGGTTTTCATGAAGGTTCGATCTGGTTTGTCGGCCCCGAAGATCGTGTCTTCGCCCTGCCTTCGGCACCGCTTCTGCTGCTGGCGGGCTCTCGGGCGGGCTGCCTGCGCCGGCTGGCACAGGCATTTCCCACAGGGGCAAATTGCGGAAAAGCCGACAAGTGTAGCAGAGGAGGCAAAGCCGCAGCCAGACAACGAGAGAAGCCGGTGGATTGGAGGCGTGCGGCAAGCGTCGACACGAGGGTTTACCCTTATCATCCAGGGGTGGCAAATATCAATCAACCCAGCGCATCCGAACGGCGCAACGGCCGCCGCGCCGAGCCGGCGTGGGTGCCGATCCGCTCGCTCGCGGCCCGTCATCGCGGCCGCATCATCGATCACCTTGTGGCGCTAGACGCGCGTTCACGCTATCTGCGCTTCGGCTACCCGGCAACCGACGAGCAGATTGCGCGCTACGTCGAGCGCATCGCTTTCGAGCACGACGAGGTCTTCGGTATTTTCAACCGGCGCCTCGATCTGATCGCCGTGGCCCACCTGGCGCACCCGCTGCCACCCGCAGGCCGCGAGGCGATGTCGGAATTCGGCGTCTCGGTGCTGGAGAAGGCGCGCGGCCGCGGGTTCGGCCAACGGCTCTTCCGTCACGCCATGCTGCGCGCGCGCAACCGCGGTATCGGCACATTGTTCATCCATGCACTCAGTGAAAACGCCGCGATGTTGAAGATCGCACGCGACGCCGGCGCGGTGGTGGAGAACGAGGGCGCGGAGAGCGAGGCCCGCCTGCGCCTGCCGCCCGGCTCGTTCGCCTCGCAAATAGACCAGCTTGCCGCCGCGCAGGCCGCCGAACTGGACTACCGGCTGAAGCTCCACACCCGCACCAGCTGAAACGGCGGCAGCCGGCCCCGCCGTGCCGTCAACTTCCACCCATTTCGGGGTGTGCAGCAGCGTCCGCGTGCGGCCGACTTCCGCTACATTCAGTTTCCTTCCTGGCACGCGTCCGCGGATCTCCGCGGCACCCGTTGCACGACATGCTGATACTCCCGTGGGTTGTTGCCGCGCTCGCCTTGGCCCTGCTCGCCGCAGTCGCGGTGGCATGGCTGCTGGCGCGCAGGCCCAAGCGCCCGCTGCCGCTGCCCGACGAATGGCGGCTCACCCCGCGTCCGGTGTTCTCGACCGACGAGCGCCGGCTCAACCGGCTGCTGCGCGAGGCGTTGCCGCAGTGCGTCATGCTGGCCAAGCTGCCGCTGGTGCGGCTGTGCCAGCCGGTGGACCCGGCCGAGCGACGCTACTGGTACGAATTGCTGCGTCCGGTTCATGTCACCTTCGCCGTCTGCAGCGCCAACGGCCGCGTGCTGGCGGCGATCGATATCGACACCGATCGCCACCATTCGCGGCGTGCCTCGGCCATCAAGGCTGCAGTGCTGGCCGCCTGCCGCGTCCGCTACCTGCGTTTTCCCGCCGAGCAGCTGCCCTCGGCCGAGGAACTGCAACGCCTGGTGCCCGGTGGCACCCCCCGCGTGCCGGAGCCGGCCACCCGGCCGGCCGACCTCGATTCGGCGCGGGACGCGTTGGCGACGGTGGTCGCTTTGCGCCGCGCCGAACGCACCACGTCGTGGAACGACTCGACGCAGTTCCACGACTCGTTTTTCGATAGCCGGCTCGATGGTTTTGGCAACAGCAGCTTCAACACCTTGCGCGCGCTGCCAGGCAGCGACAGCACCCTCACCTACCGGCGCAGCCCGCTGGCCGACATCGACCTGAGCACCGACCTCGGCGGCGTCGTCATCGACGGCCCGGGCCTGTCCGCGCAGGCTCAGGGCTGACGCCGGGCGCTCCCGCACGGCCACACGCGTGCTGCGCGGCGCGTACGATGGCTGGATGCAACGCAACGCGCCACCGAATGACAGCAGCACCCCCGTCGCGAATACGCCCTACGCGGGATTGAGCCCCGAAACGGTGCTCGACGCACTAAGCCGCAGCGGCCTGCACGGCGACGGCCGCTTGCTGCAGCTCAACTCGTACGAGAACCGGGTGTTCCAGGTCTTTCTCGAAGACGGCCGTGTCGTCGTCGCGAAGTTCTACCGGCCGGGACGCTGGAGCGACGCGCAGATCCTCGAAGAGCACGATTACGCGCTGGAACTGGCAGTGGCCGAGATCCCCGTCGCGGCGCCGCTCATGCTGGAGGCAACGAGTGCCGCGCTGCCCGCGAAGCGGTCCACACTGGTCGAGGTGACGCTTGGCGGCGGCACGTTTCGCTACAGCGTCAGCGCGCGCATCGCTGGGCGCGCGCCCGAACTCGAGGATCCCACCGTCCTGGAGTGGCTGGGCCGCTACATCGGCCGCATTCATGCGGTCGGTGCCAGGCAGCCATTTCGCGAGCGGCTCACGCTCGACATCGCGACCCTCGGCCATGCCAACCGCGATTGGCTGCTCGAGCACGACGTGATCCCGACCGACGCGCGCGCTGCCTGGCGCGATGTGAGCGCCGCAGCGCTCGACGCGGTGGCTCGGGGGTGGGACAGCGCCGGCGACCTGCGCAGCCTGCGGCTGCACGGCGACTGTCACCCCGGCAACATCCTCTGGAGTGCCGACGGCCCGCACTTCGTCGACCTCGACGACGCGCTCAACGGCCCGGCAATCCAGGATCTGTGGATGCTGCTCTCCGGCGAGCGCGCGGCGATGACGCGCGAACTCGGTACATTGCTCGACGGCTACGAGGCCTTCATGGATTTCGACCGACGCGAGTTGCGCCTGATCGAACCGCTGCGCACCTTGCGGATGATCCACCACAGCGCGTGGATCGCGCGCCGCTGGCACGATCCGGCTTTCCCGATCGCCTTTCCGTGGTTCGAAGGCGCGGCGTATTGGCAGCAACAGGCGCAGGAGTTGCGCGAGCAACTGGCGGCGATGGCCGAGCCGCCGCTACGCGACGTCTAGACCGGTCTCCGGCGCGCACGGCTGTGTCGATCTCGGCTGATCCGATCCGGCGCAGCGCACACCCGCTGCCGCGAGCTGTTGCTGATCGGCAGCCGCAGCACCCGCGGCTCAGGCGACCAGCAAGGCGTTGACGCGCCGCACGTAGGCAGCAGGGTCCTCGAGCTGGCCCCCCTCGGCGAGCATCGCCTGGTCGAACAGGATGTGCGCCAGGTCGTCGAAGTGCTCGCTGGCATCGAGCCGCTTGACCAATGGGTGCTCGACGTTGACCTCGAGGATCGGGAGCGCCGCCGGCTGCGCCTGGCCGGCCTGTTTCAAGAGCCGCGCCAGATGCCCGCTCATGTCGCCTTCCTCGACCACCAGACAGGCGGGCGAATCGACCAGCCGGGTCGCCACGCGCACGTCCTTCGCGCTGTCCTTCAACGCCGCCTTAAGCCGCTCGAGCAGCGGCTTGAATTCGGCCGCGGCGGCTTCAGCCTGCTTCTTCTCCGCCTCGTCCTGCAGCTTGCCGAGATCGACGCCACCCTTCGCGACGCTTTGCAGCGCCTTGCCGTCGAACTCGTAGAGGTGACTCAGCAGCCATTCGTCGACGCGGTCGACCAGCAGCAGCACCTCGATGCCCTTCTTCCTGAAGATCTCGAGCTGCGGGCTGCTCTTGGCGGTGGCCAGGCTGTCGGCGGTGATGTAGTAGATCGCCTCCTGGCCTTCCTTCATGCGGCCGACGTAGTCGGCAAAGGACACGCCCTCGTCGGCATGCGTCGAAGCGAAGCGCAAGAGCTTGGCCAGGCGCTCCTGGTTGGCGTGGTCCTCGCCGACGCCTTCCTTCAGCACAACGCCGAAGTCCTTCCAGAACGCGGCGTACTTGGCGCGTTCGGCTTCGTCCTCGCTGTCGGCCAGGCCCTCGAGCATCGACAAGACACGCTTGGTGGAGCCTTCGCGGATCGCGCGCACATCGCGGCTTTCCTGAAGCAGCTCGCGCGAGACGTTGAGCGGCAGATCGGCACTGTCGATGACGCCCTTGACGAAACGCAGGTAGACCGGCATCAGCGCCTCGGCATCGTCCATGATGAAGACGCGCCGCACGTAAAGCTTGACGCCGCCGCGCTTGTCGCGGTTCCACAGGTCGAACGGCGCCTTGGCCGGGATGTAGAGCAGCTGCGTGTACTCGCTGCGGCCCTCGACGCGGTTGTGCGTGTAGGCGAGCGGCGCCTCGCTGTCGTAGCTGATCTGCTTGTAGAACTCGACATACTGCTCGGGCGTGATCTCGCTCTTCGGACGCGTCCAAAGCGCCGCGGCCTTGTTGACCGGCTGCCACTCGTCGCGCGTCACCTGCTGCTTGGCCTCGGCGTCCCACTCCTCCTTTTGCATCAGGATCGGCAGCGAGATGTGGTCGGAATACTTCGAGATGATCGAGCGCAGCTTCCAGCCGTTGAGGAACTCGTCCTCGCCGTCGCGCAGGTGCAAGGTGACGCTGGTGCCGCGCTCGGCGCGCGTGATGGTCTCGACCTCGAAGTCGCCGGCGCCCTGCGAGGACCACCGCACGCCCTGCTCGGGCTTCAGCCCGGCGCGGCGCGATTCGACGATGACGCGGTCGGCGACGATGAAGGCGCTGTAGAAGCCGACGCCGAACTGGCCGATCAGCTGCGCGTCCTTCTTCTGGTCACCCTCGAGCGCGGACATGAATTCGCGCGTGCCGCTCTTGGCGATCGTGCCGAGGTGCGCGACGGCTTCGTCCGCCGACATGCCGATGCCGTTGTCGGTGACGGTGACGGTCTTGGCAGTGGCGTCGAAGCTCACCTTCACCTCGAGGTCGGAGGCGTCCTCGTACAGCTGGGCGTCGTTCAGCGCCTCGAAGCGCAGCTTGTCGCAGGCGTCGGAGGCGTTGGAGATCAGCTCGCGCAGGAAGATCTCCTTGTTGGAGTAGAGCGAGTGCGTGACCAGGTGCAGGATCTGCTGGACTTCGGCCTGGAACGAGAGTGTTTGTTTTTCCATGGATGGTGCTTGCGAGTGATGGAGGCGGCGACCGCGAAAGCGCTCATTTTGGGGCAGCACGAGGCGATTTCAACTGAGGCGCCGCCGCACTCCTCGGCTGCCGACCGAGTGCTGCCGCAGAATGCCGGGATGAAAACCGCCGCGCCTCACGAGGCCGAACACCGCGACAGACCCCCTGCGGAGGCCCCGCGACGGGCGTGCGGGCCCTGCCAATGAGCTTGCGCACCGTCACCGCGACCCGCTATGTCACGCCGCTGCGCGAGGGCGGCTCACTGCCGGCCGTCGTCGAGGCCGACGACGACGGTCTCTATGTGCTGAAGTTTGTCGGCGCCGGCCAGGGGCCGAAGGCCTTGATCGCCGAACTCGTCGCCGGCGAAATCGGCCGCGCGCTCGGGCTGCCGGTGCCGGAGATCGTCTTCGTCCGGCTCGAGCGCGACCTGGCGCGCACCGAGCCCGATCCCGAGATCCAGGACCTGATCCGCGCCAGCGCCGAACAAGCCGATGGCAGCGGTGGCCTGAACCTGGCGCTCGACTACCTGCCCGGTTCGGTCACGTTCGACCCGCTGGCGCTGCAGCCGGATGCGGATCTCGCCTCGCGCATCGTCTGGTTCGATGCCTACGTGACCAACCTCGACCGCACGCCGCGCAACACCAACATGCTGGTGTGGCATCGGCGGCTCTGGCTGATCGATCACGGCGCGGCGCTCTACTTCCACCACGACTGGCGCGGCGGCGAGGCGCGCAGCACCCGTCCGTTTGCGCTGATTGCCGAGCACGTGCTGCTGCCGTTCGCCAGCCGGCTCGCCGAGGCCGACGCGGCGCTCAGCGCGCTGCTGACGACCGAGCGGCTCGAGCAGATCGTGCAGATGATTCCCGAGGCGTGGCTCGCCGATGAGCCGGCGTTCGAGAGCAGTGCCGCGCACCGTGCCGGCTACCTGCGCCATCTGCAGCAGCGGCTGGCCGCGCCGCGCGCGTTCGTCGAGGAGGCGCTTCGTGCCCGATCCGTGCACCTATGACTACGCCATCGTCCGCGTCGTGCCGCGCGTCGAGCGCGGCGAATTCATCAACGCCGGCGTGATCCTGTCGTGCGATGCCAACAACTACCTCGAGGCGCGCATCGAACTCGACCACGCACGCCTGGCGACCCTGGCGCCGGCACTCGACCTGGCGACCATCGAGACCGCGCTGGCGGCGATCCCGCTGGTCTGCGCCGGTGGGCCGACCGCAGGGGCCATCGGCCGCTTGTCGGCGCGCGAGCGCTTCCACTGGCTGGTTGCGCCGCGCAGCACCAGCATCCAGACCTCGCCGGTGCACACCGGGCGTTGCAGCGATCTCGACGCGGCGCTCGAGGAACTGCTCGAGAAGATGGTGCGGGCGCCGACGAGCGGGGCAGCGACGCCTTTGCCGCCTGCGGCTGGCGACACATCCGCAGAGGTCGAGACGTGACGATGAAGCACAACCCCGCGTTCAGTACCCATCCCGATCGTGCTGACGGTACCGAGGGCGCCGGTTCGATCGATCGTGCCAGTTCGATCGGTTCCGCAGACCCGGCGGGTCTCGTCCGATCCGAACCGAGCGCCGATCCGCCATTCCGCGCGATCCCCGAGCTGATCCGGTCACACGCCGCGGCGCATCCCGATCGGGCGGCGCTGGTCGATGGCGCAACCACCCTCAGCTACGCGGCCCTGGACGCGCTGATGGACCGGGTCGCCGCAGCGCTGCAGCGCGACGGTCTCGAGCCCGGCGACACGATCGCGATCTGCGCCGCCGCATCGACGCGCTATGCCGCAGTATTTCTCGGCGCGCTGCGTGCGGGTGTCGCGGTCGCGCCGCTGGCGCCGTCGGTCACGTCCGAGAGCTTTGCATCGATGCTGCACGATGCAGGGCCGCACCTTGTCTTCGCCGATGCCGGCGCCCCGGCCGATGTCGCAGCGCGGGCGAACGCCGACGCACCGGCAGACCTGGCAGCGAACCCCCGCGGCGGCGCAATCGCCGTCGCCTCGGCGGACGCGCAGGGCCCGCGCCGCATCGCGCTCGACCCGGCGGCCCCCGGCCTCGCCTTCGAGCCATGGCTCGGCGACGCGGTGCGGCCGACACCGGTCGAGGTGCAGCCCGGCTGGCCGTTCAACATCATCTATTCGTCGGGCACGACCGGCACGCCCAAGGGCATCGTGCAGTCGCACGCCATGCGCTGGACGCACGTGATGCGCGGCAGCACCTACCGCTACGGCACCGACACCGTGACCTTGCTGGCGACGCCGCTCTACTCGAACACGACGCTGGTCGTCTTCTTTCCGACCCTCGCACACGGCGGCACCGTCGTGCTGCAGCCGAAGTTCGATGCTGCGGCTTACCTTGCGCTGGCCGAGCAGCACCGCGCGACGCACACGATGCTGGTGCCGGTGCAGTACCAGCGGCTGATGTCGGCGCCCGATTTCGAGCGCCACGACCTCTCGTCGTTCCTGTTCAAGTTCTGCACCAGCGCGCCGTTCAGCGCCGCGCTGAAGGCCGAGGTGCTGCGGCGCTGGCCCGGCGGCCTGGTGGAGTTCTACGGCATGACCGAGGGCGGCGGCACCTGCATCCTCGCGGCGCACGAGCATCCCGACAAGCTGCACACCGTCGGCCGGGCGGCGCCGGGCCACGACATCCGGCTGATCGACGACGCCGGACGCGAGCTGGCGACCGGCGCCGTCGGCGAGGTCGTCGGGCATTCGGCCGGCATGATGAGCGGCTACCACCATCAGGCGGCGAAGACCGCCGAGGCCGAATGGTTCGACGCGGCCGGCAAGCGCTACATCCGCACCGGCGACGTCGGCCGCTTCGACGCCGACGGCTTCCTGCTGTTGCTCGATCGCAAGAAGGACGTGGTGATCAGCGGCGGCTTCAACATCTACCCGAGCGATCTCGAAGCGGTGCTGCGCGGGCATCCGGCGGTGGCTGATGTCGCAGTCGTCGGTGTGCCCTCGACACGATGGGGCGAGACGCCGCTCGCCTTCGTCGTGCGCCGCAGCGGCGACACGACCCGCGCCGCCGAACTGCTGCCCTGGGTGCAACAACGGCTCGGCCGGACGCAACGTCTGGCCGGACTGGAATTCATCGACGCATTGCCGCGCAGCGCGATCGGCAAGGTGCTCAAGCGCGAACTGCGCGAGCGCCA
>CAJDUZ010000116.1_pt1 | contig 15216 bp, 12 predicted proteins | sample 7391221 | NCBI WGS metagenome assembly CAJDUZ01 (sample SAMEA7055692, study PRJEB34461) | soil metagenome | biome: terrestrial ecosystem; feature: Peninsula; material: soil | place: Antarctica | collected 2016
TATCGGCGCCGTGGCGCTGGCGCTCTCAGGGGACGTCGCGGGCATCATCGCGATTGCGCTCATCGCGGTTTTCGCGCTCGGGCGCAGCCTGTGCTCGATCAGCCATAAGGACGTACTGGCCAAGACCGTCGACAAGGGTCGGCGCGGCTCGGTCAGCGGCATCGCCGGCAGCGTCGCCGCCGGCGCGACCTTGCTGCTGGCGGTGGCGTACGCCACCGGCTGGCTGCCGCTGACCGTGCCGGTGGTCGCCGGTACCGTCATCGTCGGCGGCACCCTGTGGCTGCTGGCGGCGCTGGTCTTCGAATCGATCCACGAGTATCCCGGCGCCACCGAGGGTGCCATCGACGGCCTGGCCGCGGTCATCGCACAGTTTGCCCTGTTGCGCAGCGACGCGCCATTGCGCCAGCTGGTCGCGACACGCGTGCTGCTGCTGTCGACTGCGCTCGCGCCGCCGTTCTACATTGCGCTCAGTGGCGGCCAGCAGTCTCGCAGTCTGGGCACGCTGGGGCTGTTCATGATGGCGTCAGCGTCGGCGGCCTTGCTGAGCGCCTATGTATGGGGCTGGCTCGCCGACCGATCGAGCCGGCAGGTGCTGATGCTCGCGGCAGCGCTGGCCACGCTCGCCAACGGCGTCGCGGCCTTTGCCGCACTCGTGATGCCCGCGCAGCTGGCGCTCGCGCCGGTGCTGCCGGTTCTGCTGTTCGTCCTAACGATCGCGCACCAGGGGGTTCGACTCGGTCGTTCGGTGCATGTCATCGACATGGCCGATCTGGACACCCGCGCCACCTACACCGCCTTGGGCAACACGGTGGTGGGCCTGGTGCTTCTTGCCGGCGGCATATTCGGCGTCATCGCGCAGTGGTTCGGCATCGGCACCGTGCTGGCGCTGTTCACGCTGATGGCCGCGCTGGCCATCGTTGCGGCGGCGCACCTCGATGAAGTGCAGGGGGCGGATTCCGGCGGCGCCCCGGCGGAGAAGACACCTTGAGCGACGCCACGGTTGCCGCGCCCGCGGTGGCGTGGCTGGCCTGCTCTGCAGCGCGCTAGCCATGGCCGAGGACAAGCCACGATCCTCGCGCCGCCGCGCCGCTGCTCGCATCCGCATGGGCATCGTGCTGATGTTGCACACCATCATGGCCGCGCAACTGGTCGCGCTGCTGGCGCAGCGATCATGGGTGAGCGGCGTGTGGCTGCTGGCCATCATGGCCGTCACCAGCGCGCCGCTGTGGCTCGGCAATCGACTGCCCGTGCGCTTCCCGGCCGAGTACGAACTGCTGGCGATCCTGTTCGTGTTCGCATCGCTGTTCCTGGGAGAGTTCCACAGTTACTACGCGCGCTTTTGGTGGTGGGATGTCGCGTTGCACAGCATCTCCGGCCTGCTGCTAGGCATTCTCGGCTTCCTGCTGGCGTACATGCTGAACGAGAGCCGGCGCATCGACATGCACATGCGTGCCGGATTCGTCGCGTTGTTCGCCTTTGCCTTTGCGGTGACGGCTGGTACGTTGTGGGAGATCCTCGAGTTCGCCGCAGACCAGCTGCTGGGCACGCAGATGCAAAAGCCGATGCTCGGCGACCCGTCGGGCCTGACCGACACGATGTGGGACCTGATCGTCGATACTCTGGGTGCGGCCGTCATCAGCGGCTTCGGCTGGTGGCACCTGAAGCGCGGGCGTCGCTCCTTCCTCGACGACTGGGCCGATCGGCTGGCCGACAAGAACCCGCGACTGTTCCGCGGCTGAAACCCGTCGCACCAACGGTGCAGCCATCGACAACAATGCCCGTCGAGACGAAGTGCAGCAGTGGCAGCGGTGGTGCGACATCGAGGGCGGCCGGCCGCCGCCGCATTCGTGTCGGTTCAGCGGCCGCCGAGTTTGCCGCCGAGGCCACGCGCATCGGTGCGCGCCAAGGCATGGGCGGCAGCGGCTGCTGGCGCCGACAGCGTCTTCGTCGAGCGGGTCGTGGAGGCGCGTGAACCATGAGGCGGTGTCTCCCTTGTCTCAAGCCGATGCGTATTCAGATGAGCGTGCACGCGCCGCAAGCCCTTCGGCGCAGCCAGCGCATAGAGGCGCTGCCAGCGCAAAGCCTCTTCAAGGCGTGATCAGCGCGCATCCGCACTCGTCGAATCAAGCCCGGGATTGCCGTGGCCGCGTGATTCGCACGGTGCCCGCCCGGATCGGTTTCCTGCGCGCGATGACGATCGTCGCCGCGAGCCTGGTGCTCGGCTGCGTCCAACCGCCTCCCCTCGACGATCGAAGTTCGTCGGCGGTCCTTCAGGACACCTCGGATACCCGGCTGGGCAAGGCGGCGCTGCCCATGGTGCAGGCGCACCCGGGCAAGTCGGGCGTGTTCGCCTTATCCGACGGTCGCGACGCGTTCGCCGCACGCGTGCTACTGGCTGATGCCAGCGAGCGCTCGCTCGATATCCAGTACTACATCTGGAATGGCGACAAGACGGGCACCCTGCTGTTCGAAGCGCTGCGCCGCGCCGCAGACCGTGGCGTGCGCGTGCGTCTGCTGCTCGACGACAACAGTACCGCCGGTCTGGACACCATCCTCGCCGCGCTCGACGCGCATCCGAACATTGAAGTGCGGCTTTTCAATCCGTTCATGCACCGGCGTTGGCGCGCCTTGAGCTTTCTCACCGATTTCTGGCGGCTGAACCGGCGCATGCACAACAAGTCGTTCACCGCGGACAACCAGGCCACGATCATTGGCGGTCGCAACGTGGGCGACGAATACTTCGACGCGGGCCAGGGCGTCTCCTTCGTCGACCTCGATGTGCTGGCGATCGGCCCGGTGGTCAACGACGTGTCGAAAGATTTCGACCACTACTGGGCAAGCGACTCGTCCTATCCGGCCGCGCGCGTGTTGGCCCGCGTGAACCAGACAGCCATCACCGAGGTCACAGCCGCCGCTTTGCGGATCGAGAAGGATCCCGCGGCAGTCGCTTACATGCAGGCAATCGCCAATTCGCAATACGTCCGGCAGGTGCTTGCACGTCAATTGTCTTTCGACTGGGCTACCGTCCAGATGGTCAGCGACGACCCGGCCAAAGGGCTGGGGCGGGCCAGGGACGAGGAACTGCTTTGGACGCGGCTCAAGCAGGTCCTCCAGGCGCCGAGGCAGGAACTGGAGCTGGTCTCGGCCTATTTCGTGCCCGGGGAGGAAGGGGTCGAATACTTCAGCGCCCTGGCGCGGCAAGGAATCAAGGTCACGATACTGACGAACTCGCTGGCGGCCACCGATGTTGCCGCCGTGCACGCGGGCTATGCCAAACGACGCAAACCGATGCTCGAGGCGGGGGTTGTGATCTTCGAGATGGAGCCCGAGTTTTCCCCTGCTCCCACCCAGGCCCATGGACCGCTGGGCAGTTCGAACGCCAGCCTGCACGCGAAGACGTTTGCGGTCGATCGCTCACGCGCCTTTGTCGGATCGTTCAACTTCGATCCTCGCTCCGAACGCCTCAACACCGAACTCGGCTTCGTCATCGACAGTCCGACCATGGCGCAAGCGATCGCCGACGCGTTTGAGAACATCATTCCCCTGCGGGCCTACAGGGTTCGCCTGAACGACGCCGGAGCGCTGCAATGGGTGGAGCTGCGCAACGGCGAGGAGATCGTGTACGAGCAGGAGCCCCGCACCGGCTTTTGGCTACGGGCCTTCGTGCGCGTGCTGTCCGTGCTGCCGATCGAGTGGCTGCTTTGATGAAGTCTCGGGGGCCCGCTCGGTCATCGAGCAAACAGTGCTGACGCCGGATCCCGAGGATCGCGGCGTGCGCGGGCCTGGAGAATCAGCGGACGCGCCAACCGGCGACACCGTCGCCTCTTCGCCACTGAAGCGGGTATGCCTGTGCCGGGCTGATCGAATTCCTTTCGTCGCGACCGTCAGCCCGATGCCGGTCGAGACGGTGCGTCGGCCGACGCCGGCGGCGACAGCAAGCCCGGTACGGGTGGCGAGGACAACGGCACCGACGATGGCGCCGCGGAAGCCGCCGGAGCGGTCGGGGCAGCGCCGTAGCGATCCATCATGGTGCCGTACGTCGGCGTGTCCTGGAACTGCTTGGGCGCGTGCCACAGGGTCGCGACATAGAACACCACCCACGCGATGATGAAGAGACTGAGCACCCACACCCACGTCGGGATCGGCGAGCGTGCCTCGGCCCGCCGCGGATCGAACGGATCGTCGGTGCTGAAGGCATCGAGCTTGAGGTTCAGCGTGCCGCGACGGGTCGAACCCGGCTTCAGTCCGGCGACCATGATCCCGGGGCCGTTCTGCACGTGGAAAGGGATTTCCTCGATGCCTTCGTTGCCGCTATGGTCCTCGGCCTTGACGATCAAGCGATGCGGACCATCACTGAGCTTGCGCGTGTCGATCGTTACAGCAGCGGGAAGCTCGTGATCGATCACCGGCGTGGGGTTGTCGTCGAGAAAGACACGTACACGCGAATTCGGCATGACGGTCTCTCAACGGTCCGGGCGCAGGATGCTGTATTTCGGATGGCTCGGATCTTCCTCGCCCGGATTGAATATCCACCAGAACATCGCAGCAAAGCACCCGATCGTGATGATTCCCGCGATCGTCACGACCAGGATTTCGCCCCAGAGCGGCCCCATCATCATGTGTTGCATGTCGCCCTCACTTGCCCTTGGCGCGCACCGCCGCCACTTCGGCTGGCGTCACCTGCTTGGAATGATTGCCCCACGACGTGCGCTCGTAATTGGCGATGTCGGCGATTTCGGTGTCGCTCAACAAGTCCGCGAAAGGCGTCATCGCGCCCGGATACTTGACGCCGCCAATGGTGACGCCAGTCGCGCCATGCAGCACCGTGTGGATCTGCAACGTCGGATCGGGATTGTCGACGGCCGCATTGCCCTTGAGCGGCGGGAACACGCCCGGAATGCCGAGGCCGGTGGACTGGTGGCACGCCGAACAGTTGGCCGTGAACAGCGCCTGCCCTTTGGCGGGATCGAAGGTGTAGCCACCCACGGGCGATGAAGCCGGCGCGGGGGCGGCCGCCGCAGAGGTCATGCCACCCATGCCGCCGTTCATCTTGTAGCCCGGGATCGGCTGCTGCTTGAGCGACAGCAGGTAGGCCACCAGCGCCTTGGCCTCGGGCGTCGGAATCACCTTGCCGTGTCCGGGTGCGAACGCAGGCGGCAACGGCACCGCGCTTTCGCCCGCCGGCACCTCGTCGACGACGCGGAACAGGAACCGGAAGTCAGGCATGATCGATTCGGGTTCGACCGAGCGCGGGGCGTACAGGTGTATGTACTGCCACACGTCGCTCGGCTTGGTGTTGCCCACGTTGGTGAGGTCGGGTCCGGTACGCTCGGAACCCAGCAACTCGGGCGTCTGGTATGTGAAATCCCCCGGCGCGGATGGCCGCCCGAACACCAGGTCTTCCTTGAGCGGCCGCACCTGCTGGGTGTGGCAGTAGCCGCAGCCTTCGCTCGCGTACACCACGCGTCCCTGATTCTCGAGCGGGGTCAGCGGTTGCACGCCCGGACCCGGCGGCGTCTGTGACAAATCGATTGCGGGGATCACCGCGATCAGCAGCACGATCACGATGTAGATTCCGAGCGCACCGCCGAAGATCGCCAACATCTTCTTCATGCCGGGATCTCTCCTTCGCGGTTGATGTCCATCACCGGTGAAGGAGCGTCTCCCGCCTTGCCGGCCGTCATGCGCCACACGTTCCACGCGAACACAAGGTGCGAGAGGGAGAGGAACATCAGGATCCCACCCACGCCGCGCCACAGGTAGTAGGGGTTCATGTCGACGACCGACTGGATGAAAGGCTTGCCGTCGATCCAGTTGAGCCCCTGCGCCACGCTGCCGCCGATCGAAAGCGACAGCACGTAGATCGACACGCCGATCAAGGCCAGCCAGAAGTGCATGGCCATCCCGAGCGCGCCGGGACTCTTTCCGGTCGCGAGCGGCAGCAGCGCGTAGATGCCGCCCCACGCTGCGAACGCCACGAATCCGTACATCGTCATGTGGGAATGGCCGACCGTGAAGCTCGTGAAGTGCCACAGCGTCTGCGTCGAGCGAAACGCCTCGACAGTGCCCTGCGTCGACCCGAACAGGTACATCAGCACGCCGATGAACAGGAACGCCAGCGGGTAGGACTCGATGCGGCCGTGGTAGCGCCCGCGCATCGTCAGGAGGAAGTTCGCGCTACCGGCCCAGACCGGCACCAGCATGGCCACGCTGAACACGATCGCGGTGGTCTGCAGCCACCACGGCAACGGACTGAACAGGAAATGGTGGCCACCCAGCAACGGGTAGAACAGCAGGTTGGTCCAGAACGCGAGCACGCCGAGGGCGTACGAATAGATCGGACGATTCAACACCTTCGGGATCGAGTAGTAGAACAGCCCGAGTGCCAACGGCGTGAACCACATCCCGACCGCGTTGTGCATGTAGTAGCCGGAAATCGCGACCTGCCCGAGTCCGTATTGGTAGAACGGCAGGATCGCGACGAGCGCGATCACGCACGTCCACAGCACCCCGCTGATCGTGTACCAGTTGGAGAGATAGATGTCCTCGGTGGTGCGCCGCCCGATCGTCGCCAGCAGGTTCCAGGCGGTCACGACGAGTGCTGCAAAAAACACGAGCCGGATCGGCCATGGCCATTCGCGGTATTCAAGGTCGCCCCAGTTGTAGCCGAGGTCGAGCGCGATGGTGCCGGCGATGGCCGCGCCGTTGAACAGCCACAGTCCGAGCCATGCGAGCTTGTTGCTGTAGAGCCGCGCGCCCGAACTGCGCACGGCGATGTAGTAGGCGACCCCGACCAGCGCGATGCTGGCGAAACCGTAGAAGGTGCCGTTGGTATGGATGGGCCGCAGGCGGCCGAAGGTGAGGTACCTCGACACCCAGAAGTCCGGCGCGCCGAATTTGAACGCGAGGATCAGGCCGATCGCGGTGGCGAACAGCAACCAGAAGGTCGCGGTGACGGTGTACCAGCTGAAAAGGCGCGCAAGTTCAGCGTCTGAATTCGGCGCGCTGGTGTCCGCATGCGGGGTCGCCGACAGGGATTCTGCAGTCACAGCCATGGATTCGACCCGTTTCTCGGATGGCCGGGCCGGCGCAGGCACCTGGCCACGCGGCCAATCGAGGCGCCCGTAAAGCGAATGGCGGAGCCCGTGCCACCAACCCGCTCATGGGATTTGGTGAGGGCGCCTTGTGGGTTAGCAGGATGTCGGCGCACTGGTCGGATGGCGGTAGGCTCAGGTGACAAGTCCTCGCATCGCGAGCATCGGTTTACGGCGAGCCATGGCGTCAGACGTCGGCACTTCTTTGAAGGCGTCGATTTGCTGGTTTCGTCACGCACCGTCCAATGGCAAGAGATCGCTCACACCGCAACCGTCACGCAGCGTGAAACGCATGCACTCTTCTTTTAAAAACACAGCGCTGCTGCGTCTGTGCGTCAGCGAACACCGACCGGATGGAGCAGACGGAATGGACTTGGCAACTGCTTGGGTCGCGCCCCTCGTGGCCATCCGGTCAGCAAGGACCTCGCCCCCGCAGCACGCGGATCGGCGCACGCGCTCGCTGTCTGGGCCGTTGGCCGGATCCCCGCCCGATCCGTCGCCAGTCGCAACAACCGCTGTCGCACCACGACAGCACGGCACGGCTTCGGCCGGCGGCTCCAGTAGCGACGCTCCAGGCCAACTCGCTCAGTGATGCTGGAAACTCAGCTTGCGATGCAGGCCCATCACCAATGCCCAGCGTGTCAGCGCCGCTGCCGCGCGAAGCGCTCGCAAACGCGGGCGCGCCCATCGGGTCGTCCGAGAGCACGCAGGACAACGGCAAAGCCCCACGGATCAGTTGATTTGAGGGCGTGATGTCCTGGTGGGCGGTGCAGGGTTCGAACCTGCGACCCCTGCCGTGTGAAGGCAGTGCTCTACCACTGAGCTAACCGCCCGGATGGCCGGCGCCCGCTGCTGATGGCAGTGGCGCTGCGTCCGGAAAGCCCGTCATTCTGCCACAGGCTCAGGCTCCGATCGCCTGCCAGATCACCTGACCGCCGCTGGCCTTGCCGATCTCGCCGAGGATCGCTTCGTGCGCCGCGACTTCCTCGACACTCGCTTCGATGACGATCAGTTCGAGTGCCGCGAAATCGAACGGCGCGAGCATGTCATCGCCGCGGCGGCCGTCGAAGCTGTCGATCACCAGCGACTCCTGGCCACGCGTCATGCGCAGATAGACCTCGGCCAACAGACCCGCGTCGAGCAGGGCGCCGTGCAGGCTGCGGTTGGCGTTGTTGACCTCGAGGCGCTTGCACAAGGCGTCGAGCGAATTCGACTTTCCCGGGTAGGTGTCGCGCGCGAGCAGCAGGCTGTCGGTGATGCGCTCCGCGACCTCCGTGAAGCGGCCACGACCGATGCGGCGCAGCTCCTCCTCGAGGAAGGCGATGTCGAAGCCGGCGTTGTGGATGATGATCTCGGCGCCGGCGACGTATTCGAGCAGTTCGTCGACGATCGAGGCGAAGCGCGGCTTGTCGGCGAGGAACGCGTCGGTGAGGCCATGCACCTTCAGTGCATCTTCGCTGTTGGGCCGCTCGGGGTTGACGTAGAAGTGCAGATTGCGGCCCGAGAGCCGCCGGTTGAGCATCTCGACGCAGCCGATCTCGACGATGCGGTCGCCCGATTCGGGACTTAGGCCGGTGGTTTCGGTGTCGAGAAAGATCTGGCGCACGGGCGTGATTTTGCCGCAGCGCTCAGGCGCCACGCGGGCGCCGCTCGGCCCAGACCCAGATGGCGATGCCGGCTGCGACCATCGGCACGCACAGCCACTGGCCCATGCTCAGGCCGAGCGCCAGCAGGCCGAGGAAGGCGTCGGGTTCGCGGAAGTATTCGGCGATGAAGCGCAGCACGCCGTAGCCGATCAGGAACATCGCCGAGACCTGGCCGCGGCGGTGCGGCTTGGCCGCATAAAACCACAGCAGCACGAACAGCAGCACGCCTTCGAGAAGGAACTCGTAGATCGGCGACGGGTGGCGCGGGATCATCGAGCCCGACTCCGGAAAGATCATCGCCCACGGCAGGCTCGGGTCGGCCGGCCGGCCCCACAACTCGCCGTTGATGAAGTTGCCGATGCGCCCCGACGCCAGCCCGAGCGGGACGCACGGCGCGACGATGTCGGTGATTTCGAAGAACGGCCGCTTGCGGCGCCAAGCATAGAACCCGATCGCCGCGAGCACGCCCAGCAAGCCACCATGAAACGACATGCCGCCGCGCCAGACGGCAAAGATCTCGAGCGGGTGCGCGAAGTAGAAGTCGGCCTTGTAGAAGAGCACGTAGCCGAGCCGCCCGCCGACGACGACGCCGAGCACGCCGTAGAACAGCAGGTCCTCGATGTCGCGCCGCGTCCAGCCCCGCTCGGCGTACCAGGGCTTGCGGATGCGCCGGTTCGCGAGCCAGATGAAGAGCCCGAACGCGACGAGATAGGTGATGCCGTACCAGTGGATCGCGATCGGCACGCCGAAGCGCGTCAGGTCGATCGCGATGGGGTTGATGTTGGGATGGACCAGCATGTGGCAGAGGAGCGGCCGGGCAGGTGCACGGCGGGCAGGCGATGATAAGCGCGCCGCTATGATTGAAGCCCCTCCCCCGTTCGCGAAAGACCCGCCATGAGCATCAACCGCCGTTCGAAACACATCACCGAAGGCGTGGAACGTGCACCGAACCGCTCGATGTACTACGCCCTCGGCTACGAGGAGGCCGACTTCAAGAAGCCGATGATCGGCGTGGCCAACGGCCACTCGACGATCACACCGTGCAACTCGGGGCTGCAGAAGCTCGCCGACGCGGCGGTGGCCGGCATCGAGGAGCACGGCGGCAACGCGCAGACCTTCGGCACGCCGACGATTTCCGACGGCATGGCGATGGGCACCGAAGGCATGAAATACAGCCTGGTGTCACGCGAGGTGATCTCCGACTGCATCGAGACCTGCGTCGGCGGCCAGTGGATGGACGGCGTGGTCGTCATCGGCGGCTGCGACAAGAACATGCCCGGCGGCATGATGGGCATGCTGCGCGCCAATGTGCCGGCCATCTTCGTCTACGGCGGCACCATCCTGCCGGGCCACTACAAGGGCCGCGATCTCAACATCGTCAGCGTGTTCGAGGCGGTAGGCGAATTCACCGCCGGGCGCATGAGCGAGGAGGATTTCCGCCAGATCGAGCGCCGCGCCATCCCGAGCAGCGGTTCGTGCGGCGGCATGTACACCGCCAACACGATGAGCGCATCGTTCGAGGCGCTCGGCATGAGCCTGCCGTATTCATCGACGATGGCCAATCCGCACGACGAGATTGCCCATGCCGCCAACGAGGCGGCGCGCGTCCTGATCGAGGCGGTCAAGCTCGACCTGAAGCCGCGCGACATCGTCACGCGAAAGGCCATCGAGAACGCCGTCGCGGTCATCATGGCCACCGGCGGCTCGACCAACGCGGTGCTGCACTACCTGGCGATTGCGCATACGGCGGGCGTCGAGTGGACCATCGACGACTTCGAGCGCATGCGCCAGAAGGTGCCGGTGCTGTGCGATCTCAAGCCCTCGGGGCGCTATCTCGCGGTCGATCTGCACCGCGCCGGCGGCATCCCGCAGGTGATGAAGATGCTGCTGAAGGCCGGACTCCTGCACGGCGACTGCATGACGATCACCGGCAAGACGGTGGCCGAGAATCTGCAGGGCGTGCCCGACGTACCGCGCACCGATCAGGATGTGATCCGCCCGATCGGCCGGCCGATGTATGCGCACGGCCACCTGGCGATCCTGAAGGGCAACCTCTCGCCCGAGGGGTCGGTCGCGAAGATCACCGGGCTGAAGAACCCGAAGATGACCGGGCCGGCGCGCGTCTTCGACGACGAGCAAAGCGCGATGGCGGCGATCATGGACCGCCGCATCAAGGATGGTGACGTGATGGTGCTGCGCTACCTCGGCCCGAAGGGTGCACCCGGGATGCCGGAAATGCTCGCGCCCACCAGCGCTCTGGTCGGCCAAGGCCTGGGCGAGAGCGTGGGACTCGTCACCGACGGACGCTTCTCGGGGGGCACCTGGGGCATGGTCGTCGGCCACGTCGCGCCGGAAGCCTATGCCGGCGGCAACATCGCGCTCGTCGAGGAAGGCGACTCGATCACGATCGACGCGCACACCCTGAGTCTGCAGCTGCACGTCGAGGATGCCGAACTGGCGCGGCGGCGTGCTGCGTGGAAGGCGCCGGCACCACGCTACACGCGCGGTGTGCTCGCGAAATTCGCGCACACGGCGTCTAGCGCAAGCACCGGCGCCGTGCTGGACCGCTTCGAGTAGACGCCTCAGCGCCGCTGCTTGCGGCGCGCGCGGGTATCGAGCCCGAGGTGGGCGAGGTTCTCGGTGCGCCGGTCGCGCTTCCTCTTTTCCATCTTCTCCATCTCGCGCCGCTTGTTCAGGCCCGACTTGTCGGCCCAGCCCCACCACAGCGCGGCGAGGATGAACGGCACCGTGAACTTCCAGATGTCGCCGGTGAAGTCCCAGTTCCAGGCGGCGCTCGGCCCGATGCCGACGAGATTCGCCGCAATCAGCAAGACTCCCACGACGATGAAGAACATCTCGGCCTCCCAGGCGTTGCAGCGCAGGTCCACTGCGCTGCCGCTACGCGCACTGTAGCCGAGCGGCGGCACGCCGGAGCGGCCAGGAGGGCGCGAAATTCACGCTGCTGGCTGGCATTTGCACGGCTAAAGGCGCGGCGCGTCAGGCCGGCGCGCGCGCTCAGGCGGCCGGGCTCGCCGGCGTCACGCGTTCGATGCAGTCGCGCACCTGAGCCGAAACGGCGAACCCGGGGCCATAGCGCGCGGCCAGACGCTCGGAATTGGCGAGGAAGCGCTCTCGGCCTTCGGATGCGATGAACTGCAAGGCCCCACCCGTCCACGCCGGAAAGCCGATGCCGAAGATCGAGCCGATGTTGGCGTCGTGCACGTTCTGCAGCACGCCTTCGGCAAGGCAGCGCGCCGTCTCGATCGCCTGGCGGTAGAGCAGCCGCTGCTGCAACTCGTCGAAATCGACATCGGCACCGGCCCGCTCGAACAAGGTTTTCAACTCGGGCCAGAGCCGCTTGGGCTGGCCTTTCGGGTAGTCGTAGAAGCCGCCTCCGGCGGCACGGCCCGCGCGCTTGAATTCGCGCACCATGCGCTCCACCAGCGCCTCGCCGGCGCCCGGCCCCCAGCCCTGACCGGCCGCGGCGAGATCGGCGCGCGCCGCGTCCATCACGTCGACCGCGAGCGCAAGCGAGGTCTCGTCGAGCACCGCCAGCGGCCCGACCGGCATGCCGGCGGCCAGCGCGGCGTGCTCGATCAGTGGCGCTTGGAGGCCCTCGGCGAGCATCGCCGCGCCTTCCATCACGTAGCTGCCGAACACGCGGCTCGTGAAGAAGCCGCGCGAATCGTTGACGACGATCGGCGTCTTGCCGAGCGCCGTGGCGTAGTCGAAGGCACGCGCGACGGTCGCGTCGTCAGTGGCAGTGCCGCGGATGATCTCGACCAGTTTCATCTTCGCCACCGGCGAGAAGAAATGCAGCCCGATGAAGCGCTCTGGCGCGCGGCTGGCCTGGGCCAGAACGCTGATGGGCAAGGTCGAGGTGTTGGAGGCGAAGACGCCACCGGCGGCGAGCATGGGTTCGGCCTCGCGCGTCACCACGGCCTTCACTTCGGCGTTCTCGGTCACCGCCTCGATGATCAGCTCGCAGCCCTCGAGCCCGGTGATGTCTGCCGCCGGCGTGATGTGCGCGAGCAGTCGCGCCTGCTGAGATTCGTTGATGCGCTCCTTGCGCACGTCGGCGTCGGTCATGCGGCGCACGGCGTCGAGGCCGGCCTGTGCCCGCTCGCGACTCACGTCCTTCAGCACGCAATCGATGCCGCGCGCAGCGTTTGCATGGGCGATGCCCGCACCCATCATCCCCGCACCGAGCACGCCGACCCGCCGCGGCTTCCAGCGCTCGAAGCCGGCCGGCCGCGACGCACCCGACCGGATCGCGTTCAAGTCGAAGAAGAACGCCTGGATCATGTTCTTCGCGTTCTGCCCGACCAGGATCTTCGCGAGCTTGCGGCTCTCGATCCGCGTCGCGGTGTCGTAGTCGACCAAAGCGCCTTCGACCATCGTCTCGAGCACCGCCTGCGGCGCCGGGTAGCGGCCGCGCGTCTGACTGATCAGCATCGCCGGCGCGACGGCCAGCGCCATCGCGATCTTCGGGCTCGACGGCGTGCCGCCGGGCATCCGGTAGTCCTTGCGGTCCCACGGCTGGCGCGCATCCGGGTGCGCGGCGATCCACGCCAGCGCCTGCTCGCGCAAGCCCGCGGTGTCGTTGCCCAGTCCGTCGACGAGACCCGCTGCGAGCGCCTCGCGCGGACCGAAGAGCCTGCCTTCGACGAGATAGGGCTGCGCCGTCATCAAGCCGAGCAGCCGCACCGTCTTCGTGATGCCGGTGGCGCCGGGGATCAGCCCGAGCGTCACCTCAGGCGTGCCGAAACGGATCTTCGCATCGTCGAGCGCAAAGCGCGCATGCGCGGCCAGCGCAACCTCCCAGCCGCCGCCGAGCGCCGCGCCGGTCAACAATGCAACGATCGGCCGGCCCAAGGTCTCGATGCGCCGAAAGCTGCGCTTCAAGGCTTCGATGGCAGTGAAGGCGGCAGCGGCGTCTTGCGCCTTCAACCCCAGCACGCCTTTCAGTTCGGCGCCGGCGAAGAAGGTCGGCTTCGCCGACTCGAGCAGCACGCCCTGGATGCTTTCCTTGTCGTGCTCGAGCCGCGTGACCGCTTCGGCCAGGTCCTGCTGCCACTGCGGCGTCATCGTGTTGACCGCCGCACCCGGCGCATCGAAGGTCAAGGTCGCAATGCCGCCCGCGTCGATCGCATAACGCAAGGTCTGCATCTCGGTGTTCCCGGAATCCGCCATGTCAGTTGCCTCTCCACCGCTTGCACGCCGCGGCCCGGTCACGCGCTGGGCCGCTTCCGGAAAGCCGTTCCATCTCAAACCCTCTCGACGATGGTCGCGATGCCCATGCCGCCGCCGACGCACAAGGTGACGAGGCCGCGCTTGAGCTTCCTGCGCTCGAGCTCGTCGAGCAAGGTGCCGAGCAGCATCGCGCCGGTCGCGCCCAGCGGATGCCCCATCGCGATCGCGCCGCCGTTGACGTTGACCTTCTCGTGCGGCACGCCCATTTCGCGCATGAAGCGCAAGGGCACCGCGGCGAACGCTTCGTTGACCTCGAACAGATCGATGTCGTCTATCGTCAACCCGGCCTTCGCCAGTACCTTGCGCGTGGCCGGCATCGGCCCGGTCAGCATGATCGTCGGGTCGGCACCCGAGAGCGCCGTTGCAACGATGCGCGCGCGCGGCGTCAGGCCTTGTTCGCGGCCCTTGGCGGCGCTGCCGATCAGCACCGCCGCCGCGCCGTCGACGATGCCTGACGAGTTGCCGGCACTGTGCACGTGCTCGATGCGCTCGACCTGTGGATAGCGCGCCAGCGCCACCGCATCGAAACCCATCGCACCGAGTTCGGCAAACGCCGGCTTCAGCGCCGCCAGGCCTTCGAGCGTCGTGCGCGGCTTGATGAATTCGTCACGAGCGAGCAGCGGCAGGCCGATCTCGTCGACGACTGCGACGACCGAACGGTCGAAGCGGCCCTCGGCCTGCGCCGCGGCGGCGCGCTGTTGCGAGACGAGCGCATAGCGGTCGACGTCCTCGCGGCCCCAGCCGCCGAGCGTTGCGATCAGGTCCGCGCCGATGCCCTGCGGCACGAAACCGATCGCCGCGTTGGTGGCCGGATCCTGCGACCACGCGCCGCCGTCCGACCCGAGCGGCACGCGCGACATGCTCTCGACGCCGCCGGCGACAACCAGGTCTTCCCAGCCGCTCGCGACCTTCTGCGCCGCGAGGTTGACCGCCTCGAGCCCCGAAGCGCAGAAGCGGTTGATCTGAACCCCGGCGACGCGGCTGTCCCAGCCGGCCTTCAGGGCTGCTGTCTTGGCGATGACCGAGCCCTGCTCGCCGACCGGCGAGACCACCCCCATCACGACGTCGTCGAGTTCGGCCGGGTCGAAATCGAGGCGCTGCTGCAGCTGGCCGAGCAGGCCGGCGAGCAGGTCGATCGGCTTGACCTCGTGCAGGCCGCCGTCGGCCTTGCCCTTGCCGCGCGGCGTGCGCAGCGCATCGAAGATGTATGCATCGGTCATGGC
>CAJDUZ010000058.1_pt1 | contig 14686 bp, 12 predicted proteins | sample 7391221 | NCBI WGS metagenome assembly CAJDUZ01 (sample SAMEA7055692, study PRJEB34461) | soil metagenome | biome: terrestrial ecosystem; feature: Peninsula; material: soil | place: Antarctica | collected 2016
AAGTTCGCGATCCTGCGCGATCAGGGCGTCAACAGCCAGGTCGAGATGAGCCATGCGCTGGGTCGCGCCGGCTTCGAGACCTGGGACATCCATATGACCGACCTGCAGGACGGGCGCGCCCGGCTCGGTGATTTCCAGGGCTTCGTGGCCTGCGGCGGCTTCAGCTACGGCGACACGCTCGGCGCCGGTGTCGGCTGGGCGCGGCAGATCCTCTTCAACGCACGGCTGGCCGAGCAATTCGCCGAATTCTTCGGCCGCAGCGACGTGCTGGCCCTCGGTGTCTGCAACGGCTGCCAGATGATGGCCGAGCTGGCCGCCATCATTCCCGGCGCCGCCGACTGGCCGCTCTTCACGCGCAACAAGAGCGAGCAGTTCGAGGCGCGGCTCAGCCAGGTCGAGATCCTGCCGAGCCCGTCGCTCTTCTTTACCGGCATGGCCGGCTGGCGGCTGCCGATCGCGGTCTCGCACGGCGAGGGTTTCGCCGATTTCTCGCAGCGCGGCAACGCCGACGCGGTCTGCCGCGCAATGCGCTACATCGACCCCCACGGCGAGCCGACCGAGGCGTACCCGTACAACCCGAACGGCAGCGCCGGCGGCCTGACCGCCGTGACCAGCGCCGATGGCCGCTACACCGCGCTGATGCCGCACCCCGAGCGCGTCGTGCGTAACCTGCAGATGAGCTGGACCAGCGGTTCGGGCAGCGACCCCAGCCCGTGGCGGCAGATGTTCCACAACGCGCGTCGGGCACTGGGCTGAGCGCGCCGCCGCCCGTCGCGGGCACGATGCCGCCCGGAAGGGGGCAAAGCCCGCATCGTCGGGCACCCGGGTTGCTACGAGTCCCCTCGAGGGGTTGCGCGTCTGCGGGTCGCGCGCTCCGATCCGCCGTTCATTTGCACGCCGTCTGAACCTCGCGGCCGTCGCGCGGATCAACCGATGGCGCTGAGCGGCGTGGATGGCGGCAGCAAGTGGAGACCGACGGTGAAGAGCAAGACGGTTCAGTTCGACAGCGAGAGTCACCTGGCGGTCCAGTTGCTGCTGCCGTGGTATGTCATCCACCGGCTCAACGCCGTCGAACAGGCGCGCGTCGAGTCGCACCTGGCGGATTGTCCGCGCTGCCGCAGCGATGTCGCCTGGCAGCGCAAGCTGCACGCCACGCACATCTCACCCGACACCTCGGTCGAGGTCGAGCATGCACTGGCGGCCTCGCTGGCGCGCATCGGCGCGGTGCCGCGCCGCACGCGGCCGGCTCCGGCAAGGCGCTTCCAACCGCGTCGCATCCCGTGGCTGCACTGGGCTCTGGGGATCGAGTCGGTCGTGATACTCGCGCTGGCGTTGCTGCTGCTTGCGCCGCAAACCCTTGTCGGGGAAGGTGGCGCCGAGCCCGCTGTCGCACAAGCGAATCTGCTGGTCGTATTTCGCAGCAGCGCGACGGAGCAGCAGATTCGCGAGGCGCTGCATGCCAGTGGCACTGAAATCGTCGCCGGCCCGACCGGCACCGATGGCTATTTGCTGAAGGCCACGCGGCGCGCAGCGGCGCTGCAACGTCTGCGTGGCGACGCGGCCATCGCTCGCGTCGAGCCGCTGAACGCCGACACGCACTGACCGCGCCGAGGATGAAACCGCGCTCACTCGGTTCCCGACCCTCCTGCAGGCAGGCCGGAAGGCGTTCGCCAGCCACGCGCGACCGCGCAGCCGCTCGCTCGGCGCTGGCTCAGCCCGCCCGGGTGTGTCGGATGCTGCTGATGGCCGGGCGGGACTGACCATGTTTCTTGCCGGCCTGGCCACCGCGACCCCACCTGCGCGTTACACCAAGGCCGAATGCTGGCAGGCGTTCGAGCGTTCGGCCTGGTTTGCACGGTTGGAGCCGCGCTCACGTTTCATTGCGCAAAGCGTGCTGCAGCGCAACAACGGCATTGAGGCCCGGCGCCTGGCATTGGCCTCGCTCGACGAAGTCTTCGAGATCGAGCCCGACACCTTGAATCGGCGCTTCCTGACCCACGCGCCGGCCTTGGCGGCGCAGGCCGGCGCGCGGGCGCTGGTTGACGCCGGCATCGGTGCGGCCGACGTCGACGCGGTCGTCGTCAGCACCTGCACCGGCTATCTGTGCCCAGGACTCTCGGGCCACGTCATCGAACGCTGTGGCCTTGCGGCCGATGTGCAGGCTTTCGACCTCGTCGGCCAGGGCTGTGCCGCCGCATTGCCGAACCTGCGGCTGGGCAGCGCCTTGCTGGCATCGGGACAAAGCCGGTGCGTGCTGTCGATCTGCGTGGAAGTCAGCAGCGCGGCAATGTACCTGGACGACGACCCGGGGGTGCTGATCAGCGCCTGCCTGTTCGGCGACGGGGCCGGTGCCGCGGTCCTGGCGCGCGAGCCCGGGCGACGCCGCATCGAATGGACCGATAGCCAATCACTGACCGATCCGAGCCAGCGGCACGCGCTGATGTTCGAGCAGCGCGGCGGCATGTTGCGCAACATCCTGACGCGCGCCGTACCGCAACTGGCGGCCGAGGCGGCATACGGCGTTCTCGGCGATGTGCTCGAGCGTGCGGGGCTACATCTTGCCGACGTCAATGCGTGGATCCTGCACGCCGGTGGCCGCGACGTGCTGCTGGCGCTCGGTCGGCGCTTCGAGCTCGAACCCGAGGCGCTGTGCTACAGCGCGGGCGTGCTGCGCGAGTACGGCAATCTCTCGAGCGCCTTCGTCTATTTCGTGCTGGAGGCCGCGCTCGCCGATCGCGCAGCCGGCGGCTGGTGGTGGATGTCGGCGTTCGGCGCCGGCTTCAGCTGTCACGGCGCGCTGCTGCGTGTCGACTGAAGACGCCGCGAGAGGCTGCAGTGATGCCGCGCCGCGTTGCCCAGGAACGGCTCGACAGTCTCGGCGCCGACGATCCGCAGGCGCACCGCTCGCGCCGCGACCTGCAACGCATCCATGGCGTGATGCGCAGCTGTGCGATCCTGTCGCGTGCCTTGCTGGCATTGCCGGTTGCGTCGGGTGCCGTCTCGGATACCGCCAGCCCGGATGGCGCCTGCTCGGATGGCGCCGAGCGGGCCGCGTCGGTTGTCGCCACGGCGTCGGCGAGCACGGCGCCGCGCATCCGCATCCTCGAGATCGGCGCCGGCGACGGCAGTCTGATGCTGGCCGTCGCGCGCCGCCTGGCGCCGCTGTGGCCGGCGGTCGACCTGACCTTGCTCGACCGCGTGCCGGTGGTCGCCGCCGCAACACTGGCCGCCTACGAACGGCTGGGCTGGAGCGTGCGTCACCTTGCGACCGATGTGTTCGACTGGGCTGCACCGGCTTCGGTGGCGGCATCGCCACCCGGCAGCGGCTGTTGGGATCTGATCGTCGCCAATCTCTTCCTTCATCATTTCGAAGGCCAGCAACTCGCCAGCCTGCTCGGCGCCATCGCGGCTCGCTGCGATGCGTTTTGCGCGCTGGAGCCGCGACGCGGCTGGCTGGCACTGGCGGCAAGCCATCTGGTGGCGGCGTTGGGCGCCAATGCGGTGACGCGCACCGATGCCGTGCTGAGCGTGCGGGCCGGATTTCACGACGACGAGATCGGCGCCTTCTGGCCGACCACGCCGGCAATCTGGCAAACGCGGGAAAGCGCGGTCGGGCTTTTCAGCCACTGCTTCATTGCGCAGCGGCGCGGTGCGGTGGCGATCGAGGGCGTGTGATGCAGACATCGTTCGATGCGGTCGTCATCGGTGCGGGGCCGGCCGGCAGCAGCGCGGCGACCCTGCTGGCGCAGGCCGGCTGGTCGGTTGCCGTCGTCGAACGGCAGTCGTTCCCGCGGCGCAAGGTCTGTGGCGAGTGCATCGCAGCCAGCAACCTGCCGCTGCTCGATGCACTCGGCCTTGGCCAAGCGTTCACTGCGGCGGCCGGCCCGGAACTGCGGCGCGTGGCGCTGATGCATGGCGCCCGCAGCATCAGCGCCGAATTGCCGGCCGCCGCTGCCGTGCACCCCTGGGGTCGCGCGTTGGGACGTGAAACGCTGGATGTGCTGTTGCTCGAGCGCGCGCGCGCTGCCGGCGCGGTGGTGCTGCAGCCTTGGTCGGTGTGCGCGGTGGCAGGACAGCCCGGCGCGCATCGCATCGGCCTGCGGTCGCTGGCACACGGCGCGCCGGCGACCGAGGCGACGTTGCAGGCGCGCGTGCTGATCGATGCGCACGGGTCCTGGCAGGCGCTGGCGGCCGATCGCGGCGCCGTCCGCAGCAAGCCGCGCCGCGCCGCCGATCTGCTCGCGTTCAAGGCGAATTTCGACGGCGCCGCACTTCCCGACGGACTGCTCACGGTGCTGGCGTTTCGCGGCGGCTACGGCGGCATCGTCGTCGCCGACGCTGGCATCGCGACATTGGCGTGCTGCATTCGACGTGACCGCTTCGAGGCGGCGCGGCGCGCGGCACCGGGACATCGTTCCGGCGACGTCGTCGAGGCGCTGCTGCGACGCGAGTGCGATGGTGTCGATGTGGCGCTCGCGCCCGCGCAGCGCAGCGGCGCCTGGCTTGCCGCCGGGCCGCTGGCGCCGGGCATTCGCATCGCGGCGCGCGACACCTGCTTTCGCGTCGGCAACGCCGCCGGTGAGGCGCATCCCATCATCGGCGAGGGCATCAGCATGGCGTTGCAATCGGCCTGGCTGCTGTGCGGCCGGCTCGTTGCCTGCGGCGAGCCGCCCGATGCGGCCCGGCAGCGCGCGATCCTCGCCGCCTACGCGCGGCAATGGCGGCGCGAGTTCGCACCGCGCTTGCGGCTCGCGGCGGCGTGCGCGCAACTGGCGATGCGCCCTGCAGCGTCACCACTGCTGGCCATCATCGGCCATTGGCCACACCTCCTCGCGCTCGGTGCGAGGTGGGGAGGAAAGGTTCGCTGCGCCGCCGACACCGCGACGATGGCGCGGCTCGCCGCGAACCCTTCGAGCCGCTGAACAAGGAGCCTCACATGACGACACTCGAGCGGCTGCGCGCCATTCTGGTCAACGACTACAAGCTCGACGTGGCGCGGCTCACGCCCGACGCGCCGCTCGAAGGCCTCGGCATCGATTCGCTCGGCGTCGCCGAGCTGCTGTTCAACGTCGAGGACGAATTCAAGATCACCCTGCCGCCCGAGCCGGTGCAACTGCCGACGCTGGGTGACGTCGTTCGCTATATCGATGCGCTTAGCGCCGCCCAGCACGGCGCAGCGGGCGAGGCGCCGGTTGCGGGCGCTGCTGCGGCTGCTGGCTCGGTGGCCGTCGCGGCGCCGACCACCGGCTCCGGCAGCTCGTCGTGATGCGGCGGCGCGACAGGATCGGGGCTCGCCGCTCGGCCAGCTCCGGCGTGCCGCGATGAATCGCGTCGCCGTCACCGGCATCGGCGTCGTCTCGCCGCTCGGGGACAGCTCGGCGGAGGTGTTCGATGCGGCCCGCGCTGGCCGCTCGGCGATCCACCGGCTCGAGTTGCCCGGCGGCGAGCGCCTCGCCGCGCCGTTGGCCGCCACCGTTGCATTCGACGGCGCGCAGCACTTCGATCTGCCGAGGCTGCGCATGCTCGATCGCGTCAGCCAGTTCGCGCTCGTTGCGGCGCGGCGCGCGCTCGACGATGCGCCGGGCGTCTTGCCGGATGGCGAGCGCGATCGTGTCGGCGTCTTCGTCGGCACCGGCATGGGCGGCTCGCTCAGCAACGACGACGGCTATCGCACGCTCTACGCCGATGGGTCCGACCGCATCAAGCCGTACACCGTGTTGCTCGGCATGCACAACGCCCCGGCGGCGTGGATCGGCATCGAACACGGGCTGCGCGGGCCGAACCTGACGTATTCGACCGCGTGCTCGTCGGCGGCGGTCGCGATCGGCGAAGCCTGGCGCCGCGTCGCGCACGGCGAGCTCGAAGCGGCCATCGCCGGCGGCTCGGAAGCGCCGCTATCGTTCGGTGCGCTGAAGGCGTGGGAGGCGCTGCACACCTTGGCGAGCGTCGATGCCGAGGACGCAGCGGCCTCGTGCAAGCCGTTCGCGAAGAACCGCAGCGGCATGGTGCTCGGCGAAGGCGCGGCGATGCTCGTGATCGAGCCGTGGCAGCGCGCGCTTGCCCGCGGCGCGCCGATCCAGGGCGAGCTGCTCGGCTACGGCCTGGCAACCGATGCGCTGCACCTGACACGGCCGAGCGTCGAAGGCCAGGCCGCGGCCATGCAGGCGGCGCTGCAGTCGGCCGCGATCGACGCGGCGGAAATCGACGCGATCAACGCCCACGGCACCGGCACCGCCGCCAACGATGTCGTGGAGACCGCGGCGATCAAGGCAGTGTTCGGCGTGCGCGCCGCCCGCATTCCAATCAGCGCGACCAAGGCGCTGCACGGCCACCTGCTCGGCGCCGCCGGCGCGCTCGAATGTGTTTTGGCGCTGCTCGAGTTGCAGCATGGCGTTGCGCTGCCGACGATGCACCTGCAGCAACCCGACCCGGAATGCGACCTCGACTACGTGCCCAACGCCGCGCGCGCGGGCCTTGCGCTGCGCACGATGCTCTCGAATTCGTTCGCGTTCGGCGGCACGAATGCGGTGCTGGTGTTGCGCAGCAACGCGGCTCCTTGATTGCGGGTCCGGTGCCTCGCGCCATGCCCGGTCGCTCGATCAATGCCGCGTGCGTGCGGCGACGCGGATCTGCAGCCCCATTGCGAACATCGTGAACGCCAGCCTTTCCTGCGGCGGCGAGCCGTCTGCCGTGGCCACCGAGATGAGCTCGAAATTTCGCAGCAAGGTCGCGAGCACCATCTTCATTTCGAGCATCGCGAGGTAGCGGCCCGGGCACAGACGTGGCCCGGCGCCGAACGGCATCGAGGCCTTCGTCAGCAGGCCGGGCGCATCGGCGCCGGCCGGCTCGGCCCAGCGGCCCGGACGGTACGCCATGGCATCGGACGCGCGGCGCACATCGACGGCGCCGGCGCGCATCAGGCACATCACCATCGCGCCTCGTTCGAGTGCGACATCGCCGACCGTCGTCGCCGCATTGCATTCGAGCAGCGACAGCGGCGCGACCGGGTGCAGCCGCATCGCCTCCTCGACCGCATGTTCGATCGTGTCCAGGCCACGCGCGGTCTCGAAGGCGCGCGGCAAGGGCTCGTCGCCGAGCGCTGCGTCGACGTCGACGACCAGATCGTCCCAGGCGTCGCGGTGGCTGTGCAGCAGATGCAAGGTCCAACCGAGCGTGTTGGCGGTGGTGTCTTCGCCGGCCAGAAGCACCGTCAGTACGTTGCCGAGGAGGTGCTGCTCCGAGAGACCGCTGCCGGCATCGTCGCGCGCGGCGATCAGCGCCTCCAGCAGATTGGTCGGCTGCTCGTGCAGCGCGGGATCGCCTGCCATCCGTTCGCGCGCCGCTGCGATGAAGCCGTGCACGGCCGCGTGCACCAGCGCGAGGTGCCGATCGAACGCGCGATCGGACGGCAGCCGCAGATGGCGCCACCACGGATAGGGTGCGAAGATGCGCTTCATCAGCATCGGAAACACCTGGTCGAGGTGGCCCTGCAAGGCGTCGTTCGGGTGCTGCTGCGTGTTCATGTCGATGCCAAACGCCAGCCCCGCGGTCACATCGACCGTGTAGCGCATCAGCAGCGTCTGCAGGTCGAGCGCGGCCCCGCTGCGTGCGGCCTCGTCGAGGCAAAGCCGCAAACGCTCGGTGACACGCAGCAGCGACGGGAAGTAGCGTTTCAGATGCGCCGGGTCGAACGCCTTCATCACCAGCCGGCGCTGGTTGCGCCAGTCGTCGCCCTCGGCCGAAAAAAGCCCGTGCGCGCCCATCTCGGCGATCACCGATTGCATCACCTGCAGCCGGCGCCAGCCGTCGGGCCGGTCGCGCAGGATGGTGGCAACGAGTTCGGGCTGCGCGACGACCAATGCGTCGCGCCGGCCCATGCGAAAGCGGTAGAGCGGGCCGTACTGAAACGCCCATTGCTCGAGCTTCGCATGCAGCCGCAGCAGGTCGGTCTGCGGCAGGTTGCCGAGCAGTGGCCACGGCCGTGGGCCAGGCAACGCAGCCAATCGACGTGTCCGGCGGTCTGTGGCAGGCGATGCGACGGGCGTGTCCATGGCGGCGCCTTTCGCTGGGGTACGAGGCTCGAACATTGTGAGCCGATGCGGCGCTGCCGGGTTGCTGGCCGATGGCCGAAAAGCGGGTACTCGGGAGCAGGGATAATCCGGCGTCTCGCGCGTGGCGCACCGCTGGTCTAGACGCCTGCCCGCAAACCGGCAGGGCCGGTTTGCCGAGCGGGTAATCACGGGGTGCTGCGGCCGCCGCTCGCCCCTATCCTCGCGCCGCGCCGTTCGCGTGTCGCGCACGACGGCCTTTTCGGCCCCGATCCCCAGTTCCCGCTCCGGAGTCTCCATGCCAGGAAAATTCACCCGCCTCCCGATCCGCCGCTCGCTGCTGGCTGCCGCGGCCGTCGCCGCCGTCGTCTTTTCGGGCAGCGCCATCGCGCGCGACCTGGTGGTCGCGCTGAAGACCGAACCGACGTCGATGGATCCGCAATACCACGCGCTGACGCCCAACATCCAGCTCTCGCAGACGCTCTTCGATCCATTGGTCTGCTCCGATCCCGACCTCGTCTCCAAGCCGTGCCTGGCCGAATCGTGGAGTGCGGACGGCAAGGTCTGGACCTTCAAGTTGCGGCCCAACGTCAAGTTCTCCGACGGCTCGCCGATGACTGCGGACGACGTCGTCTTCACGTTCGACCGTGTGCCCAAGGTGCCCAACAGCCCGTCGTCGTACAAGGTCTATCTGCAAAAGGTCGAGAAGGTCGAGGCGGTCGATCCGCTGACGGTGCGCATCACGACGACCGAGCCGTATCCGCTCCTGGCCGTCAACATGGTCGGCCTGCCCATCATGTCGTCGAAGGCCGCATCGGGCGCTGCGCCGGAAGGCAAGACGACCACCGAACTCAACGCCGGCAATGGCCTGGTCGGCACCGGCCCCTATCGCTTCGTTTCGTGGAAGCGCGGCGCGGAAATCGTCTTCGAGCGCAACCCACACTACTGGGGTCCGGCGCCGGCCTGGGACAAGGTGATCTATCGGCCGATCAGCAATCCGGCCGCGCGTGTCGCCGCGCTGCTCGCCGGTGACGTCGATCTGGTCGAGGATCCGCCGACCGACGACCTCGAGCGGCTGCAAAAGGAGCCCAAGCTGCACGTCGAGACCAAGGCCTCCAACCGCATCATCTATGTCGCACTCGACCAGCACGGCTCACCGTCGCCGGGCATCCAGGGCACCGACGGCAAGAACCCGCTGCTCGACAAGCGCGTGCGCGAGGCCCTGTCCCTGGCGATCGACCGTTCTGCGCTGGTCGCGCGCACGATGGGCGGCGTCGCGACACCGGCTGCACAGCTGCTGCCGTTTCCGATGTTCGGTGCCAGCAAGAACCTCGTGAACGCCGCCAAGGCCGACCCGGAGAAGGCCAAGGCGCTGCTGAAGGAAGCCGGCTATCCGAACGGCTTCACGCTGGTGCTGGGAACGCCCAACGGCCGCTACATCAACGACAGCAAGGTCGCGCAGACCCTCGCCGCGATGTGGACGCGGGTGGGCGTGAAGACGACGATCGACGCCAATGCGCCGGCGGTGTTCTTCAAGAACCGTGATTCGTACGCCTACAGCGCCTACCTGGCGGGCTGGGGCACGGCGACCGGCGAGATGTCCAACACCCTGAACTCGCTGCTGGTGACGCCGAACAAGGAGAAGGGCGTCGGCACGACCAACCGCAGCCGCTATTCGAACCCCGAGATGGACAAATTGGTGGAGGCATCGGCCGGGATGATGAACGACGCCGACCGCGCCGCTGCGCTCGCCAAGGCAAGCGAGATCGCGATGGCCGACTTCGCGATGCTGCCGATCCATTTCGAGCACTCGGTCTGGGCGATGAAGAAGGACGTGAACTTCAAGGGGCGCGCCGACCAGCAGACCATGGTGCAGTACGCGGTGCCCGCCAAGTAATTCCGCAGGAAAGGGCGCGCCTGCTCGGCCGGGGCGCGCCCCGGCCTTCGACGCTTTCACCCAGAACCGATGCCGGCTTTCGTCGTCCGCCGCCTGTTGCAGGCGCTGCTCGTCATGATCGTCATGTCGGGGCTGGTGTTCGTCGGCCTCTACGTGGTCGGCGACCCGGTCTCGATGATGGCCAGTGCCGAGGCGACCGAACTCGAGCGCGACGCGATCCGTACTTCGTTCGGGCTCGACAAGCCGCTGTGGACTCAGTACGGCATCTTCATGTCGCATGCGCTGCAGCTCGATTTCGGCAAGAGCTTCCTGACCGGCCAGTCGGCGATGGGCTTGATCCTCGAGCGCATGCCGGCAACCTTGGAGCTCGCCAGCGTCGCGATGCTGCTGTCGATCGTGATCGGCGTGCCGCTGGGCATCTGGGCCGGGCTCAAACCCCAGGCGCTCAGCACGCGAACGATCATGAGCGGGTCGGTGCTCGGCTTTTCGCTGCCCAACTTCTGGGTCGGGCTGATGCTGATCATGGTGTTCGCGGTCTACCTCGGCTGGCTGCCGGCGAGCGGCCGTGGCGCGACGGTGATGGTCGGCCCGGTGGGTCTGAGCGTCCTCACGCTCGACGGCTGGTCGCGGCTTCTGCTGCCGGCCGCGACGATCGCGCTGGCCAAGACCGCCTTGATCATCCGCGTCACGCGCGCCGCGACGCGCGAAGCCCTGCCGATGGACTACATCAAGTTCGCGCGCGCCAAGGGGCTGGCGTGGAGCCGCATCCTGCGCGTGCACCTGCTGAAGAACATCCTGATTCCGATCGTCACGATCTGCGGGCTGGAGTTCGGCCAGGTGGTGGCGTTCGCGGTCGTCACCGAGACCATCTTCGCCTGGCCCGGCATGGGCAAGCTGCTGCTCGATTCGATCATCACCTTGGATCGGCCGGTCGTTGTCGCCTACCTGATCCTGATCGTCTTCTTCCTGGTGATGCTCAACCTCGTCGTCGACGTCCTCTATTCGGTGCTCGACCCGCGCGTGCGACTGCAAAGGGCCGCGGCATGAGCGCGCTGCCCGATCGCTCCAGCCGCTGCCGCCCCGCAGCGCGCAGCCGGGAGATTTTTCGATGAGCGCCATCGTCGAGTCGCCACTCGCCGTCGACGCCACGGCATTGCCGCCGCCCGAGACGCCGTGGCAGCGGCTGCGCCGCGAATTCGTCGCCAACAAGCTCGCGGTGTTCGGCCTCGTGCTGTTGTTGCTCGCGATCGGCGTCGCGGTGTTTGCGCCGTGGATCTCGCCGCAAAACCCCTTCGACATCGGCACGCTCGACATCTTCGATTCGAAGCTGCCGCCCGGCAGCCCGAGCGCCGCCGGCACGATGACCTACTGGCTCGGCACCGACGGCCAGGCGCGCGACCTGCTCTCGGCAATCTTCTACGGCTTGCGCACCAGTCTCTTGGTGGGTGGCGTCTCGGTCGCGGTGGCGCTGGCGATCGGCAGCGTCGCCGGCCTCGCGGCTGCGTATTTCGGCGGCTGGGTCGATGCACTCCTGATGCGCATCGTCGACATCCAGCTGTCGTTTCCGGCAATCCTCGTCGCGCTGATCCTGCTCGCGATCCTGGGCAAGGGCGTCGACAAGGTCATCATCGCGCTGGTGATCGTGCAGTGGGCGTATTTCGCACGTGCCGCGCGCGGCGCGGCGCTGGTCGAGCGCGCCAAGGAATATGTCGAGGCGGCGCAGTGCATGGCGCTCGGCTGGCCGCGCGTGCTGCTGCGCCACATGCTGCCCAACTGCATGCCGCCTCTGATCGTCATCGCGACGATCGATCTCGCGCACGCCATTGCACTCGAGTCGACCCTCTCATTCCTCGGCGTCGGCGTGCCGGTGACTGAGCCGTCGCTGGGCATGCTGATCGCCAACGGCTTCGAGTTCATGTTGTCGGGCCACTACTGGATCTCGTTTTTCCCCGGCATTGCGCTGGCGCTGGCGATCATCGGCATCAACCTCGTCGGCGACCACCTGCGCGACATCCTGAACCCGCACGGAGCGCACTGATGAGTTCCCGCCAGGCCGTCGCGAAGGGGGCTCACCCTGTAGTGCGAAGCTACCGGAACGCAGTGCATGCAGGCACGCCGGTGCTCGAGGTGGCGGGCCTGCAGACGCACTTCTTCACGCACGGCGGCGTCGTCAAGGCGGTCGATGGCGTCGACCTGCAGGTCAGCGCCGGCGAGGTGCTCGGACTGGTCGGCGAATCGGGCTCGGGCAAGAGCATCACCGGTTTTTCGATCATCGGGCTGATTGACGAGCCGGGGCGTGTCGCAGGCGGCAGCATCCGCTACCTGGGCGAGGACCTGGTCGGTGCTTCGGAAGCGCGGCTGCGCCAGCTGCGCGGCAAGCAGATCGCGATGATCTTCCAGGATCCGATGATGACCTTGAACCCGGTGCTGCGGGTCGACACGCAGATGGTCGAGGCGATCCACGCGCACGAGCACGTGAGCGCTGCGGCGGCCCTGGCGCGCGCCCGCGAGGTGCTGGTGATGGTGGGCATTGCGTCGCCCGACGAGCGGTTGCGCGCCTATCCGCACCAGCTCTCGGGCGGCATGCGCCAGCGCGTCGCCATCGCGATCGCGATGCTCAACCGCCCGCAGCTCATCATTGCCGACGAACCGACCACCGCGCTCGACGTGACGATCCAGGCGCAAATCCTGCACGAGGTGCAAAAGCTCTGCCGCGAGACCGGCACCGCGATGATCTGGATCACGCACGACCTCGCGGTCGTCTCGGGCCTGGCCGACCGGATCGCGGTGATGTACGCCGGACGCATCGTCGAAAGCGGCGCAACGGCCGACGTCATCGGCAACCCGGCGCATCCGTACACGCAGGGGCTGATCGATTCAATCCCGACGCGCGCGACCCATGGCAGTCTCTTGCGGCAGATCCCGGGGATGACGCCTTCGCTGCTGCAACTGCCCGCGGGCTGTGCGTTTCGGCCGCGCTGCCGGCACGCAAGCCCGGCTTGCCTCGAAGTGCCGCAGCCGTCCAGCCTTGCCGCCGGGCGCAGCCTGCGCTGCTGGCATCCGCTGGCGGCCTGAGGGACGGTGGAATCCATGATCGACATCGACGACCGCGGGACATCACCGGCCACAGCGCCTGATGCCGTCCCGGCGGCTGCGCCGGCTGCCGCGGTGCCGCTGCTGCGGCTTGAGGGCATCACGAAGCGCTTCGTGCAGCCGGTCGATGTCGCCGGGCGCATCGCCAACCTGCTCGGCGCGCGCAACCGTCCGGCCGTCGTGCACGCGGTCGACGGCGTCGACCTCGAGGTGCGGGCCGGCGAGGTGGTGGGCGTCGTCGGCGAATCGGGTTGCGGCAAGTCGACGCTCGGCCGCGTCATCGCCGGCATCAACCCGCCGACCGCCGGCACGGTGAGCTACCGTGGCAAGCGCGTGGCGCAGATGGATGCCGCCGAGCGCCGCGCCTATGGTCTGGGCGTGCAGATGATCTTTCAGAACCCGATGGCGTCGCTGAACCCGCGCATGCGGGTCCTCGACATCGTCGGCGAGGCGCCGATGGTGCACGGCCTCGTCAAGCGCGGGCAGAAGGCCGAATATGTAGCCGACCTGATGCGCAAGGTCGGGCTCGACCCCGACTACGCGCAGCGCTATCCGCACCAGTTCTCGGGCGGCCAGCGCCAGCGTATCGGCATCGCGCGCGCGCTGGCCCTGAAGCCCCGGCTGATCGTCTGCGACGAGGCCGTCGCGGCACTCGACGTCTCGATTCAGGCTCAGGTGCTCAATCTCTTTCTCGAATTGCGGCGCGAGTTCGAACTGACCTATCTGTTCATCAGCCACAACCTCGGCGTCGTCGGCCATATCTCCGACCGTGTCGTCATCATGTATCTCGGGCGCATCGTCGAGGCCGCACCAACCGATGTGATCTTCAGCGCGCCGCGTCACCCCTACACGCAGGCGTTGCTCGCGGAACTGCCGAGCCTGGAGACGCGGCGCCGCGCCTACCAGCCGATCAAGGGCGAACTGCCGTCGCCGCTGGCACCACCGCCCGGCTGCACGTTTCACCCGCGCTGCCCGCATGCCATGCCGCGCTGCAAGGTCGAGGCACCGGCGCTGCGCCGCTTGCAGGCCGGCCACCTGAGTGCCTGCCATCTCGACGATGCGACGGCTTGACGATGTCGCAACGTGGCCGGTTTGACACCGTTGCGGCATTGCCGCCTCGACCCGTGCGCATACGACATCGGCGCAGGCTCACCGATACTCCCAGCAAATGTCCCACGCTCAGCTGCCGACTTCCGATCCGATGACCGCACCCGTTCTTCCCAGCGTCCCGACACCGTTTCCGCCCTATACGCTGCGCCTGCCTGAAGGCGAGGCCTTGCCGCTCGTCTGTGATTCGCCGCACAGCGGCGTGCGCTATCCCGACGACTTCCGCTATGCCTTGCCGTTCGAGCGACTGCGTGCCGGCGAGGACACCGACGTGCACGTGCTGTGGCAAGCGCTGCCGTCGGTCGGCGCGACTCTGCTCGCGGCCGAATTCCCGCGCGCCTACATCGACCCGAATCGTGATGTCGAGGACATCGACCCGTCGATGCTCGACGGCGAATGGCCCGGGCCGTTGAATCCGGGCGAGAAGACGCGGCTCGGTATCGGACTCATCTGGCGCGACGCCGGGCAAGGCGGCCGGCAGCCGATCTACGACCGGCGCTTGGGCGTGGCGGAGGTGCAGCATCGCATCGCGGCCTACCAC
>CAJDUZ010000099.1_pt1 | contig 14561 bp, 8 predicted proteins | sample 7391221 | NCBI WGS metagenome assembly CAJDUZ01 (sample SAMEA7055692, study PRJEB34461) | soil metagenome | biome: terrestrial ecosystem; feature: Peninsula; material: soil | place: Antarctica | collected 2016
TGCCGCACCACGCGGCACACAGGCAGGCGACGATGAGTCCTTCGAAATCCATGCCGGTAGTGTCGCGCAAGCGAGCGCGGCGCCTGCGTGCGGACGGGCGGCGCGAGCGCGGATTTATACTGGCCGGCGGGTGCGCGGCCGCTGATGCAATCGATTGCCGGCGCCGGGCTGCGCCGATGGGCCGCCGGTTCGCACCCGATCGTGCGTCACGGCGACGTTGGCCGCGACCCACGGCCCGGTCGGCGGATTCCCCGCCACGGCCGCCCCGGCGCCGGCACCGCTATGCTCCGGTCTTGGCGCTCGCTTGTCGAGGGCTTCGGCGGGCCAGCCACGAAACCGTATCCCCATGCTGATCGACTTCTTCTTCACCTTGCGCGCCGCCCGGCTCAAGGTCTCGGTCAAGGAATACCTTGCGCTGCTGGAGGCACTCGCGGCCGGCGTGCTCGACGACGAGGGCGGCCCGACCGTCGACCAGTTCTACTACCTTGCACGCATCACGCTCGTCAAGGACGAGACCCAGTTCGACAAGTTCGACCGCGCCTTTGCCGCCTACTTCAAGGGTGTCGAGTTGCTGACCGATTTCACCCGCGACGTGCCGCTCGAGTGGTTGCAGAAGAAGTTCGAACTCGAACTCTCGCCCGAAGAAAAGGCGGCGATCGAGAAGATGGGCTGGGACGAGTTGATGGAGACGCTCAAGAAGCGCTTCGAGGAGCAGAAGAAGCGTCACGAAGGCGGCAGCAAGATGATCGGCACCGGCGGCACCTCGCCGTTCGGCGCCTACGGCTACAACCCGCAGGGCATTCGCATCGGCCAGGACAAGAGCCGCAACAAGAGCGCGGTGAAGGTGTGGGATCAGCGACAGTTCCGCGACTACGACGACTCGGCCGAACTCGGCACGCGCAACATCAAGCTCGCCTTGCGCCGGCTGCGCCGCTTTGCCCGCGACGGCGCCGAGGACGAACTCGACCTCGACGACACGATCCGCTCGACCGCGGCCAACGCCGGCTGGCTCGACATCAAGATGGTGCCCGAGCGCCACAACAACGTCAAAGTGCTGCTGCTGATGGACGTGGGCGGCACGATGGACGAACACATCCACCGTGTCGAGGAGATGTTCAGCGCCGCCAAGAGCGAATTCAAGCATCTCGAGTTCTTCTACTTCCACAACTGCGTCTACGACTTCATGTGGAAGAACAACCGGCGCCGCTACAGCGAGAAGTTCGCGACCTGGGACATCCTGCGCACCTACAACAAGGACTACCGGCTGATCTTCGTCGGCGATGCGACGATGAGCCCGTACGAGATCCTGCAGCCCGGCGGCAGCGTCGAGTACAACAACGAGGAGCCCGGCGCCGAGTGGCTGCAGCGGCTGACCCAGGCGTTCCCCAAGTTCGTCTGGATCAACCCTGAGCCGCAAGGCGTCTGGGGCTATCGCCAGAGCATCGCGGTGATCCAGCAGTTGATGAACCAGCGGATGTTTCCGCTGACGTTGCCGGGCCTCGAAGGAGCGATGCGCCTGCTCGTCAAATGAGCGCGGCGCGCCGCGTGGCCGGCGTGCTGCGGCGGGCGCTGGGCGCTGCACTGCTGGCGGCCTTGGGCGGTTGTGCCGCGCTCGGCATTGGCGACGCGCACGATGCCGAGGGCGCCGCCGCACCGGCCTCGGCCGCATCGGGCGCCGGCGCTCAGCCCACCTACCGGCTCGATGTGCAGGCGCCCGACGCGCTGAAGACGATGCTCGTCACCTACCTCGATCTTTCGCGCTTCCAGAGCGCCACCGGCGAAAGCGGCGTGACACCCTCCGAGCTCGATCGCCTGGTGCGCGCGGCGCCGGCGCAGGCGCGCGCGCTGCTCGAGACCGAGGGCTATTTCAACGCCGAGGTCGAGATCGAACGCGAAGCCGGCACCCCGCCCGTCGTGCGGCTGAAGGTCGAGCCGGGACCGCGCACGCGGGTCGGCAGCGTCAGCCTGATCGAGCGCGGGCCCTTGCAGACCGCGGGCGAACGCGGCGATGCGGCGGCGCAGGCCGTCGAGCGCGAGCTGGCGGACAACTGGCCGTTGAAGGTCGGCGCACCCTGGCGCCAGCCGGCCTGGAGCGCAGCCAAGGTCGAGACCTTGGCACGGCTGCACGCGGCCGGTTACCCGGCGGCAACGCAAATCGAAAGCCGTGCCGAGATCGACGCGCCGAACCACAGCGCGCGGCTCGGATTGGTGCTCGACAGCGGGCCGCTCTTTCACCTCGGGCCGATCCACATCGAAGGCATCGAGCGCTATGACGCAAGCGCGGTGCGCAACGTTGCGGAGTTCGGTCCCGGCACGCCCTACACCGAGAAGCGCCTGCTCGACTTTCAGGAGCGCATCGGCAAGACCGGGCTGTTCGAGACCGCGTCGGTCGAGCTCGACCGCGACCCGGCCCACGCCGACGCGGCGCCCGTCACCGTGCGGGTGCGCGAGTTGCCGCTGCAGCAGGTGACCTTCGGCGTCGGCTACAGCGCCAACACCGGGCAGCGCGCCTCGGTCGAGCACGTTTACCGACGCGTCTTCGGCCAGTTGTGGAGCGCCAAGAGCAAGCTCGAATGGGGCCGCGACCTGAAGTCGGCCGAGACCGAGCTGACGTCGTACCCGAAGCCCAACAACTACCGCAACCTCGTCGCCGCCAACATCGAGCAGCTCACGACCAACGACGAGGTGCGCAACTCGGCGCGGCTGCGCGTGGGACGCTCGCGCGAATCGCCCACCGTCGACCGCCTCTACTACTTCGAGCTGACGCGCGCCAAGCTGTCTAGCTTCGGCCTGCTCGAGCCGCAGGTGCGCGATGCCGCGTGGTTCAACTACCAGTGGATCTTCCGCCACCTCGACAGCGTGCTGCTGCCGACCGACGGCTACAGCGCCTCGCTGCAGCTCGGCGGCGGCTATGCGCGCGCCAACGATGCCGACAACGGGCCGTTCGGCCGCGGCGTCGCGCGCCTGACCTTCTACAAGCCGTTCGGCGGATGGTTCGGCCAGGCGCGGCTCGAGGCCGCGCAGGCGTTCGCGGCGAATTCTGTCGGCATCCCCGACACCTTGCTGTTTCGCGCCGGTGGCGCCGACTCGGTGCACGGCTATGCCTACCGCAGCCTCGGGCCGATCGACAACGTCGGGGCCGTGATGAGCGGGCGCGTGATGGCCACCGGCGGCGTCGAGCTCGCACACGCGATCTCGCCACGCTATCCGGCCTTTCTCTGGGCCGTCTTCGCCGACGCCGGCAACGCCGCCAACCACTGGAACGAGTTGCGTGCCGTTATGGGCTACGGCACCGGCCTGCGCTGGCGCAGCCCGGTCGGCCCGGTGCGCATCGACCTCAGCTATGGCCGCGCGGTGCGCCACTTCCGGCTCGACCTGAGCGTGGGCGTCACCTTCTGACGGCATGACCGCTCCCGAGCCTCCGCCGCCCTGGGCCCCGAGCACGGGCTCGATCTGGCTGCGACGCATCGGCTTCGTGCTGGCCGGGCTCGTCGTCGTCGTGATCCTGGCGCTTGCAACCCTGCTCTGGGGTCTGCGCAACGAGACCGCTTCGGCCTGGATCGTGCGCTGGCTGCCGGGCATCGAAGTCACCGACCCGCACGGTTCATTGCTCGGCGATTTTGCGGCGCAGCGTGTCGAGATCACACGCTCGGACGGCGCGCACATCGTCATCACCCGCCTGCGCTGGCGCGACATGCGGCTCGACCACGAGGCCGGCGTCGAACCCTTTCTGCAGCTGCGCGCTGCCAGCGTCACGGCCGATCGCGTCGACCTGCTGGGCTCGACAGGAGGCCCGGCGACGCAGCCGTCGCCGACGCCGCCGCCCAGCGATCTGCGCCTGCCGTACGCGCTGGACATCGGATTGCTGCGCATCGGCGAGATCCACGCCGCCGCGCTCGGCACAACGCCGCTGAGCGCGCTGCGCGCGCGACTGCATCTGAGCACCGATGGTGGCCGTCTGCACCGCATCGATGACCTCTCGGTGGAGCGCGGCCCGTTGCACCTGCAAGGCAACGCCAAGATCGAGACCGGCGCTGCGCTGACGCTCGAGGCGCAGTTGTGGCTGACTCAGCAGACCGAGGACACGCCGTCGTGGTCGGCTTCGGTCAACGTCCAGGGGCCGCTCGCGCGGCCGCATGTGAAGGCGACGCTGCGTGGCGCCGCGCAAGCGTCGCTCGATCTCGAGGCCGGCTTGCAACCGTACGCGCAGTGGCCGATCGAACAGCTGTCCGCACAGATGCAGGCGCTTGACCTGGCGGCGCTGTCGCGTGGTTTGCCGCAGACGCAACTGAACGGTACGGCCGCGCTCGCAAAGACCGCCGGTCAGCCGGTCAGCGCCACGATCGACCTGGCGAACGCCGCCGCCGGGCCGTGGAGCGAACAACGCTTGCCGGTGCGCAGCGCGCGCGTCGAGTTGCACGGACAGGCCCAGGATCTGTCGAAGCTCGAACTCACGAGCCTCGCGGTGCAACTCGGCGCCGCGGCACAGCCGGCCGGCGAACTGCGCGGCAACGGCCACTGGAGCGCACGCGGATGGAGTTTGCAGACCACCGTCAGCGACCTGCGCCCGGCGCGGCTCGATGACCGGCTGCCGGAGATGCGCTTGAGCGGCCCGCTGAATCTCGCCGGCGGCGGCGAAGCGGCACGGGCCGAACCCCCGGCATCGGCCGCCCCCGCGGCATCGGCGGCATCGGCGGCGTCGACGGCCGCCTCGACTGCCGAGGTCGCCTTGCAGGCCGAGCTGAACGGCGAACGGATCGGCGCCGGGCCTCGGGCCGCCGGCGACCGCCGGGTGCATCTGGCGCTCGTTGCCAGCGGCGATGCCGAGGACTTCGTGCTGCAGCGCCTGACGGCAAGCGTCGGTGCGGCCAGTGCCACGGGCCACGCGCGTGCGCACCGTGGCGCCGACAAGGCCTGGCAGTTGAGTGGACACGTCGGCCTGCAGAACTTCGACCCGACGCCCTGGCTTGCGGCCCGTGCCAACCCGGCATGGCGACGTGCCGTGCATCGCCTCAACGCGGCTGCCGACTGGAACCTGAGGCTTCCGGCCGCCGCGCCGCAGTCGCAAGCCGGCGTACTCGATCAACTGGAGCAGCTGCGTGGCCACGCCACGCTGAACCTGGACCAGAGCCGCCTGGCCGGCGTGCCGCTGACGGGCTCGGCCCGGCTGCAGGCCGATCCGGGCCAGCCCTTGCAGGCGGCTGCGCATCTCGATGCCGCGGGCAATCGACTGCAACTCGACATGCGACTCGAGCCCGGGGCCGATTCGATGCGGTGGAGCGCCGATCTCGGCGCCGACGCACCGGCACTCGCTCGGCTCCGGCCGCTGCTGCAGCTTGCCGGCATCGAAACCGATGCACCGCTCGGCACGCTCAAGGCGACGGCCCAGGCCAGCGGGCAGCGCCGCGCGCCGGCAGCCGACCAGCCGGCCGCATTCCGCGTCGATGCGCTCGACGTGAAGCACCTCGAGGCCACCGCCGGCGACGGCCGCCTGACCGGCCAGGGCCGCGCCGAGCGCCGTGGCACCGGCTGGCAGCTCGACGGCCACGCCAGCGTGAACGGCTTCGACCCGGCCGCATGGCTGCCGACGAACGCGTCGTGGCAGCAAACGCGCAATCGCCTGAACGGCGAGGCGCGCTGGAGCCTTGCCTTGCCGGCCGCAGCCTCCCGCAGATCCGCGACGAGCGATGCCCTGTCCCGGCTTGGAGAGGTGCACGGCGAAGCGACCTTGAGCCTCGCCGACAGCCTGCTGGCCGGCGTGCCGCTCGCGGCCTCGGTCGAGCTGCACAGCATCCAACCGGCAGGCCATTTGCAAGCCGCGCTGCAACTCGACGCCGGCGGCAACCGCCTGCAGCTCGACGCACGTGTCGATGCCCGCGGCAACGGCGCGGACGATGCCTGGAAGCTGCAGGCCGACGCGCCCTTGCTGGCGCGGCTGGTGCCGGCGCTGCGGCTGGCCGGCATTCAGGGCGACCTCAGCGGCGCCCTCGACGCGCAAGCTCAGCTCAGCGGCCGCTGGCCGCACATCACCAGCCAGGGCCATGCCAGCGCACGCCAGTTGCACAGCGACATCGGCGGCGGTGCCGGCATCGCACAGGCCGCGTTGAACTGGCAACTCGGCAGCGCCGCCAATGCGCCTGCCGCACTGCATCTCGAGATGACGCAGGCCCGCATCGGCAAGCTGCAGATCAGCCGGGTGCACGGCGAGCTGCAAGGCAGCGCGGCCGCGCACACGTTTGCGCTGCAGGCCGAGGTGCGAGGCGGCCCGCCACTGTGGACCGAGACGCTGCAGGCAGCCAACGCGGCCAAGCCGGCGAGCGCGGTGAATTCGCAGCGCGCAGCGAGTGCAGCGAACACAGCGGGTGCAGCGCCCGGCGAACGCACGCGGCTCGAGCTGCAGGCGGACGGCAGCCTGGACATCCGCGCCGCGCCGCGCTGGCACGGAACCTTGCAACGGTTGCAACTGAGCAGCAACCGTCCCGGCCGCCCGGCCTGGGCCGCACTGCACGACGTCACTCTCGAGCTGCAGGCGGCCGGCGACACCACGCCGGCCAGCGCCAGCGTCTCGGCCGGCCACGCAGACGTGCTCGGTGCCGCGCTGCGCTGGGATAGGATCGACTGGCGCGGCCGCAGTGGCGCCGCGCCGGCGCAGCTCGATGTGCACGCCGAGGTCGAACCGCTGCCGGTCGCTCCGCTGCTGCGGCAATTGCAACCCGACTTCGGCTGGGGCGGCGATCTGCGCATCGGCGCCAGCATCCGCGTGAAGAGCACGCCGGCTTTCAGCGCCGACATCGTGCTGCAGCGCAGCCGCGGCGACCTGACCGTGACCGAAGAGACCCAGACACAGTCGCTCGGCCTCACCGACGTGCGGCTCGCGCTGAACGCCGACCAGGGCCTGTGGAACTTCACGGCGGCGCTGGCCGGCAGCCGCTCCGGCGTGGCAGCGGCGGCGGTGTCGCTGCGCACCGAGCCCGGGCGCTATTGGCCGCCGCCGGAGGCGGCAATCGAAGGCGTGCTCGAAGCGCGCGTCACCGACCTCGGCGCCTGGGGCACGTGGCTGCCGCCGGGCTGGCGCTTGAGCGGCCAGCTCCACAGCACGGCCAGCATCAGCGGACACTTCGGCGCACCCGAGCTGACCGGCACGACCACCGGCAACGGCATCGGCGCGCGCAACATCCTTGACGGCATCAACGTCTCGGACGGCGAACTCAAGGTGAGCTTGCAGGGCAAGACCGCGCGCATCGAACGGCTGCTGGTGCACGGCGGCCCGGGCACGGCGCAACTCGAAGGCGTCATCGACCTCGGTTCGGGCTTGGGCGCGGCGCCCGCCAGCACCCGTGCGGCACCCCCGCTGCAGGCCGAACTGCAGCTGCGTGCCGATCATTTCCAGCTGCTCGGTCGCGTCGACCGGCGCATCGTCATGAGCGGCCAGGCGCGGCTGCAGGTCCAAGGCAAAAAGCTCGATGTCGCAGGCCGCTTCGACGTCGACGAAGGACTCATCGACGTCACCCAGTCCGACGCGCCGACACTGTCCGACGACGTCGTCGTGATCCGCGCGGCCGAGCAGACGAAGCCGCAAGCCGCCGCCGAAGACGCGCCCGTGAGCACGCCGTACGACCTGACCCTCGACCTCGCCGTCGGCCTCGGCGAGCACCTGCAACTGCGCGGCCACGGCATCGACACCGGATTGCGCGGTCAGCTCGCGATCACCTCGCCCGAGGGCCATCTCAGCGTCAACGGCCGCGTCAACACCGTCAACGGCACCTACGCGGCCTACAGCCAGAAGCTGCAGGTCGACCGCGGCGTCATCACCTTCACCGGGCCGATCGCCAACCCGCGGCTCGACATCCTGGCGACGCGCCCCGATCTCGATGTCGTCGTCGGCGTGATGATCAGCGGCAACGCCATCGACCCACGCATCCGGCTCTACTCGGAGCCCGACATGTCGGACCTCGACAAGCTCTCCTACCTGATGCTCGGCCACGCCTCCGACGGCCTCGGCGGCAGCGACGTGGCGCTGCTGCAGTCGGCGGCGCTGGCCTTGCTCTCCGGCGAAGGCCAAGGCGCGTCGAAGAGCTTCACGAAGGCGCTCGGGCTCGATTCGCTCTCGCTCAGCCAGGGTGAGAGCGGCGGGCTGCGCGATGCCGTCGTCTCTGTCGGCAAGCAGATCTCGCGGCGCTGGTACGTCGGCTACGAGCAAAGCCTCAACGCCACCGCCGGCAGCTTCCAGCTGATCTACCGGCTGGCGCGCCGCTTCACCTTGCGCGCACAGTCGGGCAGCGACAACTCGATCGACGTGATCTGGACCTGGCGTTTCCAGTGACCCGGCGCGCTGCGGCCCGCAGCAGGCCGGATGGCACAATCGAAAGCTCGCGTGCCACCGTAGTTCAATGGATAGAACGGGGACCTCCTAAGTCTCAGATGCAGGTTCGATTCCTGCCGGAGGCGCCATCCAATTCGACCGCTTTGCGCTCGCGCGCGGCCTTGGCATTCGACGCCTGGGAAGCTGCCAGCGCCAATGCTCACATCCGGGCGAACACAGATGCAAGACGACACTCTCCTCGCCTCCCCGCAATACGACAGCGAAACGAGCCAACGGGATGGTGAGGACTCCTTCTCTGCCGCTGGCGCGGTCGCACACGACGTGCAAGACGGCATCGCCCGATTCCTGCGCTTCGCCGAGGCCGAGACCGAGACCGAGCGCGAACGCTTGCGCCGACTCAACGGGCTCGCCGACGAAATCGGCTGGGAATCGGCGCTCCGCACGGTATACGCGAACGACGCGGGGATGGTCCGCTATGTCACCGACGAAGCACGGGCCTCCTTCATCGATCTGTTGCCGCTCGATGCAAGCAGCGATGTGCTGGAGGTCGGTCCGGGTCTAGGACAATTCACGCCGTTGCTGGCACGCCGGGCGAAGTCTGTCTACGCACTCGAAGTCGTTCCCGGCCAGGCCGGGTTCGTCACCCGAAGGTGCCGCCAGCAGGGTATTGCCAACGTGCACGTCGCGATAGGTGGCGATGATTGCAGGCTTCCCTATCAGGATGCATCCTTCGATGTGGTCGTACTCAACCTCGTCTTCGAGTGGTGTGGGTCGCGCTGCGCCGGCGAGGCATTCGTCGAGATGCAGCGCAGGCTTCTCGCGGAAACTGCGCGTGTGCTCAGAGCCGAAGGGGCGCTTTATCTCACGACGAAGAATCGCTTCGCGTTGCGCTATCTCATCGGCAAGCGTGACGAGCATTGCCACAACATGCGTTTCGGCAATGCTCTGCCTCGCTGGCTGAGCAGATGGCTCTTGCAGCGCAAAAGCCTTCCGAAGCCGCAAGGTCTGCTTCATTCGCACGATGCGCTGAAAGCAATGTTGAGCGGATCCGGCTTCGGCGACATCCGTTCGTTCTGGGCTGCGCCCGAGATGCGTTCACCAACTCGATACGTGCCGACCGATACCGCCTCGGTCGCGAGCGCACGACGAACCGATGGGTTCGTGCAGGGTGAAATGCGCAGCACGCAGGCGCTGATGCGCCTCATTCCGTCGTCGCTGGTGAAGCATTTCACGCCTGGACTGACGTTTCTCGCGAGCAAGAGCTCCTGAGCTCCTCAGCGCATATGCGGAAAGGGCGGCGCGATAAGCGGCCTTCAAACGAAGATACACCCTGCCGAATCCCTGGGCCGCGACTTCGGGCATCATCGAGAAGCACTTCACAGCACCATGATGGGCCCGCTCGACACCTACCGCTGGACAGGCCATAGCTCTGTCGAGGGCTGGCTTCTGGCGGGGGCTGTCGACTGCATCTGCGAACTCTCGGCACTGCAGCGCGCCCTGCACCTCAGGGGCCCGGTGTGCGAGATCGGTGTCCACCATGGCCGGCTCTTCATCCTGCTGCATCTGCTTACCGGCAGCGATGAACGCAGCCTGGCCATTGACCTGTTCGAGATGCAGGACGAGAACATCGACCAGTCCGGCAACGGCAGCCGCGAACAACTCCTGCACAACCTGCAGGTGCACGGCTGCGACGCGAGGCGGATCGAGTTGCTGGCCGAGAACTCGCTGCGGCTGACGCCGGCGCGCATCGTCGCCGGCTGCGGCGGGCGGCCCAGGCTCTTCTCGATCGACGGCGGCCACACCGCCGAGGCGACGCGCAACGACCTCTTGCTGGCCGAGCGGTCAATCTGCGACGGCGGCCTGGTGATCCTCGACGACTACTTCAATCCCCCCTGGCCGGGAGTGTCCGAAGGCACCTGCACCTACATGTGCAACGGCGACACCCGACTGCTGCCAGTAGCGATCACGTCGAACAAGTTCTTCTTCACGAACGACGAAGCGACCGCCCGATCCTATCAACGCGATCTGCTGAACCACCATCACGAGGCAAAGACGTCGACGGTGTTCGGCCACGATGTCGTCTGCTTCGAACCTCCGCTGCCTCCTACTTTGCGCCAGAAAGTCACGGCACATCCGGCATGGCTGGCGATCCGCGGGACGCCGCTCGGGCAGGCGGTGCTGAAGCTGAAACGCTGAGTTTGCGTCCTGAGGGATCAGGAGTTAGTCTCCGGGGCGGCGCGGCAGCCCGTCGAGCATTTTTCAATGGCGGCCGCGACGATCCTCGAACAAGAACGAAGGAGGAGGCGCGTGATTCCCGTGCTGCTCTGTTCGCCTCCGGCATTTCCCGACGCCGTCGCAGCACAGATGCGGCGCGCCCGCAAAGTCAGGGCAGCTCTCGATCACGCGACGGCCGGCGTCATCCTCGAGCCCTTGCACGAAGGCATCGTGCGCGGCGTCAGCCATGCACTCGTGCCGCACTGCCGGCCGCTGGCTCGGAGATGGCCGCAGAAAATCATGCAGCGCAGGATGCTGCTGCCCGCACTGCTCGAATGGCTGCGCTCGGTCAAGCGGCAAAGCCTGTGCGCCGTCGCACCGCACGAGGCCGCGCTGCGGTTCGGCAAGCCCTTGCTTCACGTGGCTGCCGAGCCGGCGCTGGATCCGCGCATTCGCTCCGCGGCGGCTCAAGCCGTCACGCGGCTGCATCGTGGTGCCTGGGTCCCCCACCACGCGTTGATGCACGGTGACCTCTGGGAGGGCAACGTGCTCCTCAGGTCGTGCCCGCGTTCGCCGCATTCTCGGCCACGCCGGCGCTCCTTCGCGCTCATCGACTGGGGCAGCGCCGAACTTCGCGGCCACGGCGGCATCTACGATCTGGTGCGGCTCGCACAGTCGTTCCGGCTCAGCGACCACCGCCTGCGGCTCGAGATCGACAGTCTCTGCCAACTGCTGCAATGCGACCCGATCGATGCGAGATCCCACCTGCTGGCGGCACTCGGTCACATCGGCATGAACCGCGGCTGCATGCCCTTGCAGAACTACGCGCAGCTCGCCAATGCCTGCATGGACGCGATCGAACGAACTGAACGGGACAGGGCACGCCAGCTTGTCTTGCCCGCCTGGAGGAAGCGCTCGCTTGCGGCCGTTTCCCGAAAGTGACGGCACAAAGAGCCATGCTCTGAGCTCGGTGCTGACGGCTGCGCGCTGCGCCTCCTTTAGCGAGCGGCGCGGCGAAGAGCTCGCCTCCATTGTCGAGCGGCGCGGCGAAGAGCGAATCTCCATTGGCGCGCCTGCAACGAAGTGGAGCGCGAGCGGCGCAGAGCCTGAGGGCTCTTCGCCTTGTTAGAACGCGCGCACCGGTGCGGCTGCGCACCTCGCGTCACGGCCCTCGCGGCCCCGCTACCTCTTCCCCGCCATCTCACGCATCCGCTGCATCAGCTCGCGCTCCTCGCGCTGCTGCTCGTGCCAGTCGATGCGGATCGCGCGCCACAGCGAGACCGCCATCAATATGATGACGACAATGAACGGCAGTGCGAAGACGATGGTCGCGGTCTGCAGCGCCTGCACGCCGCCGGTGAGCAGCAGGCTCGCGGCGATCGCGCCGATCAGCACACCCCAGACAATCTTCACGCGCGCGCCCGGCTCCGGGTTGCCGCCGGTGCTCATCATGCCGAGCACGAGCGTCGCGGAATCGCCCGAGGTGACGAAAAAGACCAGCACCAGCACCGTCGCGATGATCGACATGACGGCGCCGAGCGGCATCGCGTCGAAGACGGCAAAGAGCGCCGTCGAGACGTCGGCCTGTACCGCCGCGCCGATGGGCGCCAGGTGCCAGACCTCCATGTGCAAGGCGGTGCCGCCGAAGACCGAAAACCAGACGAAGGCAGCCAAGGTCGGCGCGAGCACCGTGCCGATGATGAATTCGCGGATCGTGCGGCCGCGTGAGACGCGCGCGATAAAGAGCCCGACGAAGGGCGACCACGAGACCCACCAGGCCCAGTAGAAGACCGTCCAGCTGCTGATCCACGTGTTCTCGCGGAACGGCGTCAGGCGCAGGCTCATGCGCACCAGTTCCGAGACGTAGCTGCCGACCGTGCTGGTGAAGGTGTCGACGATCGCGGTGGTCGGGCCGATCAGGAACACCGCGAGGGCGAGCAAGGCCGCCAGGATCAGGTTGAAGATCGACAGCCACTTGATGCCGCGCTCGACGCCGGTGACGGCCGAACCGAGGAACAACACGGTCGTGATGACGATGATGCCGACCTGCGAGGCGTGACTGATCGGCAGCCCGAAGACGGTGTGCAGGCCGCTGTTGATCTGCAGGGCGCCGATGCCCAGCGATGCGGCGACGCCGAACGCCGTCGCGATGATCGCCAGCACGTTGAAGAGCCCCGAGAGGCGCTGCACGAGGCGCCACGGCAGCGCCTCGGTGGAGGTGCTGACGAGCGCCACGCCGCCGCGACGGAACTGGAAGAACGCCATGGCCAGCGCGACGACGCTGTAGACCGCCCACGGGTGCAGGCCCCAGTGGAAGAAGGCGTAGCGCATCGCGGCGTTGGCCGCCTCCGGCGTGCGCGCGGCGATGCCGGGGGGCGGCGTGATGTAGTGCGAGACCGGCTCGGCCACGCCCCAGAAGACTAGCCCGATGCCCATGCCGGCGGCGAACAGCATCGCGAACCACGACCCGATCGAGAACTGCGGCTCGTCGTCGTCGGCGCCGAGCTTCAAGTCGCCGTAGCGGCTCACAGCCAGCAGCAGCGCCATCACCACCAGCGCCAGCACCAGCCACAGGTAGAGCCAGCCGAAGTCCTTGGTGATCTCGGCCAGTGCGCTCTGGAAGAAGGCTTCGAGCGAGCCCGGCCCGAGCAGGCCCCACAACACGACGGCGAGGATGATGCTTGCGGACGCAATCAGTTGCATAAAGCCATCCGATGTCTCCCGCGAAAAGCCTGGCATTCTGCCACCCGCACAATGCAGAGTCACCTGGCGGGTCAAGGCAAACAGCGAGCGGCGAAAATGCCGCGATGTTCTCCCCTTCCCAGGACGATGTCCGGCGCTTTTTCTGCGACGCGCGCCGCAAGCGGCAGGACGGCGTGCCGTTGACGCCGATCGAGGCGCTGGCGGTCGACTGGATCGCCGAGCACCCCGAATACGATGGCGACCTCGCCGATCCCGAGGCGGCGCTCGCCGCGATCTACACCGTCGAGGAGGGCCGCACAAACCCCTTCCTGCACCTGGCCATGCACTTGTCGATCAGTGAGCAGATCGCAATCGACCAGCCGCACGGCATCAAGCAGGCGTTCGAGTTGTTGCGCGCCCGGCTGGGCTCGGCGCACGCCGCGCAGCACGAGGTGATGGAATGCCTCGGCGACATGCTGTGGCAGTCGCAGCGCAGCGGCTTGCCGCCCGATGGCGAGGCCTACATCGATTGCGTCAGAAGGCGCGCGACACGTTGAGCCCTTGAATTCGGGCAAACCGTCTTGCCCATCCGGGCACAGCGTCAGCGCATGTTGCCGGTATGCCCGAGCGAGTAACGGCCGGGCTGCGGCCAGACCGTCAGCCCGTGCGGTTCTTTGCCGACTGCGATCTTCGTCACCGCGCCGGTCGTCGTGTCGAAGACGTAGACGAGGTTGTCGAAGCGCCCGGACAGCCAGAGCTGCTTGCCGTCGGCGCTGACGTTGCCCATGTCCGGACTGCCGCCGCCGGGGATCGGCCACGTCACGTCGATCTGCTGTGTCGCGAAGTCGAGCACCGAGACACTGCCCATGCCGCGCTCGGCGCCATGGATCTTGTTCGAGCCCCGGTTGGAGATGTAGAGCTTCCTGCCGTCGCGGCTCGGGTAGAGGCCGTGCGTGCCCTTGCCGGTCTTGATGAAGCCGGTTTCCTTGAAACTTTCGCCGTCGACGACGAAGACGCCGTCGACCATCATGTCGGCGACGTAGAAGGTGCGGCCGTCCGGCGAGATGCGGATGTCCTGCGGCATCTTGCCGGTCGAGAGCTTCAGGTAGCCGATGACCTTGCGGTTCACCATGTCGATCTTCGCCAAGCTGCCGTCGAACTCGCAGGTGAAGATCGCGTAGCGCCCGTCGATCGAGAAGTCGCCGTGGTTGATGCCCTTGCACTGCGGCGTCGGCAGCGACGACTGCAACTCCATCGTGTGTGGGTCGCGGAAGTCGAGCCGCTTGTAGGCCTCGGCCACGACGATCGCACTCCTGCCGTCGGGCGAGAAGTACATGTTGTA
>CAJDUZ010000070.1_pt1 | contig 14508 bp, 16 predicted proteins | sample 7391221 | NCBI WGS metagenome assembly CAJDUZ01 (sample SAMEA7055692, study PRJEB34461) | soil metagenome | biome: terrestrial ecosystem; feature: Peninsula; material: soil | place: Antarctica | collected 2016
GGCCCAGGCCGTCGCCCAAGGCGATCGGCCGGCGTTTGCCGCGCTTTTCAAACACTTTGCGCCGAAAGTGAAGGCCTACCTGGTGCGTTCCGGCAGTTCGGTCCACACCGCCGAAGAACTGGCCCAGGAGACGATGGTCAGCGTCTGGCGCAAGGCGGGGATGTTCGACGCCGAGCGCGCCGGCGTTTCGACCTGGATCTTCACCATCGCCCGCAATCTGCGGGTCGACCGGCACCGGCGGGTGGACGATGGGGTCGATCAGATGCGACGCCCGGACGACGTCGTCGCGGGCGGCAGTGAACGCGACGAGGACCGGCTGCCGGACCCTGCTGCACCGCTCGACGAACAGGTCTTTGCCGGGCAACGCGAACGCGGCATGCGCCACGCGCTGGCGCAGTTGCCGCCGGAGCAGGCGCGCATCGTGCGCCTTTCCTTCTACGAAGACCAACCCCACGCGCGGATCGCGCAAGAACTTTCCATTCCGCTCGGTACCGTGAAGTCGCGCATTCGGCGTGCCGTGCACCATCTGCGTCGATTGCTCGACGAGTTCGAACCATGATTCAGCACCACCCCGATGACGACCTCCTGCTGGACTTTGCCGCCGGCACTCTCGAGAGCGGCCCGGCACTGGTCGTCGACGCCCACGTCGAACGTTGCGCACGCTGCCGCGGCCGTGTCAGCTTGTTCGAATCCGTCGGCGGCGCGCTGCTGGATGAACTCGAGCCCGCGCTGCTCGCGCCCGAGGCGCTGGCGCACACCTTGGCCAGGATCGACGCCGAGTCGCCGGCGCGGCCGCCAGCGAGCGCGCCGACGGCCGGGCTTCGCCCGGCGTTGCCCGAGGGTCTCGACTGGCCGCGCAGCCTGCAGCGCTGCGGCATCGGGCGCTGGCGCTGGCTCGGACCGGGCGTGCGCTGGAGCCGCGTGAGCCTGCCATACGACCGCGCCGCCAACGTGTTCCTGCTGCGCATCGCCGCGGGGAGGCAGTTGCCGACCCACACGCACACCGACTGGGAACTGACCCAGGTGTTGTTCGGCGCGTTCCACGATGGCCGGGCGCTGTTCGGCCCGGGCGACTTCGACGAGACCGACACCAGCATTCAGCACCAACCGGTGGTGCAGGCAGCCAGCGAATGCATCTGTCTGGCTTCGGTCAAGGGCAGGCTCGTGTTCAAGGGAGGCGCGGCGCGCCTGCTCGGCTCGCTGGTCGGCATCTGATCACCGCCCGGCATCTGGTCGATCGCGCCGGCCGCGCCACGTTCATCGCCTCATCGCGGCATCGATCCATAGGGTCATGCGGCAGCCGGCGGCAGCCGCCGCCGCGGTCACGAAGGTACCCCAGCACAGGTCGACCAGCGTCACGCGCCATGGCCAATCCCGCAGCGTGGCCTGGTTGGTCAGATCGTAGGTTGCGTAGGCAAACAGCCCGAGCAGCGCGCCGAGGCCGAGCGCGCTGCTCCAGCGGCCATGGGCCAGGCCCGGAGCGACGGCGAACAGCACCACGCCGGCCACATAGAGCACATAGAACGCGATCGCAGGTGCAATGTCGAAGCGCTCCAGCATCAGTCGCCCGAGCGCCGGTCGGTAAAGCCGGTCGGCCATGGTCGTCAGCCACAGCGCGTCGAGCACCAGGAAGACGAGGGCGGTGAGCGGATAGGCAATGACGAGCTGTCGGGTGGACATGGCTTGAATTTCCTGGTGCATCGAGCCGAGGCGAACGCCGGCTCTCTAGCGTGGCTGATGCCCTTGCGGGCCCGGCTGACTCGGTGGTCCGGGCCAGAACGCGGGGGTCCGCGCGATGTAGTCGCGGTAGGCCGGCCGGCGTTCGGTGATGTCCTTTTCGAGCAGGCTCACGCCCGATACCTTCAGCAGCAGCACGGTCATCAGCAGCGGCGAGATCACGCTCCAGGCGCCGGACAGCCCGACGCCCGAAAGTGCCACGAGCCACAGGCCCCACCAGATGCACGCCTCGCCGAAGTAATTGGGGTGCCGGGTGTAGCGCCAAAGTCCACGGTCCATCACCTTGTCCTGGTGCGCCGGATCGGCCTTGAAGCGCGCCATCTGGGCATCGCCGATCGCCTCGAAGACGATGCCGAAGGCCGCGATCGCGAGGCCCAGCGCGTCGATGCCGCCCAGCTCCCGGGCGCCGGTCATGCCGACGAGAAGCGGTGCCGACACGATCCACGCCAGCACGGTCTGCAATCCGAAGACGAGGTAGAGGCTCTTGAAACCGAAGTGCGGCTGGTGGCGCGCACGGATCTCACGGTAGCGGCGATCTTCGCCGTGGCCCCAGCTGCGATGCGTGATATAGAAGCTAAGCCGCAGTGCCCAGACGAGCACGAGCGCGACCATCCAGGTGCGACGCGCGCCGGCACCGGGCAGTGTTGCGAAGTAGACAAGGGCAGCGGCGGCGATATAGATCGCCCACGTGCGGTCGACCAGGCTCACGTCGTGGCGCACGAGGCTGGCCAACCACGTCAGCACGGCGAGCAGCGCGATCAAGGACAGCCCGCTGAAGGCGCTGGACAGCAAGCCGGCCTCAGCCACGTCGGCGCATAGCACCGCAGCCCGCGCGGCTCGGCGACGGCCAGGGTTCCGGCGGCAGCGGCAGCGGTAGCGGCGGCGTCATGTGCGCTGCTTGAACACGTAGTGGCTCACCCGCCACCGCGCGCGCGACATGGCGGGGCTAGACGGCGTTCGACCCAGTCGAACGCCAGTGTGGTCGTGCATCGACGGCGCCTCCTCGTTTTCGGGGGCGGATTGCCCTTGAGGCTTGTACGCAGCCGGACCCGTTCTGGATCGCTATGACGGCAGGGCATACCTGAAGCCGAGGCAGTTCGTCGATGTCGGCCTGCTGCAATGGCGGCCCGCTCTTGCGGCACGCAGCCCGGTCGCTGGAGGCCGATGCGCCCCTCAGCCCAGGATCTGCGGATTCATCTGCCATACCGCATAGTTCAGCGCGGCGGCGAAGCTTACCCAGCACAGATACGGAATCAGCAGCATGCCGGCCGCCGGGTGCGTCCGCCAGAAGCCGACGAGTGTGGCGGCAATCAGCAGCCACAGGATCACGATGTCGCCGAGCGCAAGCGCGCCCAGATGCCAGCCAAAGAAGAGCCAGCTCCACAGTGCGTTGACTGCCAACTGGATCACGAACAGGACGAGCACGCCACGGTGCCGGCCAAAGCCACCTTCGCGCCAGACCAGCCAGGCAGCGATGCCCATCAACGCGTAGAGGGCCGACCAGACCGGTCCGAATACCGAGGCTGGGGGTGCCCACGCGGGTTGGGACAGACGCTGATAGAACGTCGCGGCCTGCACCGATGCCGCAGCACCGACGGCAGCCGCAGCAAAGCTCAGCAGCAGCCAGGCCAGCAGACCGCCGACCTCTTTGAAGCGTGTCATGTTGCGCTCCACGATCAATGACCTCGGGGGCGCCGAGGCGGCAGCAAGCGCGCCGGCAGTGCGGGCGCTCGAGCTTGCCGGTTCGAATAGCTTGGGCGCATCGCTCAGAACCGATAGCTGACGAAGAGCGCGGCGACGTTTTGCGACTTGCGCAGCGTGATCGGACTGTCGGCGGCATCGCCACGCAAGGTGACCAGGGAGGCGCGTGCGTCGAGCCGCCATTGCGGCGTGATCAGATAGCCCATACCGACGCTGAAGCGGACGGAATTCAGTCCGCCTTCGGCCGAGTATTGCGGCCGACCCGAGCGCGAGGCTTGGGCCGCGTCAATGCCGAAGAAGGTCTGCGTGTACTTGCCGTCGGCCCATGTCAGGCCCGGGCCTGCCGAGAAGCTCACGCGATCGCCGAGCCGGTATTTTGCTTCCAGGTCGAGCGTGGCCAACGTGCCCTGACGGTTGCCGCCGACATCGGTCGAGATGCCGCCGCGCACACCCCACCAGCGCGCGCTGTAATCGGCGAACAGGCTTGCCCGCGGCGTGTTGTCGATGTCGCCCAAGCCGTGCAGGCGAGCATCGTCGGATTCGGTGCGTGCCCTGCTGAACCGGGCGCCGATGCCGACACCCAACTTCCACTGGCTGTTGTCGATCAGGAACGCGCCCAAGCCGGTGGGCGTACCGCTGCCGGGTATGCCTCCTATAAAGAACCTGCCGTAGCGCGCGCCGAGCAACGGAGCGCCTTCGATCTTGCGCTCGTCACTGCCCGGGTACTTCGGCACGCTGAAGGCACCGGCACCCAAGGTGAACCGCCACGTCGTCGACGGTTCGGGCGCTTCGACGTCCTGCGCAGATGCGCCGCTCGCTCCAACAAGAGCGATCAATGCGATCGCGGCGAAAGAAGTTTGCGCAGGAGGCGCAGATCGAGCTTGCATTGCGCAGCGCTCCAAAAAGAGAAAAAGGGTCGCGAACCGGTCGTCATCGCATCTGGGTCCGCTCACCACAGCCGACGGAGATGCCTGAGCGAGCGGCCGCCTGCGAGTCCGAGTCGGCCGCTGCCCCCGCGAGCCATGCCGCTCCCCGCACTCCGGACGCGTCGCCGTGTTGATTGCGCACGATGGGGGTCGTGACCTCATCGGAGAACACGAATTCGGGCAACAGCGCAGGCACCGCGGTGTAGAGCTCGTCGATGTTCGACAAACCTCCACCGAGAACGATGACATCGGGATCCACGATGTTGATGACGGACGCCAGGGACTTGGCGAGGCGGCGGTAGTAGCGCTGCAGGGCTGCCTGCGGCTGACGCTCGCCCGCCCTCGCGGCTTGCACGATTCGAACGACTTCGATGGGCCGTGAGTCGATGCGGTTATCCAGATGCGCAGCGTGGTCAGCGCTCAGTGCGGGGCCGCACAAGTATGTCTCGATGCATCCCGATCGACCGCAATAGCACGCTCGCGTGGGAAGATCGACCGCCTCGATACGGGGCAGCGAGTTGTGACCCCATTCACCGGCAATCGCGTTGCGGCCCGTCCAGATCTTCTTGTCGATCGACAGGCCACCGCCGACGCCGGTGCCGAGAATCACACCGAACACGATGGCGTGCTTCGCGCCCGCACCATCAACAGCTTCGGAAAGCGTGAAGCAGTTTGCATCGTTTGCCGCATGGATCGGCCGCATCAATAGCGCGGAGAGATCCTTGACGAATGGTCTGCCGTTCAGCGCGAGCGAATTCGAATTGCGGATCAGTCCCGTGGAGGGCGAGACAGAACCGGGCGTCCCTATTCCGACGGAGGCCGCCGGGCCCAGGCGGGCCTCGATCGAGACCACGAGACCTCGCAAGGAGTCGAGCGTCGCGTCGTATCCTGCGGTCGGCGTGGCGATCCGTTGGCGAAGCAGCTCCCGCCCTTCGGCATCGATCGCCACCGCTTCGATCTTGGTGCCGCCGAGATCGATCCCCAGCCTCATCGCGGTTGCCTTCGCATCACGGGGCGTCGAAGGGCTTGTGGCGATGCCGATCCGGCCCCGCAGCAGGCGGGGTGGCGCCGACATACCGATGGCTCGCCCGCGTCGTCATCGAAGGCATCCTCAGGCCTGCGCCATCCACCACGCCGTCAGCACCAGCACCGTGGCGAGCGTGCGGTTGAACCAGAGCAGGCGCGCCCCGTGGGCCAGCCAGTCGCGCAGCAGCGAGCCGACGAGCGCGTAGGCGAGGTTGCTGGTGAGGCCGAATGCAACCATCACCGCGCAGACGATCGCCAGGCGCTGGCCCTCGTTGTCGACCGGCTGTCCACCGGAGGTAGCGACCCATCCCGCGGCGGCCGCGAGCGCGAGCAGCCAGGCCTTGATGTTGACGAACTGGAGCGCCACGCCATGCCAGAAGCCGATGTCGAGACGTGCGGCTTCCACACTGCTCAATTGCCGGGTCTGCGCGAGGCGCCAGGCGATCCACAGCAGATAGGCGATGCCGAGCAGCTTGATGCCGTGGCGGAGCATCGGCACCGCGACGACCAGTGCGCCGAGGCCGAAACCGCAGGCGAGCATCATCACGGTCCAGCCGGTCGGCACGGCGACGACGAAACGGAGGGCGCGCGCGAGTCCGAAGTTCGCAGCCAGCGCGGTGGACAGCGTGGTGTTCGGACCCGGTGAGAAGGTCATCGCCGTGGCGAAGGCGAGCAGCGCGATGAATTCTTGCAAGGCCATGGGAAGCGCGAGTCTAAGGGACGCCCGGCGCATCGTCATTGTCTGCGTGGCCGCTTCGGTCCGGCACAATTCATTCATCGACCCACGGCACGAACTCATGCGGCAGATCATCCGAATCGGCATCGCCGGCCACGGCAACCTCGGGCGCGGTGTCGAAGCTGCGCTGCTCAAGAACCCCGACATGGAATTGGCCGGTATCTACACCCGCCGGTCGCCCGCGCAACTCGAGCCCTTGCGAGCCGGCACCGCGGTGCATGCAATGGAGGCGTTGCCGGGGCACGCCGATCGGATCGACGTGCTGATCCTTTGCGGCGGCTCCAAGGAAGACCTGCCGCGGCAGGGGCCGGAACTCGCCGCGCGCTTCAACACCGTGGACAGCTTCGACACGCACGCGCGCATCCCGGAGTATTTCGCGGCGGTGGATGCGCCGGCGCGGGCGAACGGCAAGACGGCACTGATCAGCGCCGGCTGGGATCCGGGCGTCTTCTCCGTCAACCGGGTGCTCGGCGAGGCGCTGCTGCCCGATGGCGCCACCTACACCTTCTGGGGCAAGGGCCTGAGCCAGGGTCATTCCGATGCCATCCGGCGCGTGCCCGGCGTGGCCGCGGCCGCGCAATACACCGTGCCGGTGCCGCAGGCCGTCGAGCAGGTGCGCAGCGGCTTGCGTCCGGTGCTCGGCACGCGGCAAAAGCACACGCGCGAAGCCTTCGTCGTGCTGCAGCCGGGCGCGGACGCCGACGCGGTGCGCCAGGCGATCGTCACGATGCCGCACTATTTCGACGAGTACGACACGACCGTGTACTTCATCAGCGCCGAGGAATTGCAGCGCGAGCATCGCGCGATGCCGCATGGCGGCAGCGTCATCCGCAGCGGCACCACGTCGGTCGGCAACACCCAGGTGATCGAGTACGGCCTGAAGCTCGACAGCAATCCTGAGTTCACCGCCAGCGTGCTCGTCGCTTGTGCGCGGGCCGTGCACAGGCTGCATCAGGCGGGGCAGTTCGGGGCGCGGACGCTGCTCGACATTGCGCCAGCGCTGCTCTCACCGAAGACTGCGGAACAGTTGCGCGCCGAGTCCTTGTAATCGGGAGCGCGGCTCGGCTTCCGCGACGCCGCGCGACATCGGAGAACTGGCTCCCAACAGGCGCGCGCTTTGCACGGCGCCTCGCATGGCGCTGGAAACCCGGTGAGCGCGCAGCGCGTTACTGCGGATCGGCGACGTTCACGAGGGCTTCGCCGTGCAGCTCGCCGTGGTCGAACGCAACGCGCACGCTGCGCTGGCCGCGCACGTTGCTCATATAACGGATCAGGTAGCCGGCCGTGAGCGCCGGCGTGAGCGGCAACTGCGCCAGGCTGAACGTCGACGTGCCATCCCATTCGACATGGACGCCGCCGGTGCCCGCAGCGCCGGTGAAGGCCGACACGTCGGCATATCCGAGGAACGGGCAGCCGCGCACGAGCTTAGGCGCGATCACATGCACGATCGCCTGGCCCTTGAGCCGCGCCAGCACCTGCTGCTGGGTGCGCGGAATCCACGGGTCGGTGATGCCGTCCTCGCCATAGGTCGCCGCGTCGTACGAGCAGGTGTCGGTGAGGACGATCAGGATGCGCTGGGCGCCCGGCCGCCAAGCGAGGTTTTCGTAGGCAAATTCCAGCGCGCCGAGCGCGTTTTCGCGCGGCTTGCCGCCGCTGCGTGCCTGTTGCTGCGAAAGAAAGCCCGTGAAGTCGTCGAAGCGGCTGCCGAGTTCGAACGACGGCCGTTCATCGACATCGAACGCCGGCGGTGTGCTGCTGCGCAGCGAGACGCCGGTTGTCCCCGATGCGCTCTGGGTATCGAATGCATCGCCGAAGGTCACCGCGCCGACATGCACGTCCAGGCCTTTGGTCTCGAGGTGGTCGACGAAGCCGAGGATGCTGTCTTTTGCGCTGTCGATCGCGCTCTTCATGCTATCGGTCGTGTCGAGCACGAAAGCGATGTCGGCGCCTGCACGGGTCGAGTTCTCGTCGATCTTCTCGGCCGAGACCACCGTCCTCGCGCTGCCGTTTTCGTACACCGTGAAGGCGCCGGCGGGGATCTCGCCCGCATCGGCCGGAAGGCCGGTCAGGTTGATGGTGACGATGCCATCGGCATCGGCTTCGCTCAGGCTGGCCGCGAGACTCAGCGACGTGGCGCCGCCCGTGTTGCCGCCGCATCCCATCAGCGTCAATCCCATGAGGCCGATCAGGCCACGGGCTAGCGCCTTGGCAATCCGATGATGCGGGGGTGATGGGTTCATTCCTGCTCGTTGAGGCCGCCGACGCTGCGATCATCGCAGCCAAGGCGCGCGCGTGGCGGTACGCAGCGCACGTGGCGGCACTTGGACTCGGAAAAGTCACGCCCGGCGGCCGTTGGCGCCACGCGGCGGCCAGCGTGAACGGCAGCCGCAGGGTGTGGATGCGCGACAAGCACGCCGCTCGCCGCGGCGCCACATGTCGCCACATGGCGCCGCGAGAGCCGATGAGTGGAATGGAAGCCGCGGAACTTCCCACACCGGGCGCACTCGTCTGGAGAGCTTCTTGCCGGGGGAGGGTACCCGTCTTGCAGGAGAGCTCGATGATCAGGTTCGCGATCGCGGCCGTGATGGCCATCGCCGCATTGCTCGACCAGATCGACGCGGCGCGCGCGGCGACGGTGCGTGCGACCCTGGCGCAGCAGCGCAACGACATTGTGCAGACCGAGGCGCAGTTGCGCGCGGCCGCGCGCCTCGACCCGAGCGGCGACAGCGCTTACTGGCTCGGCATGTTCTTCCTCGGCCGGGGCCGCATCACGGAAGCGGTGGCGGCTTTCAACGCCGGCCTTGCGCGCAATCCGGCCAACAGCATCAATGACTACGGCCTCGGCCAGGCGGCCGTCGCCGGCGGTACGCAGCTGCAACAGGGCATGCAGGCCTTGCGCAAGTTCCTCGCGCTACCTCATGGCTGGCTGCCGGCAACGCCGAGCTACAAGCAGGCGCACGTCGAGCTCGGCAAGCTCTACGCGCTCGCCGGCGATGCGGCCAGCGAGAAGGCGCAGTACCTTGCCGCGCTCGATCTCGATCCGGACTATGCGCCGGCCAAGGCGGCGCTCGCATCGGCGTCGGCGTGATGCCGGATGCCGCCGGCGGACTGCAGCGCTTCGTCGCTGCGCAGGATCCTGTCTGGGAGGAGGTCCGGGCGCAGCTGCGCGCCGGGCGCAAGACGAGCCACTGGATGTGGTTCGTGTTTCCGCAGCTGCGCGGCCTGGGGCACAGTTCGATGGCCGAGACCTACGGTATCGCATCGGCTGCCGAGGCGGCGGCGTACTGGCAGCATCGCTTGCTCGGGGCACGGCTCGCCGAATGTTGCCGGCTGGTGCTGACGATCCAGGGCCGCAGCGCCTTGCAGATCTTCGGTTCGCCGGACGACCTGAAGCTGCGCTCGTCGCTGACCTTGTTTGAGCACGTCGCGCCTGGCGAACCGGCGTTCGGCCGCGGGCTCGACAGGTATTTCGGCGGCCAACGCGACGGGCGCACGCTCGAGTTGCTGGCGCACGCGTGACGGTGCCGGGCTGCTCATGATCGGCTCGAGCCTGCATGGGCGGGGCGATTTGTGGCACCCTAAGGGTGTTCGCAGGCATGCGGCCTGCTTGCGCCCACAATTCCTGAGAGGCCAGGGCCGAGTCCGATAGGCTCAGCGGGGCACAACTCACGAGCGACCGTCATGATCTTCCGGCAATTGTTCGAGCCGCTGTCCTCGACGTACACCTACCTGTTCGGCTGCCAGGAAACCGGACAGGCGGTGCTTGTCGATCCTGCCATCCCGACCTGGCAGCGCGATCTCGGCCTCGTCAACGCGCTGGGCCTTGCGCTCTCGTGCACGCTCGACACGCACATCCACGCCGACCACATCACCTCGGCGCTCAGGCTGCGGCGTGAGACCGGCAGTCGCATCGCCAACGCCGCGATGGATCTCCTGCCATGCACCGATATCGGCATCGAGGAGGGCCATCCGCTCATCGTCGGGAGTCTGCGCTTCGATCCGCTGCACACGCCGGGCCACACCGACAGCCATTTCGCCTTCGTCATCGGAGACAGCGTCCTCACCGGCGACGCGCTGCTCATCGACGGCTGCGGCAGGACCGACTTTCAGAACGGCGACGCGCCGGCGCTGTACCGCAGCGTGCACGACAAGCTTTTCACCCTGCCGGGCGAGACGCTGGTCTACCCCGCGCACGACTACCAGGACCGGCGGGTATCCAGCATCGCGCAGGAAAAGCGCCGCAATCCGCGTCTCGGCGGCGATCGCACGCTCGACGCCTTCGTCGCGATCATGGCCGGGCTGAACCTGCCGTACCCACGCTTCATCGACCATGCCGTGCCGGGCAACCGGCAATGCGGGGTCTGTCCGGCGGAGCTGCCAGCCGAGCTGCAGGCTTACTGCCGCGAGATGGAGCAAAGTCCCCAGGGCTGAAGCACGCTCCAGCGGCGACCCACCGGCGGTCGTCCGATGCACGGAAGCTGGTCCGGACGGCTCCGGGAGCCCCGGGATGGCGCGGCTACCCGCCCGTCGGTCGGCGCATGATGATCTTGACCGCACGCCGGCAGCCCGCACCTGCTGGACTATTCGACGAACAAGGGCGCGATCCACGCGTTCACGAAGGCGCTGGCGCAGAACGTCATCGACCGCGGCATCCGGGTCAACGCGGTCGCGCCGGGCCCGGTCTGGACGCCGCTGAATCCGGCCGACTCGCCACCCGAGAAGATCGCGAAGTTCGGCAAGGACACCGACATGAAGCGCGCGGCGCAGCCGGAGGAACTGTCACCGGCCTACGTCTTTCTCGCAACTCCGGTGTGTTCGAGCTACATCACCGGTCTCGTGCTGCCGGTGACCGGCAGTGTCGCTGCGACGTAGGTTGCGAACAAGGTCGCTTCATCGACCGAAAGCGATCGTCGGGGATTCCAACCCGGCGATCCGGACCGCTTGGGGGCAAGCTCACACCAGGCGCTCGATCTTGCGGTGCCGCCACACCAGCCGGTAGTAGCTGGTCTGCAACAAAAGCATCGAACAGAACGCGATCGGATACGCCATCCAGACGCCGTCCAGACCGAAGTGATGCGAGAGCGCGTAGGCCGACGGCACCTCGATCGCGACGATGCAGAAGATCGAGATGCCGGTGGGCACCAGCACCGAGCCTGACGCGCGCATCACGCCGCTCAGCACCGAAGCGAAGCCGAAGACGACGCTGCTCCACAGCATGATGTGCAGCAGCGATTGCGCGAGTTCGACCACCGGCGCGCTGGTGATGAAGAGGCCGACGAGGCGGCGTGAGAAAAGGTACGCGACGATGACCAAGGAGCCGGTGAGCAGCACATTCATCAGCAGCCCCATGCGAGTGATCGCGCCGAGCCGCGCGCTGCGGCCCGCACCGATCGCCTGAGCGCCGAGGATCGAGGCGGTGATCGCGATCGACAGCGCCGGAAACTGCACGTAGTTGACGACCTGCGTCACCGCGCCGTAGGCCGCGGTGGCGTCCGAGCCGTAGCGGTTGACAAGCGCCAGCAGCGCGATCTCGGCCAGCGAGAGGACGATCATCTGCACGCCGGTCGGCAGGCCGATTCTCACGACCAGGCGCAGGATGCGCCTGTCGATGCGCAGCGCGTGCAGCAGTTCGCGGTCGGGCGCGAGCGCATGGTCGACGCGCCGCATGTACCAGGCGAGGTAGCCGAGTGCCACGACGAAGGCGGCGATCGACGCGGCCGCGGCGGACGTCACGCCGAGCCGCGGCAGGCCGCCCCAGCCGTTGATCAGCGCCGGCGTCAGCGCGGCCGAGACGGCGGTCGAGATCAACAGCGCAAAAAGCGGCGTCACGGTATCGCCGACGCCGCGCATCAACTGTGTCATCAGAATGAAGACCAGCAGCCCCGGCATCGCCAGCATCATCATTCGTGCGTAGCCGGTGGCATCGGCCAGCACGTCGGGTGGCGTGCGCAGCCAGCCGAGCAAGGTGCCGGTGAAGGTACCGCCGAGCAGCGCCACCGCAAAGCCGAGCAGCAGTCCGATCGCCAAGGCGGTGCCGGCAATCGCCTTGACCTTGTGCGTCTCGTGCGCGCCCCAGGCCTGGCCGATCAGCACCGAGGCGCCGGCGCCGATGCCGATGACCAGCGAGATGAAGAAGAAGACCACCGGGAACACCGCCGAAACCGCGGCCAGCGCCCGGGTGCCGAGCATCTGTCCGACGAAGATGTTGTTGAAGGTGCCCGAGAGCGCCTGCAGGATGTTGCCGATGACCATCGGGCCGAGAAAGACCGCGAAGGTGCGCCACAGCGGGCGTGCATCGCTGTAGCCGCGGCGGCCCGGCTGCGCTGCGGGCCGTGGTGCCGCCGTCATCGGTCGATGTTCGCGGTGCTGCGCGGTTTCAGGAAGACGTCGGCGCCGCGTCCGGCAAGGCCGTGCTGCGGCGGCCGCCACGGTCGCCGCGGTCGAGCAGCCGTGCCAGGGACGCGATGACCAGCAAGGTGATCAGCACGCGCCCGACCAGCAACACCCAGATGTCGGCGCCCAGCGCCATCAGCAGTACCGTGTCCTCGATCAGGGAATGCGACAGCGACAGCCACGACAGCGCCAGCAGCCGGGTGCGCGGCGAGAACTGCTGGCGCTCGGCTTCCTCGATGATCAGCGCGCCGCCGTAGGTGAGGCCGAGCAGCACGCCGACCGTCGTCACCGGTGCGGCGCGCGCATCCAGTCCCGAGAAGCGCAGCAGCGGCGTCAGCCACGCCGTGATGCGCCGCGTGATGCCGGCGCGCTCGAGCCCGTCGAGCAGCACCAGCAGGCCGACGATGATCACGAAGGTCAGCGCGAGCGAGAAGGCGGTGTCCTGGACCCAGGCGAGTGCGCCACCACCGCCGGCCGGGGCCGAACCGTGCAGCCAGGCGAGGTCGGCCGGCGCGGCCAGGATGCCGCTCAGGTGGCTGAGCCAGGCGACGCCGCCACCGTAGACCAGCGCGACGCCGAGCCGCAGCGCGCCGGTGCCCCAGAAGCTCGCGCCGGCGCGGCGCACGATCGCCTGCTCGACCGGCAGCGAATGGGCGAAGAGGACCATCGTGCACAGCGCACTCAGCTGGCCGACGCTGAGGTCGATCGTCGCGGCCAGTCCGATCAGCACGGCAATGGCGCCGTAGACGCCGACGAAGACCCCGGTGACCCAGATCAGCCCGGCCTCGGGCGGCAGCTGCAGCAGGCCCATCGCCGGCGCGATCGCGCGGCCCAGCGCATCGACCCAGCCGAGCGACTGGCCGATCTGCACGGCGATCATCACCGGCAGCATGACCTTCATCAACGTGACGAAGAGGCGCCGACTGCGGCGCAGCAAGTCCAGGACGTAGCGCAAAGCGTTTCTCGGGAAGGGGTCAGGCGTAGCGGCTGAAAGCGGCGATGAGGCCGGCGCGATCGGCTGCGTCGCGCAACAGCAGCGCGAGCAGCAGCCGCGCCTTCAGCGGCGAGAGCGCGCCGGCGGACATCGCGCCACGACCGAGCAGGTCGATCTCCGATCCGGGAAAGCCGTAGGTCGAGCGGAACGCCGGGCCGCTTGCAACCCGGCTGGCGAGGACGACCGGCATCGATGCGGCGACCTCGCCGACCATGGGCGCGACCGACGCCGGCACATGGCCCGCGCCCATGCCTTCGAGGACGAGGCCCCGGGCGGCCGCGGCGGCGGCCGCAGATGAAAGCGCGGCCTGCCTTCGGCGACCAGGCCGAGCGGCCCGGCCGAGGGCGAGGCAAAGGCCGACGGCAGCGCCGTGTGCGACTTCTGCACCAGCCGCGCCGCGTGGATCTCGTCGTTCAGCACGACCAAGGTGCCCAGGCCGAGCGCCTCGGGCGACGCGGCGACCAAGGTGGCGGCGAGCAGGTTCGCCGGGCCGTCGGCGCCGGCCGCCTGCGGCCCGCGCATCGCGCCGGTCACGACCACCGGCTTCGAACTGCCCACGACCAGGTCGAGCAGGAAGGCGGTTTCCTCGATCGTGTCGGTGCCCTGGATCACGACGACACCGTCGACCTCGTCGGCCAGCCGCGCATCGGCCAGGGCCGCAACCTTCAGCACGTCGTCGATGGCCAGCGACGCGCTCGGCATCGTCATCGGCGACGCGGTCTCGATGCGCGCCACCGCGTCGAGCCCGGGCACCGCGGCGGCGAGTTCGGCGGCCGTCAGGGTCGGCGTGATGCCGCCCGCGGCGCTGCGCGTCATCGTGATCGTGCCGCCGAGCGAAATCAGCAGGATGTGGGGGAGGGGCATGGGCAGCGGCAGGCGGCGCTCAGGGCGCCGGAACCAACTGCGTACGATACCAGTCGAGGATCTCCGAGCCGGTCCACATGACGACGCCGTCGTGGCCGAGGATGTGGTCGTAGAGGGCTTCGAGGTACTTG
>CAJDUZ010000072.1_pt1 | contig 14420 bp, 12 predicted proteins | sample 7391221 | NCBI WGS metagenome assembly CAJDUZ01 (sample SAMEA7055692, study PRJEB34461) | soil metagenome | biome: terrestrial ecosystem; feature: Peninsula; material: soil | place: Antarctica | collected 2016
TCGGCGATGATCAGGCCGCGCTCGAGCGCGATCTCTGCGGCGCGGCGATACAGGCGCACGGCCGCATCGCGCACCTGCCCCGCGCGCTCGGCACCGACGAGCGCGCAGGTGCGGGCGTAGTCGATGTTCTCGTCGTGCGCGCCGGCCGCGGCCTTGGTCGCCGGCGTGAAGATCGGCTCGGGCAGCCGCGCGGCCTGGCGCAAGCCCGGCGGCAATGCCACGCCGCACACCGTGCCGTGTTGCCGGTATTCGCTCCAGCCGCTGCCGGCCAGATAGCCGCGCACCACCGCCTCGATCGGCAGCGGCGTGAGGCGCCTCACCAGCATCGCACGGCCACGCACCTGATCGCGTTCATCGGCGGCAACGACCGCGAGCGGATCCTCGCCGGTCAGGTGGTCCGGCACGATGCCGGCAAGGCGCTCGAACCAGAACAAGGCCATCTGCGTCAGCAACATGCCCTTGCCGGGGATCGGCTCGCCGAGCACGACATCGAACGCGCTGAGACGGTCGCTTGCAACCATCAGCAGCCGATCCTCGCCGACGGCGTAGTTGTCACGCACCTTGCCGCGCGCCACGAGCGGCAGGGAATGCAGCCGGCTCTCGAGCAGGGGCGCTGCGTCGGCCATCGTCAAACGCGCCTGAGCGTGCCCGGGAGCCGGTGCGTCAGACCACCTGCTGCGCCAACTCGCCGCGCGCATAGCGCTTGGCCATTTCGGCCAGCGGCAACGGCTCGATCTTCGATGCCTGGCCCTCGCAGCCGAACTCGAGGTAGCGCTGCCTGCAGATGCGGTAGGCCGCCTCGCGTGCCGGCTTGAGCCATTCGCGCGCGTCGAACTTCTCGGGGTTCTCGGCCAGGAACTTGCGCACCGCGCCGGTCATCGCAAGACGGATGTCGGTGTCGATGTTGATCTTGCGCACGCCGTGCTTGATCGCCTCCTGGATCTCCTCGACCGGCACGCCGTAGGTTTCCTTCATCTGGCCGCCATGCTCGCGGATCACCGCCAGCAGTTCCTGCGGCACGCTCGACGAGCCGTGCATCACGAGGTGGGTGTTCGGGATGCGGCGGTGGATCTCCTTGATGCGGTCGATCGCCAGGATGTCACCGGTGGGCTTCCTCGTGAACTTGTAGGCGCCGTGGCTGGTGCCGATGGCGATCGCCAAGGCGTCGAGCCCCGTCTTCTTGACGAAGTCGGCCGCCTGCTCCGGGTCGGTCAGCAATTGCTCGCGCGTCATCGTGCCCTCGGCGCCGTGACCGTCTTCCTTGTCGCCCTTCATGGTCTCGAGCGAGCCCAGGCAGCCGAGCTCACCCTCGACGGTGACACCGCGCGCATGCGCCATCGCGACGACCTTTTTCGTCACGTCGACGTTGTAGTCGTAGCTGGCGATGGTCTTGCCGTCGGCCTCGAGCGAGCCGTCCATCATCACCGAGCTGAAGCCGAGCTCGATCGCGCTGCGGCAGACATCCGGGCTTTGGCCGTGATCCTGGTGCATCACCAAGGGCGTCTTCGGATAGGCCTCGATCGCCGCCGCGATCAGGTGCTTGATGAAGGCCTCGCCGGCGTACTTGCGCGCACCGGCGCTCGCCTGCAGGATGACCGGCGCACCGACCTCGTCGGCCGCCTGCATCACCGCTTGCACCTGCTCGAGGTTGTTGACGTTGAAGGCGGGGATGCCGTAGCCGTGCTCGGCGGCGTGGTCGAGCAACTGGCGCATCGAAACGAGGGGCATGGCGTGGGACTCCTATTGTACCGAGCGGGTCTTCTCAGTCGACCCGCTCGACGCGATAGCCCTGCGCCCGCGACGCCTCCAGGATCGCCTCGATGTGAGCCGATCCGCGCGTCTGTACGACGAACTCGATCTGCACCCGCTCGACCGATAGAAGCGTGAACGCGCGCTGGTGCTGCACCTGATCGATGTTGGCGCCGAGATTGCCGAGCAAGGTCGCGACATCGGCGAGCGCACCCGGCACGTCGCGCACGTCGAAGCGCAACCGCGCCAGCCGCCCCGACTTGACCATGCCGCGCTCGATGATCTCGGCCAGCACCAAGGGCTCGATGTTGCCGCCGCAAAGGACGAGCCCGACCTTGCGGCCCTTGAAGCGACCCTTGTCCTTCAGCAGTGCCGCCAGGCCGACGGCGCCGGCACCCTCGACGACGGTCTTCTCGATCTCGAGCAGCATCAGGATCGCCTGCTCGATGTCATCCTCCGCAACCAGCACGATATCGTCGACCAGACTGCCGATCAGCGGCCCGGTGACGGCCCCGGCGCCGCCCACGGCGATGCCGTCGGCAATGGTCGCCTGCGCGTCGGTGCGCACGCCGCCGTGGCGCACGTTCCAGACGCCCGGGAAGCGTTCGGTCTGCACGCCGATGATCTGGATGTCGGGGCGCAAGGCGCGCGCCGCGGTCGCGATGCCGCAGATCAGGCCACCGCCGCCGACCGCGACAAGCAGCGTGTCGAGGCTCGGCTGCTGCTCGAGCATCTCGAGACCGACGGTGCCCTGGCCGGCGATGATGGCGCGATCGTCGAACGGGTGCACGACCGTCAGCCCGCGCTCGGCGGCCAGCTCGAGGCCACGCCGGCGCGCGTCCTCGAAGCTGTCGCCCTCGAGCACGACCTGGGCGCCAAAGCCCCGCGTGCGCTCGACCTTGACCGATGGCGCGAAGCGCGGCATCACGATGGTTGCGGCAATGCCCAGGCGTTGCGCGTGGTAGGCGACGGCCTGGGCGTGGTTGCCGGCCGAGACCGCGAGCACGCCCGTGGCGCGCTCTTGCACGGTGAGCTGCAGCAGCTTGTTGAGCGCGCCACGCTCCTTGAACGACGCGGTGAACTGCAGGTTCTCGAACTTGAGGAAGACCTCGCAGCCGGCCAGACCCGCCAGCACGCGCGAAGGCACGCAGGGCGTGCGCGAGACCTCGCCTTGCAGTCGCGCCGCGGCAGCGCGGATCTCCTCGAGGGTCAGTGCAGCGTCCATCGCGGCATTGTCACGGAAGTGCTGCCGCATCGCGCAGCACCTCGCGGCGGATCAGCCAGTCCTGCAAGGCCGTGAGCGCCGCGGCGCGGCGGCGCTTGCGCTGCAACGCCACCGGCGGCGTCCCGGTCGGCACGAAACCGCTCGGCCCCGGCACGAAGTAGCGCGTCGCACCGACCAGCGGGCTTGCCGCGCCTTCAGTGGCGAAGAGCGTCTGCCCCATCGTCAGGCCCCAGCCCGCGTCGGCATCCACGGGATGGAGCACCGAGTGGCCGCTGCGCAGGTGGCGCGCATCGGAGAGCGCCAGCCGGTAGAGCGTCGGGAAGATGTCGCGATGCGAGGCGACCCGCGCCAGGTCCGGCTTCGTGCCCGCGGCATACGCGGCCGGCACGTGCAGGTAGAGCGGCACCGCGTGCAGTTCGCGCAGCTGCGCTGGCATCGGGTAGTCGAACACCGACTTCATGTTGTGGTCGCCGGTGGCGGCGACGATGGTGCGCCCGGCATACGGGGCCTTGGCGATGCGGTCGAGCAGGCCGCCGAACTGGTCGTTGGCGTAGTGCAAGGTCTGCAGCAGGGGTTCGGTCAGCTCCGGCGTCGGCCGCAGCGCACCGAAGCCGCGCGTCGCCAGCGGCGGCGCACTGGCGCCGGGCGGCAAGGCATGCGGCGGATGGTGCGTCGTCGTCAGGAAGAACACGAACAGCGGCTGGCCGGCGCGATCGGCCGCGTCGAGCAGATCGCCGACGAAGCGCATCAGGTACTCGTCGTAGACACCCCAGGTGTTCGCGCGGGCTTCGGGGTAGCGCTGCTGGATGTCGGCTTGCGCATAGGACGCATCGAACGCCTGGCGCGCGAAGACGCGCTGCACCGAGCGCCAGTTGCCGGGGCCGCCGTAGATGAAGACGGTGCGGTAGCCGGCATCATGAAACGGCCTGGCGGCGCTCGTCGCAAAAGAATGGCCGCCGTAGGCACCCTGAGTCAGTGGCGTGAGCGGCGAATTCAGCAGCAGACCTTCGAGCGTCGGATGCGTGCCGCCTTGCACCGGGTAGAAGTTCGTGAACCAGAGGTCGCGCTGGCGGTAGGGCGCAAAGCGCCCGAGCAGCTCGCGCCGAGACGGGTCGGTGGACTCCATCAAGGCGCCGCTCCACGATTCCATCAAGGCCATGACGACGTGTGGCGGGTGCTCACGCAGCAGCGGGTTGACGGGGGTGCGCGCATAGAGCGCCGCCTCGACCTCGTCTTCGTTGCTCGCCTCGAGGCCCAGCGCCCGCGCCGCTTCCATCGGCGTCGCGAAGCCATAGTGCGCGAGCCGCTCGTTGGCGCGCGTGACCGTCACCTGTTCGCTGCGATCGACCCAGGCGTCGTAGAGCGCGTCCACCCCGTTGCGCACGCTGTCGTTGAGCACCGGCTGCGCCGAGATCTCGGCATCGCCACGGCGCAGCGGAAAGGTGCCGAAGCTGCCGCGCGCGGCCAGCAGCAGCATCGAGACGATCACGAGGTTCACGCCCCAGCGCGCCGGGCGCGGCGCGGCTGCGAGCCGCGGCGACAGCCGGCGCTCGGCTGCGCGCGTCGCCCAGACCAGCAGCACCGTCGCCAACGCCAGTCCGAGCACGCCGCGCAGCACGGGATAGTCCTGCCAGACGACCTTCAACACGCCCGCGGTGTCGTCCTCCACCAGGCCGAAGACGACCGGGGTGAACGCGGTCTTGTAGAACCCGTAGTAATAGTGCTGCGCCGCTTGCGCGAGCAGCAGCAGCACGAACGCGACCCCGAGCGCCGTGCCCATGATGCGGCCACGCCAAGGTTCGCCGCTGCAGCGCGCAACGACGAACGCCGGCGCAAGCCAGGCGAGCGCCACGAGCGCCAGCACCTTGAGGTCGAAGCGCAAGCCGGACTGCAGCGCCAGCCACACGCCATGCGGCTCGGTGGCCCAGGCGGCATCGGGCAGATAGCGCCACAGAAAGGCCAGCCGCAACGCGCCGAGGGCGAGCACGCCGCCGGCCATGAACGGCAGCACCAGCGCGGCATAGCGCAAGGGCTGGGCCTTCGGCGCACTTGGCAAGCTTCGCGGCGCCGCACCGGAATCGCGCGGCGCCGCGCCTCTGGGGAACCGCCCCATCGCCGGCTCAGCCGACCCGGCAGACCTTCAACATGTTGGTGCCCCCCGGATGACCCATCGGCTCGCCGCAGGTGATCGCATAGGTATCACCGGGCCGCAGCACGCCGCTCTGCACCATCAGCTGTTCGGCGCGCGCCAGCGCCTCGTCGCGGTCGCTGTAGTTGGGCATCAGGACCGGCTGCACGTTGCGGTACATCGCCATGCGGCGCTGGCTGCGCAACTGCGAGGTGAGGCCGAAGATCGGCACGTGGATCTTGCGCCGGCTCATCCAGAGCGCGGTCGAACCCGACTCGGTCAGCGCGACGATTGCCTTGCAGCCCAGGTGATAGGCGGTGAAGAGCGCGCCCATCGCAATCGACTGGTCGATGCGGCCGAAGGTCTTGTCGGCAAAGCCGGCGTCGAACGGAATTTCCTCGGCGCGTTCGGCTTCGACGCAGATCTGCGACATGATCTCGACGGTCTCGACCGGGTACTTTCCGGCGGCGGTCTCGGCCGAGAGCATCACCGCATCGGTGCCGTCGAGCACCGCGTTGGCCACGTCGCTGACCTCGGCGCGCGTGGGCACCGGGTTGACGATCATCGACTCCATCATCTGCGTCGCGGTGATGACGACGCGGTCGAGATCGCGCGCCATGCGGATCATGCGCTTTTGCAGCGCCGGCACCGCGGCGTTGCCGACCTCGACCGCGAGGTCGCCGCGCGCGACCATGATGCCGTCGGAGGCGCGCAGGATCTGCTCGAGCACTGGGATCGCCTCGCTGCGCTCGATCTTGGCGATCAGCTGCGGCTTGTGGCGCCACGGTTCGCCGGCGACGTTGGCGAGTTGGCGCGCCATCTCCATGTCGGTGGCGCTCTTCGGAAAGCTCACCGCGAGGTATTCGGCCTGGAACGACATCGCGGTCTTGATGTCCTCCATATCCTTGGCCGTCAGTGCCGGCGCCGTCAGCCCGCCGCCGGCCTTGTTGATGCCCTTGTTGTTCGACAGCACGCCGCCCACGACGACGGTGGTGTGGATCTCCTCGCCGTGCACCGCGTCGACCACCAGTTTCAGCAAGCCGTCGTTGAGCAGCAGCGCATCGCCCGGGCGCACGTCGCGCGGCAGTTCCTTGTAGTCGAGACCGACACGCTCGTTGCCGCCGAGCTCGTTCGAGCCGGCGTCGAGAATGAATTTCTGCCCCGCTTCGAGCAGCGTCTTGTCACCTGCAAACTTGCCGACGCGGATCTTGGGGCCCTGCAGATCGGCCATGATCGCGACTTCCTTGCCGACGCGCCGGGCGGCCTCGCGCACCATCTCGGCACGCTCGGTGTGGCCCTGTGCGTTGCCGTGCGAGAAATTGAGCCGCATGACGTCGACGCCGGCGCGGATCAGCCGCTCGAGCATCTCGGCCGAGGCCGACGCGGGCCCCAGGGTGGCAACGATCTTGGTGGCGCGAGGCGTGGCAATGTCCATTGGGTTCATGCCTGCATTATCGAAGGCACCGGCGGCTCACGCTTCATCGCGCAGCGTTGCGCTTTTCGAGGATGGCCAGTGCCGGCAAGGTCTTGCCTTCGAGCATCTCGAGGAAGGCGCCACCGCCGGTCGAGATATAGCCGACCTGGTCTTCGATGCCGTACTTGGCGATTGCCGCCAGCGTGTCGCCGCCGCCGGCGATGCTGAAGGCCGACGAATCGGCGACCGCGCGCGCGATCGCCGCCGTGCCCCCGGCAAAGGCATCGAACTCGAACACGCCGACCGGGCCGTTCCAGACGATGGTGCCGGCGGCCTGCAGCAATTGGGCGAACCCGGCGGCGGTCTGCGGCCCGATGTCGAGGATCAGGTCGTCGTCGGCCACGTCGGCGGCGGCCTTGACGCTGGCCGCGGCATCGGCGCTGAACGCCTTGGCGGTGACGACGTCGCTCGGGATCGGCACTGCCGCACCGCGCGCGCGCATCGCCTCGATCACGGCGCGCGCCTCGCCCAGCCGTTCCGGCTCGGCCAGGCTCTTGCCGATCGGCAGCCCCGCCGCCAGCAAGAAGGTGTTGGCGATGCCGCCGCCGACGATCAGGCGGTCGACCCGTGCGGCCAGGCTTTGCAGGATGCTCAGCTTGGTCGAGACCTTGGAGCCGCCGACGATGGCAACGAGCGGCCGCTTCGGGTTGGCCAGCACCCGGGTGATCGCGTCGATCTCGGCCGCCAGCAAGGGACCGGCGCAGGCAATCGGCGCGTACTCGGCGATGCCGTAGGTCGTGGCCTCGGCACGGTGGGCGGTGCCGAAGGCGTCGTTCACATAGATGTCACAGAGCGACGCCATCTTGCGCGCCAACGCCGCGTCGTTCTTCTTCTCGCCGGTGTTGACGCGGCAGTTCTCGAGCAGCACCACCTCACCCGGCTCCACCGCGACGCCGTCGAGCCAGTCGCGCCGCAACGGCACCTCTCGGCCGAGCAACTCGGCCAGGCGCGCCGCGACCGGCGCCAGCGAGTCCTCGGGGCGCAGCACGCCTTCGCTCGGCCGGCCCAGGTGCGAGGTCACCATCACCGCGGCGCCGGCCTCGAGCGCCATGCGGATGCACGGCAGCGAGGCGCGGATGCGGGTGTCCTCGGTGATACGGCCGGAGTCGTCCTGCGGCACGTTGAGGTCGGCGCGGATAAAGACGCGCCGGCCCGTGACGGTGCCGGCGTCGATGAGATCGGTGAAGCGCAGGACGTTCATGCAGCAGGCGGTCAAACAGGCAAACGTCGATGGTACGAGATGCCGGCCATCCCTGACCCCGGGGCGCCGCCGCTCAGGAATCGGGCGCCGCTTCCGCCGGCGATCGCGCCAGGCTGCCACCATCGGCCCGTGGCACCGCAAGCTGCGGCGCCACCGGTTCGATCTTGTTCTCGCGCATGTAGTCGTTCATCTCGCGCCAGCCGGCGTAGACCGCCGCGCGGTCAGCCTTGCGATAGAGCGCGTAGCAGTCCTCGATGGCGCGGCCGGCATGCCGACAGGCCGCGCCGATCGCCCGGCCATCGGCCGCGCGCAGCGCCGCGATCCGGTCGGCCGACTCGATGCCCAGCATGTCGCAGCCGGCGAGCAAGGCGGCGAACAGCAGGAGGCTGGCTTTGTAACGGGACATGGGCAGACGTTGAGGTGAACCCCGTTATCGGCGCCGGCTGCGGCCGACTTGAGGCCGGCGCTCCGGCGCCCGGCCAACGCCCGCCCGGCAGCGCGCCAACGCCCGTCCAGCGCCCGCCGCATTGCGGCGGCTCAGCGCGCCATGTGCGGCACCATCGCCATCAGCCGCGCCACCCGCTCCTCGGTCGACGGATGCGTCGAGAACAAGCCGCGCAAGCCTCCGCTGGAGAGCGGGTTCAGGATCATCATCTGGGCCGTCGCCGGATTGCGCTCGGCCGCCCGCAGCGGGATGCCTTGCGCATAGCGCTGGATCTTCTGCAGCGCCGAGGCGAGCGCCTGCGGGTCGCCGGTGATCTCGGCACCGCCGCGGTCGGCCTCGAACTCGCGCGCGCGGCTGATCGCCATCTGGATCAGGCTCGCGGCCAGCGGCGCCAGCAGCATCACCAGCAGGCCCACCAGCGGGTTGGTGGAGCGGCCCTCGCTGTCGCGGCCGCCGAAGAACATCGCGAAATTCGCGAGCATCGAGATCGCGCCGGCCATCGTCGCGCTGATCGTGCTGATCAGGATGTCACGGTGCTTGACGTGGGTCAGCTCGTGCGCGATCACGCCGCGCAGCTCGCGCTCGGTGAGCACCTGCAGGATGCCGCTGGTCGCGGCCACCGCCGCATGGTTCGGATTGCGGCCGGTGGCGAAGGCGTTGGGCGCGTCCTCCTCGATGATGTAGACGCGCGGCATCGGCAGCCCGGCCTTCTGCGACAACTCGGCCACCGCACGATAGAGCTGCGGCGCGTTCGTCGCATCGACCGGCTGCGCGTTGTACATCTTCAGCACCAGCTGGTCCGAAAACCAGTAGCTGAAGAAATTCATGCCGAGCGCGACGACCAGCGCGATCATCATGCCCTGGCGCCCACCCAGCAGCGCGCCGATCGCCATGAAGAGCGCGGTGATGGCCGCCATCAGCACGGCGGTCTTCAACATATTGAACATCGCGATAACGTCCTCGTGTCAGGCTCCGGTGGAGCGAATGGCACAGATGGGGGCGCCGTCAGCGCTTCAAAGGGCCGCCTCGAAGCGCTGTCCTTCCTGGAGCCCACTGCGCTGCAGGAATTCACGCGCCGCGAGTCTCCGGCCGCCCGCGCGCTGCAGTTCGGTCAGGCGCAGCGCGCCTTCGCCGCACGCCACGATGATGCCGCGCGCGTCGGCTGCCAGCACCTGGCCCGGCGCGCCGACGCCAGGTTCCGCCGCGCCGCGCCAGCACTTGAATGTCTCGCCGGCCAGGCTTGCCGTCGCGCCGGGGAACGGGTCGAAGGCACGCATGCGGCGTTCGACCTCGGCAGCGGGGCGCCGCCAGTCGATCGGCGCCTCGTCCTTCGAGATCTTGGCCGCATAGGTCACGCCCTCGGGAGGTTGCGGCCGCGCGACTCGGGCCGGCGCGCGCAAGGCCTCGACGATCATGCGACCGCCAAGCAGCGCCAGCCGCTGCTGCAGGCTCGCCGCGGTGTCGTCGGCGGCGATCGGCAGCGCCTCGGCCGCAAGGATGGCGCCGGTGTCGAGGCCGGCATCCATCTGCATGATGGTGATGCCGGTCTCGCGGTCGCCGGCCTCGATCGCGCGCTGGATCGGTGCCGCACCGCGCCAGCGCGGCAGCAGGGAGGCGTGGATATTGATGCAGCCGCGCGCCGGCAGCTCCAGCAGCCAGGACGGCAGGATCAGGCCGTAGGCCGCCACCACCAGCACCTCGGGTGCCAGCGCCTGCAGGGCCGCACGCGTGGCGCTCGCGTCCTCGGCATGGCGGCCGTCCAGGCGCAAGCCGTGCGGCTGCAGCACCGCGATGTCGTGCTGCAAGGCATGCGCCTTGACCGGCGAGGGCTGGAGCTTCAGGCCGCGACCGGCCGGCCGGTCGGGTTGCGTCAGCACCACCGAGGGTGCGAGACCAGCCGCCTGCAGATGCTGCAGCGCGACCTGGGCGAATTCAGGCGTGCCGGCGAACGCCAGCTTCATCGCAGGCCGTTCAAGCCGCGCGCTTCTCGGGGTCGCGCACTTCGTCGCGCGTGCGCTTGAGCATCTTGGTGCGGATGCGGTCGCGCTTCAGCGGGCTCAGGTAATCGACGAACATCTTGCCGAGCAGGTGATCCATTTCGTGCTGCACGCAAACCGCCAGCAGGCCTTCGGCATCGAACTGCTGCACCTGGCCCTCACGATCGAGCGCGCGCACCGTGACGCGGGCGTGGCGTGCCACCCGGTCGTAGATCTCGGGCACCGAGAGGCAGCCTTCGTCGCCGAAGACGCGCTCTTCGCTGCGGGCCACGAGTTCCGGGTTGATCAGCACACGCGGCGCGTTGCGCGCCTCCGACACATCGAGCACGAGCACGCGTTCATGCACATCGACTTGCGTCGCGGCCAGGCCGATGCCGTCGGCCGCGTACATGCTCTCGAGCATGTCGTCGACGAGGCCACGGATGCGCGCATCGACCTGCGCCACCGGCCGGGCGACCGTCAACAGGCGGGGATCGGGATAGCGAAGGATTTGGAGCTTGGCCATGATGGTTATCGGCGACGGCATGCCACGCAACACAATGCGCAACGCCGTGACAGGTCTCACACGCCGCGCGCCTCGCGCAGCCGTTTCGTTGCGAGGGCCCTGCTTTTGAAGGCAGAATCCGCGCGACAGATTGAGGATTTTCGCCGAACTGCGGCGTGTGTGCCGTGGCCCGGTCCAGTACCCCCACCGCGCGGCCCGCGGCAGGTCTGCTCACCACGAGATATTCCCACATGACCCGACGAATCCAAGCCTTGCCCCGAATTCGCCGGGTCGCCGCCGCGGCGGTGGCCGCCATGCTCGCCTGCGGCAGCGCCTACGCCGCTCCGTATCCGATCACCGCCGAGCAGCGCAGCACCGCGCAGCGCACCGCTGCGGCCGGTGTCGAACTGGCCGCGCTGATGCCCAATGCGCCCGACTCCTATACGGTGAAGGCACGCGACACGCTCTGGGACATCTCCAAGCTGTTTCTGAAGAGCCCGTGGCGCTGGCCCGAGCTGTGGGGCATGAACCTCGATCAGATCCGCAACCCGCACCTCATCTACCCGGGGCAGGTGCTGTTCCTCGACCGCTCCGACGGGCGCGCGCGCATCCGGCTCGGCGCGGCCGGTAACGCCGCCAGCGGCGATGCGCGACTGTCGCCGCGGGTGCGCTCGCAAGACCTCACGGTCCAGGGTGTCGCATCGATTCCGTTCCACCTGATCGAACCCTTCCTCAACGAGGCGGTGATCTTCGAGGGCGATGCGCTGCAGCGCGCGCCGCGCATTGTCGCCACGCAGGAAGGCAGCGTACTGCTGTCGCGCGGCGACCTCGCCTATGTGCGCGGCGAACTCGGCAATCAGCGTGAATACCGGGTGTTTCGCGAACCGCGGCCGCTGCGCGACCCGACCACCCGCGAGATCCTGGGCTACGAAGCGGTCTACGTCGGCGCCGCGGAATACACACGTCAGGGCGAAACGCGCACCGACGCCAAGGGCCGCGCCGAGATCATCCCGGCCTCGTTTCGCATGACCAGCATCCGGGTGGAAGCGGGGGTCGGCGACCGGCTCGATCCGGTGCCGGCACGCGAATTCACCAACTATGCGCCGCATGCGCCGCTGGCGCCGATCGCCGGCCAGATCGTCTCGATCTATGGCGATGCGCTGACCGCCGGGCAGAACCAGATCGTCGCGCTGAACAAGGGCGCCGCCGAAGGCATCGACCGCGGCACCGTGCTGGCGCTGTGGCGCGACGGCGAGCAGGTCGTCGACAAGACCGACCCGAAGCGGCCGACCCTCAAGCTGCCCGACGAGCGTGATGGCGTGCTGTTCGTGTTCCGGGTCTTCGACCGCATGTCCTACGCGCTGATCATGTCGACCGGCAGCCCGGTGCGTGCCGGCGACCGCTTCACGCAACCGTAACAAGCGCGATCCGTGTGATCGCCCGCGACGAGCTCGCCGCCTGGCTGCGCCTCCTCGAGACGCCGCAGGTCGGGCGTGATTCGGCGCGCAAGCTGCTCGCGGCCTTCGGCAGCCCGCAAGCGGTATTCGACGCCAGTCCCGCGGCACGCCATGCCGTCGCGGGAGCCTTTGCCGGTGCGCTGGCCACCCCCGCCGCGGACTTCGAGGCCTTGGTCGAGCGCACCCTCGCGTGGCTCGGGTCCGGCGCGCAGCGCAGCATCGTCACGCTCGGCGATGCCGGCTATCCCGAGTTGCTGCTGCACACCGCCGACCCGCCGTTGCTGCTCTATCTCGAAGGGCGCGCGGAGTTGCTGCAGGCGGCGTCGGTCGCCATCGTCGGCAGCCGCAACGCGACGCACCAGGGCAGCGCCAATGCGCAGGCCTTCGCACACGACTTGAGCGCGGCAAACCTCGCGATCGTCTCCGGGCTCGCGCTCGGCATCGATGGCGCGGCGCACGCCGGCGGTCTGGAGGCCGCCGGCAGCACCATCGCCGTCGTCGGCACCGGGCTCGACCAGGTCTATCCGAGGCGCCACCGCGAACTCGCGAGCCGGATCGCGCTCCAAGGCCTGATGGTCAGCGAATACGCGCTCGGCATGCCGCCGCTGCCGGCCAACTTCCCGGTGCGCAACCGCATCATCGCCGGGCTGAGTCAGGGCACGCTGGTGGTCGAAGCGGCCTTGCAATCGGGCTCGCTGGTCACCGCACGAATGGCCAGCGAGGCCGGACGCGAGGTCTTTGCCATCCCCGGCTCGATTCACTCGCCGCAGTCGCGCGGCTGCCACTGGCTGATCAAGCAGGGTGCGAAGCTGGTCGAACGGGCCGACGAAATCCTCGAGGAACTGCGCTTGCCGGCGGCCACGGGGTCCGCGACACCCGGTGCTACGCCGGCTGTGCCGCACCGACATGCCGCGCTGCTGGAGGCGCTCGGCTTCGAGCCGGTGCTGCTCGACGAGCTCGTCGCCCGCACCGGATGGCCCGCCGCCGAGCTCAACGCCGCGCTGCTCGAGCTCGAACTCGAAGGCGGTGTCGCGCGGCTGCCGGGACAGTTGTTCCAGCGCATCGGGCACGCCTGAGGCGTGCGCCACGCCCTTCAATTGCAGCCCCGACAGCCGGCTGGAAACGATGCCTGCGGTATAGTGAACTGATGTTCGATGTGCTGGTATACCTGTATGAAAATTACTGGCGTCCCGACGCCTGCCCCGAGCACGGCCAGCTGACACGCAAGCTCTCGTCGGTCGGCTTCGAGTCCGATGAGATCCAGGAAGCCTTGTCCTGGCTCGACGGTGTGGCGGTGGCCGCGCAGTCCTATGTCGGCGTCCAGAACACCAGCAGCCTGCGGCTGTATTCGGCGCAGGAGCAAGAGCATCTGGGCGAGAGTTCGATCGGCTTCATCAGCTTCCTCGAATCCGCCGGCGTGCTGCCTCCGCCGATGCGCGAGATGGTCATCGACCGCGCGAGCGCCATCCCCGGCGGGCCGCTCGATCTCGAAGACCTGAAGATCATCGTGCTGATGGTCTTCTGGAGTCTCGGTGAGGAACCGGATGCCTTGATCCTCGACGAACTCTTCGTCGCGGAGGAAGACCGGCTGATTCACTGAGCGTCCGAGGCCGCGAGCCTCGGGCTCAATGCGCCGCGGACGCGCCGAGGCGCTCGCTAGGCGCCACGGCCGCGCGGAAGCGCTCGCTACGGGTTCAGAACGCGACTGACGGCGCGTCGCGGCAGGCGCAGCCCCGCGTGGGCTCATGCTGGATCGGCCGGCTGCGCCGGCTGCCCTCGGTGCTCGGTCTCATGGGCCCGTCCCGAAACTCGCTGCGCTCACTGCGTTCGCTGCACTCGGACAATCGGGACGAGTCAGATTGACGAAGCGCGCGTGTACGCGCGCGGCCCATGAAACCTGCGCGCCTCGGCGATCCAGAAATCGCCCCCGCGGGGCTGCGCCTGCCGCGAACCACCAGCGTGCACGTGCGAAAAGGCGCGAGCCACCACCGCGGCATGTGCGACCAGGCCGCGAGCCGCCGCCATGCCGACAGGCGGGGCGCGCCAGGGGAGCGTGCCGACAACCATGCGCCACCACGGGTTCGGCAAAGGGCCGTCCGGGCCGCACGCGGCGCGCCTATGGGGCGCCGAGGAGCGCAGGCCTCGTGGCCGCGCGCGTACTCGCGCGCTTCGTCAATCTGACTCGCCGGGACTGTTCGAGCGCAGTGAGCAACGCGAACGCAGCGAGTTTCCCGGCGGGCCACGAGGCTGAGCACCGCAG
>CAJDUZ010000060.1_pt1 | contig 14407 bp, 12 predicted proteins | sample 7391221 | NCBI WGS metagenome assembly CAJDUZ01 (sample SAMEA7055692, study PRJEB34461) | soil metagenome | biome: terrestrial ecosystem; feature: Peninsula; material: soil | place: Antarctica | collected 2016
GTGCTCGATCAGCGCTTTCAGCAGCTTCTTGGCACGCTCATCCAGCATGTCTTGAACTCATATCCAGGTGCATTTTCGCCCGCGTCGCGCGCAGGTCGCTGTGGTGTAATCCCGCCATGTTGCCCCGCTTTCGACACGCCGCGCTCGTGGGCAAGTTCCAGTCCGAAGGCATTGCCGCCGCACTGCACGAAATCGGGCAATTTCTCGTGCGCCAGGGGCTGAAGGTTTCGCTCGAGCAGCAGACCGCGCTGAATACCGGCATCAAATCTTACGGCACGCTCGAGGTCGACGAGGTCGGCGAGCAATGCGACCTGGCCGTCGTGCTCGGCGGCGACGGCACGATGCTCGGCATCGCGCGCCGTCTGGCGCGCCACGGCACGCCGCTGGTGGGCATCAACCAGGGGCGCCTGGGCTTCATCACCGATATCGCGATCGACGAGTTCGCCGAGACGCTGACACCGATCATTGCCGGCGAATACGACGAGGAGCGGCGCGCCATGCTGGAAGGCGCGGTGCACCGCGACGGCCAACTGATCTTCGAAGGCCTCGCGATGAACGACGTCGTCGTCAGCCGCGGCCAGACGGCGGGCATGGTCGAACTGAAGATCGAGATCGGCCACGAGTTCGTCTCCAATCTGCGCGCCGACGGCCTGATCGTCGGCTCGCCCACCGGCTCCACCGCCTACGCGCTCTCGGCCGGCGGGCCGATCCTGCACCCGGCAATCCCCGCGTGGGTCCTGGTGCCGATTGCGCCGCACGATCTGGCCAACCGCCCGATCGTGCTGCCCGATTCGGGCGGCATCACGATCGAGATCGTCGCCGGCCGCGATGCCAGCGTGAATTTCGACATGCAGGCGCTCGCCAGTTTGCTGCATGGTGACCGCGTCAGTGTCGTACGTTCGCAGCACCAGGTGCGCTTCCTGCACCCCTGCGGCTGGAACTACTACAGCACCCTGCGGCGCAAGCTGCACTGGAATTCCGGCGTGAACTAGTCGGAAGCAAGAAGATGCTGCGACGGCTCTCGCTGCGCGACTTCGTCATCGTGACCACGCTCGAGCTCGAGTTCGACGCCGGCTTCTCGGTGCTGACGGGCGAAACCGGCGCCGGCAAGTCGATCCTCATCGATGCCTTGCAGCTCGTGCTCGGCAGCCGCGGCGATGCCGGCATGGTGCGCGAAGGCGCCGCGCGCGCCGAACTCAGCGCCGAGTTCGATACGCCGCCCGGGCTCGCGGCCTGGCTTGCCGAGGCCGGATTCGATGCGGCGGCCGACCCCGGCCGGCTGCTGCTGCGCCGCACGATCGATGCGCAAGGCAAGAGCCGGGCTTGGGTCAACGGCAGTCCGGCGACGATTGCGCAATTGCGCGAGGCAGCCGACCCGCTGGTCGAGATCCACGGCCAGCACGCCTGGCAAAGCCTGACCCGGCCGGCCGCGGTGCGCGCGTTGCTCGACGGCTGGGCGCAGGTGGACGCGGCGCCGCTCGCCGCGCTCTGGTCTGCCTGGCGCGCGGCGCAGCAGGCGCTGGACGACGCCCGCGGCCGCCAGGCGGAGCTCGAGCGTGAACGCGAACGCCTGCAATGGCAGATCGGCGAAGTCGACAAGCTCGCACCGGGCGCCGACGAATGGGCCGAGCTCGAAGCCGAGCACAGCCGGCTTGCCAACGCGCAGTCGCTGCTCGATGCCGCGCGCGGCGCGCGCGAGGCGCTCTCGGAGGCCGACGAGAACGCCGAAAGCCTCGCCGCTCGCGCCCTCGATGCGTTGCAGGCGGTGGTGGCGTTCGACTCGCGACTCGCCCCGGCCATCGAGGCGCTGCAGGGGGCACAGGTGCAACTGCAGGACGCCACGCACACACTCACCGGCTATCTGCACCACAGCGAACCCGAGCCCGGCCGGCTCGAGGCGCTCGATGAGCGCCTCTCGGCCTGGTTGAGCCTCGCGCGGCGCTGGCGCCGGCCGCCGTCCGAACTGCCGACGCTGCTCGAACAGTGGCGCAGCGAGTTGCGCTCGCTCGAGGCGTCGAGCGATGTGGCGGCGCTGGAAGCCGCGCTCGCCAAGGCCGGGCAGGCCTACGAGCACGAAGCCCGGCGCATCTCGGCGGCGCGGCGCGCAGCGGCAGCGCCGCTCGGGTCGGCGGTGACCCGCGCGATGCAGCGCCTCGGCATGACGGGCGGCCGCTTCGAGGTCGCGCTGACGCCACAAGCGTCGCCGCAGTCGTTCGGCCTGGAGGCGGCGGAGTTCCTCGTCGCCGGGCATGCCGGCAGCACACCACGTCCCTTGGCAAAGATTGCGTCCGGCGGCGAACTCTCGCGCATCGCGCTGGCGATTGCCGTCACCACCAGCCAGCTCGAGAACCCCGCAACCGCTGTCGGCACCTTGATCTTCGACGAGATCGACGCCGGTGTCGGCGGCGCAGTGGCGGAGAGCGTCGGCCAGTTGATGAAGCAACTCGGCCACGATCGCCAGGTGCTGGCCGTGACGCACCTGCCGCAGGTTGCAGCCTGCGCCGACCACCACCATGTCGTTGCCAAGGTGACGCAGGCGGGTGCCACGCACAGCGAGGTCGCGACGGTCCACGGCGAGGCGCGCATTGCCGAGGTCGCGCGCATGCTGGCCGGCGAACGGCTCTCGGGCACGAGCCTGGCGCACGCGCAGGAGATGCTCTCGATCGGCGCCGCGCCGCGACGGCGCGGCCGCTCATGAACACAGCGGCCCCGGGCAATGCGGCTTCGGGCGAAGCCGCGGGCGTGTTGCGCGAGGTCGTGCTCGTCACGGGGATCTCGGGCTCGGGCAAGTCGGTTGCGCTGCATGCGCTCGAAGACGCCGGCTTCTTCTGCGTCGACAACCTGCCGCCCGAATTGCTGCGCGACTTCCTGCGCATCGAGCAGCAACGCAGCGACCGCAGAGTCGCGATCGCGGTCGACGTGCGCAGCGCCGGCTCGCTGCCGCACCTCCTGCCATTGCTGACGCAATTGCGCACCGAAGGCATGGCGATCCAGATCGTCTTCCTCGACGCCAGCACCGATGCCCTGGTGCGGCGTTTCTCGGAGACGCGGCGTCCGCACCCCCTCTCGGACCTCGGCTCGCACGAGCCGGCCAAACCTGCCGACGGCACGATCGGCGATGCCACCATCGGCGACGGCCGGCGCGCGTTGATCGATGCGATCGAGCTCGAGCGCGAGTTGCTGGCCGAATTGCGCGAACTTGCGACGGTGATCGACACCAGCCAGCTGCGCCCGGCGCAGCTGAGCGTGTGGATGCGCGACATGGTGCGGGCAGACGACCGCCGCCTGACCCTGGTGTTCCAGAGCTTCGCGTTCAAGCACGGCGTGCCGCTCGACGCCGATTTCGTCTTCGACGTGCGCGTGCTGCCGAATCCGCACTACGTGCGCGAGCTGCGACCCTTGACCGGGCGCGATGCGGCCGTTGCAGCCTTCCTCGACGCGCAGCCCGAGGCGATCGAGATGCTCGGCCAGATCGAGATCTTCCTGGCGCGTTGGCTGCCGGACTTCGTGCGCGACCAGCGCAGCTACCTCACGGTGGCCATCGGCTGCACCGGCGGCCAGCACCGTTCAGTCTATTTCGTCGAGGCGCTGGCGCGGCGTTTTCGCGAACGCGCGGCAACGCTCGTCCGCCACCGCGAACTCGACGCGCGCGACGCACTCGAACGCCGATCTCGTTGATCATGCAGCCGCCGATCGGACCGATGAACGACACCGCCGAACTGCCGCTCTTTCCGCTGCAGGCCGTGCTGTTTCCCGATGGGCTGCTGTCGCTGCGGGTCTTCGAGCCGCGTTACCTCGACCTGGTCGCCGCGTGCCTGCGGGGGCAGCAGCGCTTCGGGATCGTCGGGCTGCACCATGGCTCGGAGGTGCTGAAGGCGCGGCAGAACGTCGCCCTCGAGCGCGTCGGCGTGCTGGCCGAACTGCTCGCAGTCGACGGTGAACAGGCCGGCATCCTGCAACTGCGCTGTCGCGGCGGCGAGCGCTTCGAGATCAGCACCAGCCGGCAGCAAAAAGACGGCCTCTGGCTGGCGCGCACCGCGTTGCTGCCGGACGATGAAGTGGTGGCGCCGCCGGCCGCGTTGCAAGGCACGGTGCACGGCCTCGCGGACGCGATCGCGACGCTCGCGGGCCAGGGCAGCGAGCCCTTTCTCGAGCCGCACCGCTTCGACAGTGCCGGCTGGATCGCCAACCGCTGGTGCGAGATCCTGCCGATTCCCATGGCGGCCAAGCAAAAACTGATGGCATTGCCGGACCCCGTGGTGCGCCTCGAGCTGGTCGACAGCTATCTGCGCAGCAAGGGGGTGGTCGTGTAGCGGGCCGAACGCCCGGGCGCCGCGGATCGTGGGAATCAGGGAGGTCGAGGCGGCGCGTCAAGACACGAGCAATCGTCGCAACGGTGCCGGCAGCGCGGCCGCCAATGCCGCTTCGCGGCTGTACCACGCGCCAGCGGGCCAGGGCTGGACCATCACGGCAACGGTCGATGCGGCGGTGCGCGCGGGCACGGTCCAGCGCACCGGGCGCAGGGTCCAGTCGAGGTGCGTCAGCGTGTGCGTGATGGCTGGCAACATTTCGGCCGCGCCGCGCCAGCCGGCACTTGCCGCCTCGAAGGCATCGGCGGTTGCATATTCCGGCAGGCTGCGCAGCCCGGCCCAGATGCCGCGGTCGGCTCGCTGCACCAGCCAGACACGCTCGCGCCAGGACAGCCACAGCCAGACATGCTCGCGCCGGCCGCGCGGTGCCCGCGCACGGCGGGCCGGATAGTCGGACTGGCGGCCGGCCTGGGCAGCGGCGCAAAGCGGCCGCACCGGGCACTCGCTGCAGCGCGGCGTGCGGGCGCTGCAAACGGTCGCCCCGAGATCCATCAGCCCCTGCGTGTAGCGCTCGATGCCGCGTTCGGGCAAAAGCGCGGTCGCTTGCCGCCAGAGCTCGCCTTGCACCGCCGCTTGTGCCAGATCGCCGTCGAAGCCAAGCACGCGCGCCAGCACGCGCCGCGCGTTGCCGTCCAGGATTGCAACGCGCTCGCCGTAGCAAAACGCGGCGATCGCCGCGGCGGTCGAGCGACCGATGCCAGGCAAGGCCATCAGCTCCGCACTGCTCGTCGGGAAGCAGCCGCCGCGCTCGGCGACAACGATCTGCGCGCAGCGATGCAGGTTGCGCGCGCGGCTGTAGTAGCCCAGGCCGCTCCAGAGCGCACAGACCGCGTCCTGCGGCGCCGCAGCGAGTGCCGCCACTGTGGGGAAACGTTCGAGGAAACGCTCGTAGTAGCCGAGCACCGTTGCAACCTGCGTCTGCTGCAACATCACCTCGGAGAGCCAGACGCGATAGGGGTCGCGCGTGCGCTGCCAGGGCAGGTCGTGGCGGCCGTGGCGTCGCTGCCATTCGATCACGAGCGCGGCGAACGCGCCGCCAGCCGATGGCATCGGCTCAGGCGCTCGCCGTGGCCGGCTCGATGTCGTCAAACAGCAGCAGATCGGGCGCCGGCCGCAACAGACCGCTGCCGAGCGGCGCGTTGCAGGCGTGCTCGCGCAACACGGCGGTGAGTTCGGCAACCTGCGCCAGGCGCTTTTGCAATTGCTGGTCCTGCAACTCGAGTTCGGCAAGGCGCGACTCCAGCTCGTCCGAAGCCTGCTGGACCCGCTCCAGGGTGTCGCGCCGATGCTTGAAACTGCGGCGCCGATCGCGCAACTGCGCATCGACCTGCGCCGAAGTCGCCTTGTTCCACAGCTCGACCTCGCCGCTGGCGTTCTCGAAGACGACACGCAGCTTGGACAGCAGCATGCGACGGAACTGCTCCATGAAGCTCGGTTGCGCGAGCCTCAGGGCCTGCGTCAATCCGAGGTACTGGACATAGTTGCGCTCGATCAGGCCGAGCTCCAGCTCGAAGCGCTTCATCTCGGGCGGCTTGCCGAGCGCCAGGCTGAAGCCGAACTCGGCGTTGAGCCGCCCGAACGACGCGGTGAGCATCTCGTGGATCTCGATGCTGCGCTGCCGCGTCTGTGTCAGCAGCGCGTGCAAACGGCCGCACAAGGCAACGAACGCCTGGCGCGCGCCGAGCCTGAGCATCGAAGCGCGCAACGCCGCCTGCATCTGGTGCACCTCGCGCCGCAAGCGATCGGTCGAGAGATCGTAGAGCAGGTGCTTGAGCAGCCGCGCATGGATGCCGCGCATGGCCTGCAGCAACTGCATGCTCTGCTCGAACTCGACGCTCTCGGCATCGATGCGCTGCAGCATCAGCCGCACCCGCGTGCTGTTCTTGCCGCGCAGGCCGCGCAGCTCGAGCATCTGCTCGGCAAGCACGCGACGACCCTCGCCGAGGCGGCGCATCACCTGAGTCTCGATCAGCAGTGCCCCTTCGAGCACGAGCTGTTCCAGCACCTCGTGGCGCTGCGGCAGCAACTGCGCGCCGAGCGCCGTCTCGAGCTCGGGGAGGCGGCTCGCCTGCAGTGACGCAGCGTCGCCTGCGATGCGCGCGGCCAGCGCCTGGCGCGCCGACAACGGGTAAACGCGCTCGACGCCCACCCCCAGCGTGCGCGCCGTGTCGCGCCGCTGCCGAGCAATCTGCTGCTGTACCTGCTCGACGCTCGAGAGCGGATCGGCAAGCGCATCGATCTTGTTGAGCACGACGAAGCGCGTCGGCATCGTTGCGCCGAGATGGTCGCGCCAGATCGCGAGATCGGACTTCGTCACGCCGGTGTCGGCGCCAAGGATGAAAACCGTGGCATGCGCCGTCGGCAACAGGCTGAGCGTCAGTTCGGGCTCGGCGCCGATCGCGTTCAGCCCCGGCGTGTCGAGCACCACCAGTCCCTGGCGCAACAGGGGATGCGGGTAGTTGATCAGCGCATGGCGCCACGCCGGCACCTCGACCATGCCGGCGGCATCGCAAGCCGGGTTGTCGTCGGGGGCCGCATCGTCCCAGAAGCCGAGCGCGCGCGCCTGCTCGAGGCTGACGCGTTCGGTGCGCGTCACCTCCTGCAGCGCATGCGCCAGCCGCTCCGCGTCGTCGACATCGAGTTCGAGATGACGCCAGGCGCGTGGCTGGCCGCGCAGCTCGGCCAGCGAGAGGCCCTGCAGGCGCGTCTCGATCGGCAGCAGCATCAGGGCCGGCGCATCGCCCGCGCTCCAGCCCATCTCGACCGGGCACATCGTCGTGCGCCCGGGCGTAGCCGGCAGGATGCGGCGGCCGCTGTCGGCAAAGAAGATCGCGTTGATCAGCTCGGACTTGCCGCGCGAGAACTCGGCGACGAAGGCGACGACGAGCTTCTCGTTGCCGAGACGCTCGCGCAGCGCTTCGAGCTGCCCGGCGACGGCGGCATCGGCCAACTCGTGCTCTTCGAGGAAGTGCGCCAGCTCGTCGAGCCGCTGCACGAGACCGGCCCGCCAGGTGCCGAGGGCGTCGAGACTGTTCGCAAGGTGCATGGGCGCGTTCCGCTGACAAGGCGACCGCGCATGCTAGCGCAGCACCGGCCCGGCGCCGTCGCAGCGCTGCCACGCCCGCCCATATCGGGGGGTCGCAGACCGCATGACGATTCAGCGACGCTGGCAGCCGGGGCAAAAGAACGTCGAGCGCTGGCCTTGCACGATGCGGCGGATCGGCGTGCCGCAACGCCGGCAACGTTCGCCTTCGTGGCCGTAGACCTGCGCGAGCAGCTGGAAGCCCCCGGGTTTGCCATCGGCGTCGCGGTAGTTGCGCAAGGTCGAGCCGCCGTGTTCGATGGCCCGGAGCAAGGTGGCGCGGACCGCCTCGGCAAGCTTTGCCGCGCGCGGTCGGCTGATGCGGCAGCTGGCGGTGCGCGGATCGATGCCGGCCTCGAACAAGGCCTCGCAGGCGTAGATGTTGCCGGCGCCGACGACGATCGCGCCACCGAGCAGGGCCTGCTTGATGGCGACCTTGCGCCCCTTGAGTCTCGCGTGCAGATAGTCGCCGTCGAAGGCAGGATCGAAGGGCTCGAGCCCCAGGCCGCCGAGCAGCCTGGCCGCCGGCCCGGCATCCGCTGCCGGCGACCAGACGACCGCACCGAACCGTCTCGGATCGGTGAGCCGCAAGGTGCCGCGCGCGGTCACGAGGTCGAAGTGATCGTGCGGGCCCGGCGGCGCCGCGCCGGCGTTGAACGCAAGCGACCCGGACATCCCGAGGTGCAGCAGCAAGCCGCCGCTATCGAGCGCGAGCCAGAGGTATTTGCCGCGCCGCGTGACCTCGCCGACGGTCTGCGAGACCAATTGCTGCGGATCGCAGCCGAGCGGCCAGCGCAGCGGCTTGCCGAGCCGTACCGCGGTGATGCGCGCGCCGCGAATGCGCTCGGCAAAGCTCAGGAGCGTGCGTTCGACCTCCGGCAGTTCGGGCATGGCCGGAATTATCGCGAGCGGCCGTGATCAGAAGGCGAGCCCTTAAAATTCGCCGGCCGTTTCAGGAGTTCCCGATGCCAGCCTTCCCTCGTACCGGCACTGCATTCGTGCTGGCCGCAGCGCTCGCATCGACTGCCGCCGCGGCCGCCGTGCCCGCCCCCGCATCCAAGGTGCAGAACTCGGGCCTCGATGCGCCGCTCTTTTATCAGCTGCTGGTCGGTGAGCTCGAGCTGCGCGAAGGCCAGCCCGGCACGGCCTATCAGGTCTATCTCGATGCGGCGCGCCGTACCCGGGACGAGCAGCTTTTTCGTCGCGCGACCGACATCGCCTTGCAGGCGCGCGCCGGCGAGCAGGCGCTGTCCGCGGTCAACGCGTGGCGCACGGCGCTGCCGGCGTCGCTGGAGGCGCTGCGCTACCAGGTGCAGTTGCTGATCGCGCTGAACCGCATCGCCGACTTGCCCGGTCCGCTGTCGGCGCTGCTGGATGCCACTCCCGGCGCGCAGCGCGCGCAACTGATCGATTCGCTGCCGCGGCTGTTCGTGCGCGCAAGCGACAAGCCGGCGGCGGCGCAGATGCTGGCGCGCACGCTGCAGCCCTATGTCGCGGCGCCGGCAAGCGAAGTTGCCGCGCGCGTCGCGATCGGCCGCGTGTGGCTGCTCGCCGGCGATGATCAACACGCGCTCGAGCAGGCACGGCGCGCCCATGCCGCCGATGCCGCGGCCGAGACGCCGGCACTGCTCGCACTCGAATTGCTGCCCTCGACGCCGGCGGCGGAGGAAATCGTCACCGACCAGCTGCTGGCCAGCCCGGCCGACAGCGCCGTGCGCATCGCCTATGTGCGCGCGCTGGCCGCCGTGCAGCGCTACGGCGACGCCGCCGGGCAGCTCGAGATCCTGACGAAGACCGAGCCGAAACTGGCGCCGCCGTGGCTGACCCTGGGTGCCTTGCGCGTCGAGATGCGTCAGCCGGCGGCGGCGACGACGGCGCTGCGGACCTATCTCGGCCTCGTCGAGCCGAACGGAACGGCGACGATCGCCGCCAGCGCCAACGCCGCAGCAGCCGCCAACGCATCGACCGAAGCGTGGCTGCTGCTCGCACAGGCGGCCGAACAGCAGGGCGACTATGCCGGCGCCGAGGCCTGGCTCGGCAGGATCGAAGACCCGAAGCGCGCGCTCGACGTGCAGTCGCGCCGCGCATCGCTCCTGGCGCGCCAGGGCCGGCTGGGCGAGGCGCGCGAGCTGATCCACCGCTTGCCCGAGCAAACCGCGGCGGATGCGCGCGCCAAGATCATGGCGGAAACGCAGTTGCTGCGCCAGCAACGCCAGTGGGCCGATGCCGAGCAGGTGCTCGCCGAGGCGAACCGGCGCTTCCCCGACGACCCCGACCTGATGTACGAGCAGGCGATGATGGACGAGAAGCTCGACCGGCTCGACGACATGGAGCGGCTGCTGCGCCGCGTCATCGAACTCCGGCCCGAGAGCCAGCAGGCGTACAACGCGCTCGGCTATTCGCTGGCCGATCGCAACATGCGGCTGCCCGAGGCGCGCGGCCTGATCCAGAAGGCGCTCGAGCTGAGCCCGGGCGATCCCTTCATCACCGACAGCCTGGGCTGGGCCGAGTACCGCTTGGGCAACATCGACGAGGCCCTGCGGCTCTTGCACCAGGCCTACCGGAAGCGGCCCGATACCGAGATCGGCGCGCACCTCGGCGAGGTGCTGTGGCAAGCGGGCCGGAAAGACGAGGCGCTGCGGGTCTGGCGCGAAGGGCATGCGCGCGATGCCAGCAACGAGGTGTTGCGCGAGACACTGACCCGGCTGCGGGTCGAGCTGTGAGGGGCTGGCGCGCCGGCAGTCTCGCCGTCTTCACCGCCGCGCTGCTGGCCGGCTGTGCCGCCCTGCCGCGCCCGGCGCCCCTTGCCGAGACGCTCGCCGGGCGGCTTTCGGTGCAGGTGCGGCCCACCGATGCGGCGCCGCGCGCCCTGACCGCGCAGTTCGAGCTGCGCGGCGACGCCCGCGCCGGCAGCCTGGACCTTTCCACGCCGCTCGGCACGATGCTGGCGAAGGCGCACTGGTCGCCGCAGGCGGTTGTGCTGGAGACGCCGCACAACGAGAAGACCTATCCCGATCTCGATGCGCTGACGCGCGACGTCCTCGGCGAGAGCCTGCCGGTGGCGGCCCTCTTCGACTGGCTGCGCGGCCGGCCGTGGCCGGGCGCCGCGAGCCGCGCCGCACCGCCGAGCGATGAGCCGGGCTTCGAACAGCTCGGCTGGATCGTCGGCCTGGCGCGCCTCGACGCTGACGTCGTCACGGCACGACGCGAGCAACCGCCGCCGATGACGGTGCGCGTCAAGCTCGAACGGCCCTGATCGCGCTGGAATGTCCGGATGAGCTTGCGTGCGCTGCATGACGTTGCCGCTCCGGCAAAGATCAATCTCTTCCTGCATGTCCTCGGGCGCCGCGCCGATGGCTACCACCTGCTGCAATCGGTCGTCGCGCTGGTCGACTGGTGCGACGAGATGCAGTTCGAGCGCCGCGGCGACGGACGCCTGGCACGCCACGACCTCGGCGCCGCTTTGCCGCGCGACGACTTGTGCCTGCGCGCAGCGCGTGCGCTGCAGGCAGCCAGCGGCACGACGTGGGGCGCCGACATCTCGATCGACAAGCGCATCCCGGCCGGCGCCGGCATGGGCGGGGGCAGTTCCGACGCCGCTTCCACCTTGCTCGCGCTCGACCGTCTCTGGGGCCTGCGGTGGCCGCTGGAGCGGCTGGCCGCACTCGGGCTGACGCTCGGTGCCGACGTGCCGTTCTTCATCATGGGCAGCAACGCGCTGATGGAGGGCATCGGCGAACGACTCACGCCGCTCGCGCTCGCCGAGCAGCGCCTGGCCGTCGTGAAGCCCGCCGCGAGCCTGGAGACGCGCGCGATCTTCGCCAGCCCGCTGCTCACGTACAGCGTCGAAACTGATATAGTTGCGGGCTTTACTGCCGGCGGTCTCGTGGCGGATGGGAAGGTCGATTTCGGGTTCGGGCGCAACGACTTGCAAGCGGCCGCCGCGGCCCAGTGCGGCGAGGTGTCGCAGGCGCTCGAATGGCTGCAGTCGCAATATGGCAACGCCCGGATGACCGGGTCGGGCAGTGCGGTTTTTGCCCGTGTCGATGATGAGGCAGAGTCCCCGGCCATGCTGCCGGCAGCGTGGGCGTTCAGGCTGTGCCGGACGCTCGCGCGGCATCCCCTGGCGGGTTGGGCGGGGCCGCGTTGAAGGTTTTCGGGGTGCGGCGTCGCAAGGCTCCGGACCTGCGTAGGGGAGTAGCCAAGTTGGTCAAGGCATCGGATTTTGATTCCGACATGCGAGGGTTCGAATCCTTCCTCCCCTGCCAAATCCTGCACTGAGACCGCTGAGCCCGGCCTCGACGGAGTCCACGTGCTTTTCAACACCGTCCTTTTTACCGGCAACGCCAACCCGGCGCTGGCGCAGAAGATCGCCTCGAACCTCGGCATCGAGCTCGGCCATGCCAAGGTCGGCCGCTTCTCGGATGGCGAGGTCGACGTCGAGATCCACCAGAACGTGCGCGCACGCGACATCTTCGTCGTGCAGTCGACCTGTTCCCCGACCAACGAGAACCTGATGGAGCTGTGCATCATGGTCGACGCCTTGCGTCGCGCCTCGGCACGGCGCGTCACCGCGGTGATTCCCTATTTCGGCTATGCGCGTCAGGATCGGCGGCCGCGTTCGACCCGGGTGCCGATCAGCGCGCGCGTCGTTGCCAACCTGCTCGAGGCGGTCGGCGTCGAGCGGCTCTTGACGATGGATCTGCACGCCGACCAGATCCAAGGCTTCTTCAACATTCCGGTCGACAACATCTACGCATCGCCGGTGCTGCTGGCCGATCTCCAGACCAAGCACTACGCCGACCTCGTCGTTGTCTCGCCCGACGTCGGCGGCGTCGTGCGGGCCCGGGCACTCGCCAAGCAGGCCGGCTGCGATCTGGCGATCATCGACAAGCGGCGGCCGCGCGCGAACGTGTCGGAAGTGATGCACGTGATCGGCGACATCGACGGGCGCAACTGCGTGATCATGGACGACATGATCGACACCGCCGGCACCCTGGTGAAGGCTGCCGAGGTGCTGAAGGAGCGCGGCGCCAAAAAGGTCTATGCCTATTGCACGCACGCCGTGTTCTCGGGGCCGGCGATCGAACGCATCCAAGCCTCGCAGATCGACGAGGTCGTCGTCACCGACACGATCCCGCTGAACGGCGCCAGCCTGCAATGTCGAAAGGTTCGGCAGCTCTCGGTCGCACCGCTCTTTGCCGAGACGATCCGGCGCATCTCCGATGGCGAATCGGTGATGTCGCTGTTTGCCGAACAAAATGCCAATCTCTGAACGCGGCGGCCAGCCCGGCGCGCTCAAGTACGGCGTGCCTTGCGGCACGCCGGTCTAGCGGGCCGCAAGGCCCATCCTGGTCGCCTGGTCGCGGGCGCCACAACACTTGGAGTCATGATGAAATTCGTCGCTTACGAGCGTACGCTGCAGGGGACCGGAGCGAGCCGCCGCCTGCGCGATGCGCAAAAGGTGCCCGGCATCGTCTACGGTGCCGGCACGCCCGCCATGATCGAGCTCGATCACAACGCGCTCTTCTTCGCGCTGAAGAAGGAAGCCTTCCACTCGTCGCTGCTCGACATGGAGCTTGCCGGCAAGACCGAGCAGGTGCTGCTGAGGGACTACCAGATGCACCCGTTCAAGCCGCTGGTGCTGCACGTGGACTTCCAGCGCGTCGACGCGACGACGAAAATCCGAAAGAAGGTGCCGCTGCACTTCATCAACGAAGAAAATTCGCCGGCGGTCAAGCTCGACGGCTGCATCGTCAACCGCGTCCTCAACGAACTGTCGATCCAGTGTCTGGCGTCGCAGTTGCCGGAGAACCTGACGATCGATCTTGGCAACCTGGTGAAGGGCCAGTCGCTGCATGTCAGCGAGATTCCGCTGGGCGCCGGCATCAAGGTGCTGACGCAGGGCCAGGTCAATCCGGTGATCGTTTCGGTGACCCAGCCGGCCGCCGTCGAGGAAGAGGAGACTCCGGTGGTTGTCGCCGCGGCGCCCGCGGCGACCAAGCCGAAGAAGAGCGAGAAGCAGAACAAGAAGTAAGCCCGCTGCCGGCGAGAAGCCGCAAGGCGCCTCGCCGGGAACGGCTGTTCGGATCGGGACGCTCAGGCGTCCCTTTTTTTTGGACCCTGCCGACCGCGCCGGAGCACTCGAGCTTCAAACGCGCGCCGCCCGCATCGCCGCGGCCGCCTGCACCATGTGCTGCAAGGCGGCGACCGTCTCGGGCCAGCCGCGCGTCTTCAGCCCGCAATCCGGATTGACCCACAGCTTGGCCGGATCCAGCACCTCGCTGGCCTTGCGCAACAGCTCGACCATCTCCGCGGCGTCTGGTACCCGCGGTGAATGGATGTCATAGACACCCGGACCTACACCGAGATCGAATCCGACGTCATTGAGATCGTCGAGGACTTCCATGTGGGAGCGGGCGGCCTCGATCGACGTCACATCGGCGTCGAGTGCGACGATCGCATCGATCACCTCGCCGAACTCCGAGTAGCACAGGTGCGTGTGGATCTGCGTGGAATCCGCTACCCCTGACGTCGACAGCTTGAAGGCACGCACAGCCCATTCCAGGTATGCCTTCTTGTCCTCTGCGCGCAACGGAAGTAGTTCGCGTAGTGCAGGTTCGTCCACCTGGATGATTGCAATTCCCGCCGATTGCAGGTCGACGGTTTCGTCGCGGATGGCCAGTGCGACCTGATCTGCGGTGTCGGCCAGCGGTTGATCGTCGCGAACGAACGACCACGCGAGGATCGTCACAGGGCCGGTCAGCATGCCCTTGACCGGCTTGTCCGTCAGTGACTGAGCAAAGGTGATCCAGTCAACGGTCATTGCGCCGGTTCGGCTCACATCACCGAACAGGATCGGCGGACGCACGCAACGTGAACCGTAGGACTGAACCCAGCCGTTGGCCGTGGCCGCGAAGCCGTTCAACTGCTCCGCGAAGTACTGCACCATGTC
>CAJDUZ010000061.1_pt1 | contig 14331 bp, 8 predicted proteins | sample 7391221 | NCBI WGS metagenome assembly CAJDUZ01 (sample SAMEA7055692, study PRJEB34461) | soil metagenome | biome: terrestrial ecosystem; feature: Peninsula; material: soil | place: Antarctica | collected 2016
CAATGCAGCAACCGTCGACGTGATGAAGAACGCCGGCCAGCCGATCGATTGCGCGAGCACGCCGGCGAGCGGCCCGACCCAGACGCGGCCGATCGATGCAAAAGCGCTCAGCAACGCGAATTGCGTCGCGCTGAAGCGCTGATTGCACAAGCTCATCAGGAAGGCGACGAAGGCCGCCGTGCCCATGCCGCTGCTCAGGTTCTCGGCGGCTATCACCATCAGCAGGCCGCCATCGACCGGCGTCTCCTGCACCAGCTTGACGAAGCCCCAATCGAAGGCCGGTATCGTGACTCCCGGCAGCACGCCGCGGCCGTGCACAGCGAGCCACCAGAAGCCGAGGTTGCTCACCATCTGCAGCACGCCGAAGGCCATCAGCGAGCGCCAGAGTCCGAGGCGCAGCATCAGCGCACCGCCGATCAAGGCGCCGGCGATGGTCAGCCACAGGCCGATCACCTTGTTGACGACGCCGACCTCGGCGGTGCTGTAGTGCATCGCCTGCAGCAGGAACGGCGTCATCAGCGAGCCGGCAAAGGCATCGCCGAGCTTGTAGAGGACGATGAAGGCGAGAAACGCCAGCGCGCCGGGTTGCACGAAGTAGCTGCGCAGGCCGCCAAGCAAGGTCTCGAACTTCGCCGCGCGCGCTGCCCACGCGGCGAGCGGCATGGTGAAGGCGATGCCGAACAGCAGCGCCACCAGGTCGATCCAGCTGGTCTGCAACTGCGGGCTCAGCCCGAGTGCCGTGAGTGGCGGCGCCAACAGCGAGCGCGCCAGCGGCGGCGCGGCGCGCTCGCTGACGAGGAACCCCACGGCAACGGCCGCGAGCACCGCGAGAAAGCCCAGGATGTCGCGGCGCGCGACACTGGCCGGCGCCGCAACCGACTTCAGCCGTGGCAGCAGGGTCGCCGAAACGACGGCCAGGCCCACCATCAGCCAGGCCATGAAGCGATAGACCTCGGGCCAGGTCCAGCCGCCGCCCTGCGCCGCATCGACCCAGATCAGCGCAATGCCGCCCGAAAGAATCATCGCCAGCCGATAGCCGAGCACCGTCAGCGACGAGCCGAGGCCGCGCTCGTGCGGCGTCAGCAGATCGGTGCGGTAGGCATCGACGACGACGTCCTGCGACGCCGAGATGAAGGCCACCAGACAGGCCAGCAAGGCGAAGCTGCGCACCGCCGCGGTCGGTGAGGTCGAGGCCATCCAGAGCAGCGCGCCGGCCAGGGCGAGTTGCGTCACGACCAACCAGCCACGTCGCCGGCCGAGCCACGGCAGCTCGAAGCGGTCCATCAACGGCGCCCAGAGGAACTTGAAGGTGTAGGGCAGGCCGACCAGGCTCAGAAACCCGATCGTCGCGACATCGACGCCGACGACGCTGAGCCAGGCCTGCATCGCCTGACCGGTCAACGCGAGCGGCAGCCCGGAGGCAAAGCCGAGCACCGTGACGGCGAGCAGCCGATGCACGGCGGCCGCGTCGAGGCGCGGCGCGCGGCCGGCCGCGCTCAAGATGGCGTCGTCCTCCCGGGCGTCGCCGGAGGCCTTGCGCTCGAGTCGACCTCCAAGCTGTCTTGCGGTGTTGCCCATGCGAAATCCAGCCGGCAAGTATCGCCGAGCGCCGCGCGGCCAACGCTCTTGCACCGGTGCGATCGCACGATATTCGTTGCGCTGTGCTGCCGCGGCCCGCGTCTCGTCCAGCAACGATCCTCAGTGGCCGCGTGGCGACCGGCCGGGTCGTGATCCGGGACAATTCGACGATGAGCGTCCCGCCACGAGCACTGAGCCCGAGCTTTTCGACGCGCGCCTTTCGCGCGGCGCTCGGCACGTTCGCGACCGGCGTGACCATCGTCACCGCGCGCGGTGCCAATGGCCGGCCGGTCGGTCTGACCGCCAACTCGTTCAACTCGGTGTCGCTGACGCCGCCGCTGGTGCTGTGGAGCCTGTGGCGCCACGCCGGTTCGATGCCCGCGTTCGAGCGCGGCTCGCATTACGCGATCAACATCCTCGCGGCAGATCAGCGCGCACTGGCCGAGCGTTTCGCGACCAAGTCGCCGGATCGCTTCGCCGGCGTCGCGTTTCGCCTGGGCGCCGGCGGCGCCCCGGTGCTCGAAGGCGCGGCGGCCGTCTTCGAATGCTTCAACCGCAGCCGCTACGAGGAAGGCGATCACGTGATCTTCGTCGGCGAGGTCGAGCATTGCGAGCACACCGCGGGCGCGCACCCGCTGATCTTCCACGGCGGCCGCTACTACACCGAGTGGCCGCTGTAGCGGCTGCAAGCCCGGCGCACTGGCGGTGCACCCAGCGGCGCATGACCAACGAGCCAGCGGCGCACTAGGTTTGCGGCCGCGCCGCGGCGAACTCGACGAACCAGGCGACGCTCGCGGCATTGGCCATCGCATCGAGGCGAAACACCTGCTCGGGCGGCGTTCCGAGCAAGAGCTTCTTCACCGGCAGCTCCATCTTCTTGCCTGACAAGGTGCGCGGAATCGCAGCGACGGCGAAGACTTCGTTGGGCACGTGGCGCGCCGACAAGGCGGCGCGGATCGTGTCCTTGATGCGGCGCCGCAGCGCGTCGTCGATGACCGCGCCTTCGCGCAGCACGACGAAGAGCGGCATGTAGCTTTCGCGGCCCAGGTATTCGAGGTCGACAACGAGGCTGTCGAGCACCTCGGGCAAGGCCTCGACCGCGCGATACAGCTCGGCGGTGCCCATGCGGATGCCGTGGCGGTTGATGGTCGCGTCGCTGCGTCCGTAGATGATGGCCCCGCCGCGCGGCGTGATGCGGATCCAGTCGCCGTGGCGCCAGACGCCCGGGTACATGTCGAAGTAGCTGTCGTGGTAGCGCCGTCCCTGCGCACCGGCGGGCTCGTCGCCCCAGAAGTAGAGCGGCATCGACGGCATCGGCTTGGTGCAGACCAGCTCGCCGACCTCGTCGATCAGCGCGCGGCCGCGCACCGGACGCTGGTGTTCGGCGGCCGGCGCGGCCCGGCTGGCATCGTCCGCGCCGGTGGCGCCATTAGCGGCTGCGGCCTCCGGCTCGCTCCACGCCTCGACCGCCGCGCCCAGGCAGCGGCATTGCATCTCGCCGGCAACCACCGGCAAGGTCGGCAGGCCGGCGACGAAGGCACCGGCAAAGTCGGTGCCGCCGGAAATCGGCGTGAGCCAGATGTCGCGCCCGTCGACCTTCGGCACTTGCCTCCAGACCCACTCATAGGCATCGATCGGCAAGGGCGAGCCGGTCGAGCCGAGCGCGCGCAGCTTCGAGAGGTCGCCGGCGCGGGCGGGCTCGACACCGGCCTTCAGACAACTCGTATAGAACGCCGCGCCCGCGCCGAAGAACGTGGTGCCGGTCTGAGCGACGAAGCGCCAGAGCAGCGTCCAGTCGGCCTGTCCACTGGCGCCGCTCGGCGAGCCGTCGTAGATGCAGATCGTGGTGCCGCCGAGCAGCCCTGCGATCTGGCAGTTCCACATGATCCAGCCGGTTGCGCTGTACCAGTGGAAGCGGTCGCCGGTGACGCTCGACGACCCGAGGTCGTTGTGCAGCGTCGCGAACTTCAGCGCCTCGAGCACGACGCCGCCGTGGCCGTGCACGATCGCCTTCGGCAGGCCGGTCGTGCCGCTCGAATAGACGATCCAGAGCGGGTGGTCGAACGGCAGCCAGCGCGGCTCGAGCGGCACGTCGTGCGCAACCAGTGCATCGAAATCGTGCAGCCGACGGGCGCTGCCGCCTTCCAGCGGCGAGGAGTCGGCCTCGCGGCCGAGGTAGCGCAGCAGCACGACGTCGCGCACGCTCGGCAAATCATCCAGCACACCGGTCAGCACCGCGAGGCGGTCGTGATCGACGCCGGCATAACGGTAGCCGTCGCAGGCGATCAGCACCTTCGGCTCGATCTGGCGAAAGCGGTCGAGCACCGCGACCGGCCCCATGTCCGGCGAGCAGATCGACCAGACCGCGCCGACGCTGGCCGCGGCAAGGAACGCCACGGCCGTCTGCGGCGTGTTCGGCAGGTAGGCGCAGACGCGGTCGCCGGGTGCAACGCCCATGCGCGCAAGTTCGGCGGCGAGCGACGCGACCTGGCGGCGCAGTTCGGGCCAGCTCACTTCCACGAACTTGCCGGCGCTGCGCAGCGCCTCGTTCTGGAACACGATGGCCGGCTGGCCGGCCGCATGCTCGACGTCGGCGTGGCGAAACACCTGCTGCGCGTAATTCAACTGGGCACCGGCAAACCACTGTGCGCCCGGCATGACCTCGGCGGCGAGTTCGCTCGTATAGGGAACAGGCGAGCGCACGTCGAAGTAGTCCCAGATCGAACGCCAGAAGCCACGCAGGTCATCGACCGACCAGCGCCAGAGTTCGTCGTAGCCGGCCGGCGTGGTCGGGTCGAAGCGCAGGCCGCGGTGTTCGGCCAGCCAGCGGGTGTAGCGGAGGATCTGCGGCTCGGGCAAGGTCATGGCTGGACAAGAGCAAGTCACGGCGACCCGACTCTACGCCGGCTGCACCGCTCGCCGGCTCTCATCGATGTCGACGTACTGCCAGAACTGCAGGCTCAAGAGCGGCGTGCGATAGCCCGCGAGCCACGGCTGCGTCAGCCAGCTGACGATGCGGTTGACGCGGTATTTCTGCGGCATGTAGGCGGTGGAGATGGCGAGTGCCTGGTGCAGCAGCGCCAGCCGCTCGGGGCCGTCGGGCAGGCTCTGCATCTCGCGGTAGATCGCATCGAAGCGCGCATTCTCGAAGCGGCTCAAGTTGGCGCCCCCGGCGGCCGGTCCGTAGAGCATCTGCAAGGCGTCCTGCACGTCGGGCGACGAGGCAGTGTCGCCGAGCTGCCAGATCATCAGCTGCCCGGCGTGCGCAGCCTTCAGCTGCGCCGGCCACTGGGCGACCTGGATCTGGAAGCGGATGCCGATCGCGTCCATGTCCTTCTTCCAGCCTTCGTCGAACTGGCGCGACAGCGCATCGGGCTGGCTTGCGTAGCGCAGCACCAGCGGCCGGCCGTCGGGCTGCTCGCGCCAGCCGTCGCCGTTGCGATCGAGATAGCCGTAGAGGTCGAGCAAGGCGTTGGCGCGCGGCACGCTGTACTCGCTCATGACGCTCTTGTAGTGCGGGTCGTAGCCGTAGGTTCCGGGCGCGACCAGCGACTGCGCCGGAATCGCCTGGCCGCGGCGCACGCCGCGAATCTCGCGCTGCACATCGGTGGCCAGGCTGATCGCTCGGCGCAGCGCGACCTTCTCAGCGCTGTAGCCGCCGACCAATGGGTCTTGCATGTTGAAGTAGTAGAACGTGCGATCGGGCGCGGCGTGGCGCTGCAGACCGATGCCGCGCTTCTCCAGATATGGGGCGAGGTGGCCGTTGGGCATCGCCTGCAGGGCAAATTCGAGCGGCACCGAGATCAGGTCGAACGTGCCGTTGACGAACGACAGCCAGCGCGGCTGGCTCTCCTCGATCACGGCGAGTTCGACGCGGTCGATCATCGGCAGGCGCCGCCCCTTGAAGCGCTGCAGCAGCGCCTGGCCTTCGGCGTCGCCCTCGGCCGGCTCGGCGTTGTAGCGCACCTCGCGATAGCCCGGGTTGCGCTCCAAGGTGATCTGCGAGCTGCGCCGCCATGCGCCGAGCCGGAACGGCCCGGTGCCCACCGGGTGCTCGGCGATGCGCTCGCCGTAGGTCTCGACCACCTCGCGCGCCATCGCGCCGTAGAGGCTGCCATCGGCGATCGTGTAGAGGAAGCGCGGCCGCGGATTGGCGAGCCGGAACTGCACGGTGTAGCGATCGAGTGCCCGCAGGCCCTCGATCTCGCGGTCGTAATCGAAGGGCCGGCGCGTCTTCAACGCCTCTTGCCGCAAGGCCTCGACGCCGATCACGCCCTCCTCGCGAAAGCCGGCGTAGGCGGGGCTGCGCGTTGCCGGATCGAAGAAGCGCTTCCAGGCGTAGATGTAGTCGGCAGCGGTCAGCTCGCGCGGCCGGCCCTTGAAGGCCGGATCGTCGTGGAAACGGATGCCGGGCTGGATGCGTACGGTCCAGGTCTTGAAGTCGTCGGCGACTTCCGGCATCGCAGCCGCCGTCTCCGGCACGACCTTGACGGGCCGCGCGAGATAGTCGTAGCGGTACGGCGCCTCGAAGAGGTGCGCGGTGACGATGCGGGAATAAAGGTCGTCGACGCGCGCCGGATCGAAGCCGGTCTCGGCAACCGGCAATGCATAGCGCAAGACTTTCGGCGCGCCGGCACTCGAGCCGGAGCCCGGCCTATCGGGGCCGGCCCTGGCGCCGCACGCGGCGCCGCCGAGCAGCAAAGAGGCGAGGAAGGAGCGTCGACCGGGGACCCCGTCCTCGGCTGAATCGTTGGCGTTCGACGCACCGCGTGCGAGCGGTCGCCATGCGGCGAGCGCGCGTGGCGGCACGCGTGCGCTGGCTTCGGCGCGCATCGGCGTCTCGTGGTGGCTCTTCTGCGTCATCTCGTTACAGTTCGGGCCTCCGAAGTCTAGTTCGCCGCCCCACCTCACACCGCGCACGATGGCCGCCTACCTCATCCGGCGCCTGTGGCAGATGCTTCCGACCTTGCTCGGCGTCGTGCTGCTGGTCTTCGTGCTGTTTCGCACCTTCGGCGGCGACCCGGCGGTGATCCTGGGCGGCCTCAACGCGACACCCGAGCAGGTGCATGCGATCCGCCAGCAACTCGGGCTCGACCGGCCCTGGTATGTGCAGCTGGGTCTCTACCTGAAGGCCATCGTCACACTCGACTGGGGCAACAGCTGGGCCACGCACGAGGCGGTGAGCCACATCTTCGCCACACGGCTGCCGGCGACCTTGACGGTGATGCTGCCGATCCTCGTGCTCGATTCGCTGCTCGCGCTGCCGGTGGCGATGTGGGTCGCCTATCGGCGCGGCGGCCTCGCCGACCGGCTCATCATGGTCACGAGCACCGTGGCGCTCTCGATCTCGTTTCTGGTCTACATCATCGTCGGCCAGTACCTGTTCGGCTTCGAGCTCGGCTGGTTTCCGGTGCAGGGTTGGAGCGACAGCACCGCGACCAACCTGGTGCGCTACGTCCCGCTGCCGCTGATGCTGGCGCTGCTGGTCGGGCTTGCGCCGCAGACCCGGCTCTACCGTACCTTCTTTCTCGACGAGCTCGGCCAGGACTACGTGCGCACCGCACGCGCCAAGGGCATGACCGAGCCGGTGGTGCTGTTTCGCCACGTGCTGCGCAACGCGCTGATCCCGATCCTGACCAATGTCGGGCTGTCGCTGCCGGGAATCTTCGTCGGCTCGTTCCTGATCGAGGTCTTCTTCTCGATCCCCGGCATGGGGCGCGAGGTGATCCTCGCGGTCAACCGCAGCGACTATCCCGTCATCCAGGCGCTGACGATCTACATCGCGGTGCTGACGATGCTGATCAACCTGGCGGTCGACCTGCTCTACAAGCTGGTCGACCCACGGGTGGTGCTGAGGTGAACCGTTCGCGGATTCGTGTAGCGCGCACGCCGAGGACGGGGTCCCCGGGCTGCGTTCAGCAAATTCCTATTCACTTCGCCCGGGCACCCCGTCCTCGGCTGAGCGGGTGGCGTTCGACGCACTGCGGGCGAGCAGGGGCGAGGCTGACGCGCGCCACTGCATCAGCCGGGAGTGGGGCCAGCCGCGGAGTGAATAGGAATTGGCTGAACGCAGCGGCTGGCCCCACTCGCGGCTGCGTGTGCGCCCGAAATTCGGTGTCGGCAGCAGATCGAGACTTCATGCGTCCCGCGACGCACACAGCCCGGTGGCGCCGATGACGTCGATCCCACCCGCCGCCGGCTTGCCGCAGGCCGGCATCGAGCCGCTCGGCGAACTGCCGGCGCCCGGCCCGGCGGCCGACGGCGTCTGGTACGCGGCCTGGCGACGCCTGCGGCGCGACACGGTCGGCATGGTGTCGCTGGCCATCGTCGTCGGGTTCGTGCTGCTGATCATTGCCAGCGCCAGCGGGTTCGTCGCCGCCGGCTGGCAGCGCGAGGTCGGCGTGCCGAGCGCGCCGCCGAGTTTCCTCGGCCCGGCGCCGCCTGTTGAGGCCGCGGCAACGGCCGGACCGTCGGGCCCGCCGGCCGACATCTCCTCGGTCGATCCGCTCGCGCCGCGCTACCGGGAATGGGCCGAGCGCGCCGCGCAGTACAAGACGAGCGAGACGCCGCGCGCGCAAACGCTTCCGTTCGGCGCCGACCGACTCGGCCGCGATGTCATCGCCAAGGCGACCAAGGGCACGCAGACCTCGGTCTTCATCGGCCTGCTCGGCGCGCTCGTTGCCACCTTGATCGGCACCGTGCTCGGCGCCTTGGCGGGATTTTTCGGCGGCAAGGTCGGCGACCTGCTCGAGTGGGTCTACAACGTCTTCACGGCAATCCCCGACATCCTGCTGATCCTGTCGTTCGCGGTGATCTTCGGCCGCGGCATCGCGAGCGTCGCGATCATCCTGGCGCTGGTCGGCTGGACCGGTCTTTATCGCCAGGTGCGCGCCGAGTTCATCAAGCACTCGGCGCGCGACTACGTGCGCTCGGCCGAGGCGGTGGGCGCCTCGGCGGCATCGCGGATGTTTCGCCACATCCTGCCCAACGTCAGCCACGTGATCCTGGTGCGGATGTCGCTGCTGGTCGTGGGCTTCATCAAATTCGAGGTGATCCTGTCGTACCTGGGCCTGGGCGTCGGTGTCGAGGATGTCTCGTGGGGCACGATGCTGGCCGAATCGCAAAGCGAGCTGATCCTCGGGCACTGGTGGCAGCTCGTCGCGGCGACGGCCTTCATGGCGCTCTTCGTGACCGCCTTCTCGCTGCTCACCGACGCGCTGCGCGATGCGCTCGACCCGAAGCTGCGGGGCGCGGCATGACCGATACCCCGACGGGCGCGTTGGCAGGCGGCGCCGGTCCGCTGCTGCGGGTGCGCGACCTGCGCATCGCGTTTCGCGTCGAGGCCGCCGATGGCGGCACACGGCGCGCCCGGGTGGTCGGGGGAACGGATGGCGGCATCGCCTTCGACGTCGCCGAGCACCAGACCGTCGCGCTGGTCGGCGAATCGGGCTCGGGCAAGAGCGTCACCGCGATGGCGATCGTCGGGCTGCTGCCCGGCAACGCCGAGCCGAGCGGCAGCATCGCGTTCCAGGGCCGCGAACTGCTGGGCGCGAGCCGCCGCTCGCTGCAGCGGCTGCGCGGCAAGGACATCGCCTGCGTGTTCCAGGAGCCGATGAGCGCCCTCAACCCCGTGCTGACGATCGGCCGGCAGATCGCCGAGCCGCTGCTGCGCCACCTGCGGCTCTCGCGGCGCCAGGCGCGGGCGCGCGCCGAGAGCCTGCTCGACGAGGTCGGCATGCCCGAGCCCAGGCGACGCCTGGCAAGCTATCCGCACGAGCTCTCCGGCGGCCAGCAGCAGCGCGCGATGATCGCGATGGCGCTCGCCTGCGAACCGCGGCTGCTGATTGCGGACGAACCGACCACTGCGCTCGACGTGACGATCCAGCGCCAGATCCTCGAGCTGCTGGCGCGGCTGAAGACGCGGCACCGCATGAGCATGCTGTTCATCAGCCATGACCTGGGCGTTGTCGGCGAGATTGCCGACCGCGTCGTCGTGATGCGGCGCGGCGAGATCCGCGAAGCCGGGCCGGTGGCGGCGATCTTCGGCGCGCCCCGCGATCCGTACACGCGCGCACTGCTCGCCTGCCGGCCGACGCTCGAGAGCCGCGGCGCACGGCTGATGGTGGTCGATGCGCACATTGCGGCGCAGATGCCGGCGAGCCCGGACGCGCTGCGCGCGTACGGGCCGGCCGCGGCTCTGAAAGACGCCGCCGGCCACGCGACGCCCCGCGCCGCTGCGGCCGGTGCCGCCAAGGACCCGCAAGCGCCGCTGGTGCTCGAGGTCGAACACCTGGGCAAGAGCTATTGGATCCGCCACGGCGTCTTCGGCCGGCAAGAGTTCCGTGCGGTCGAGGATGCGAGCTTCCGGCTGCGCCGCGGCCACACCGTCGGCATCGTCGGCGAGTCGGGTTCGGGCAAGACCACGCTCGGCCTGGCCTTGCTGCGGCTGCATCCGCGTGGCAGCGGGCCGAGCCGCGGCCGGGCGCTGTTCGACGGCCGCGACCTGCTGACGCTCTCGAGCCGCGAGATGCTGCCGCTGCGCCGGCGCATCCAGGTCGTGTTCCAGAACCCGTACGCGTCGCTGAACCCGCGCTTCACGGTGGCGCAGACCTTGCTGGAGCCGATGACGATCCACGGCATCGGCGCTGCTCACGCCGAGCGCGATGCCTTGGCGCGCTCGATGCTCGAGCGCGTCGGTCTCGATGCGTCGGCGCTGCCGCGCTACCCGCACGAATTCTCGGGCGGCCAGCGCCAGCGCATCGCGATCGCGCGCTGCCTGACGCTTGCACCCGAGGTGATCGTGCTCGACGAGGCGGTCAGCGCGCTCGACGTCTCGGTGCAGGCGCAGGTGCTCAACCTGCTGAAGGACCTGCAGGACGAGCTAGGCCTCGCCTATGTCTTCATCAGCCACGACCTGGCCGTCGTGCGCTTCATGGCCGACGAAGTGCTGGTGATGCAGGGTGGCCGCGTCGTCGAGCAAAACCGCGTCGAGCAGATCCTCGAGCATCCGCAGCAGGACTACACGCGCCGGCTGCTGGCGGCGGTGCCGCGCGGTTACCCGGTGGTGTAATACCGCCGCCGTTGCCGGCGCCCCTGGAGCCCACCATGACGCCCGTTTCCGCCGATCGCGAGCCCTTTCCCGCCGGCTGGCCGTCCTGGTTGCGCTCGGCGCCGGGGCTGCTGGCGCTGCTGGCGCTGTGGCTGGCCTGCACCGCGTGGATGCGCCCCCTGCTGCTGCCCGACGAGGGCCGCTACGCCGGTGTGGCGAGCGAGATGCTGCAGGGCGACTGGGCCGTGCCGCTGCTCGACGGCCTGCCGTTCTTCCACAAGCCGCCACTGATGTACTGGATCGACATCGTCGCGATGCACGTGTTCGGCGTCACGGCGTTTGCCGCGCGCGCCGCATCCATCGTCGGCGCCTGGCTGATCGGCGCGGCGCTCTACTTCGCGATGCGGCGCTGGCACGGCGAGCGCAGCGCAGCGCTGGCGCTCGGCGTGCTCGCCACCTGCCCGTTCTACTTCCTCGGCGCGCAGTACGCCAACCACGACATGCTGGTGGCCGGCCTGATCGGCGTGGCGGTGCTCGCGTTCGTGCGCGCCGCCGACCGGCCTCCGGCCGTGGAGCTGCGCTGGTGCATCGCCGGCTGGGTGGCGTGCGCGCTCGCTTTGCTCTCCAAGGGCCTGATCGGCATCGTGCTGCCGGCCCTCGTCGTCGGCCCCTGGCTGCTGGCGCAGGGCCGCTGGCGCCAGGTGCTCGGCCTCCTGCATCCGCTGGGCCTGCTCGCCTTCGTCGTCGTCGGAGCGCCGTGGTTCATCGCGATGCAGCTGCGCTACCCGGGCTTCTACGACTACTTCTTCGTCGAGCAGCATTTCCGGCGGTTTGCCGAATCGGGCTTCAACAACGTCCAGCCGGTCTGGTTCTTCTTTGCGGTGCTGCCCTTGCTGAGCCTGCCGGCCAGTGCCTGGATGCCGGCGGCGCTGCGCCGCGCCTGGGCCCGACGCGATCGATTCGACGACCTCTACGTCTGGTGGGTGCTGGCCATCGTCGGCTTCTTCTCGCTGCCGAGCTCGAAACTCGTCGGCTACGTGCTGCCCGCGGTCGCGCCCTGGTGTGCCTTGATCGGACGGGGCCTGGCCAGCAACGCCGGCGGCCTGCGACAGGCGCGCTGGCTGATGGGCGGCTCGGGCCTGCTGTGCGTCGGCCTCGTCATCGCCCTGGCCTGGGTTGCGCCGCACTCGGACCGCGCAGCCGCCAACGTGCTGGCCCAGCGCCTGGCCCCGGGCGACAAGGTCGCGATGGTCGACGAGTACCTCTATGACGTTCCGTTCTATGCACGCTTGCGCGAGCCGGTCCTGATCGCCAGCGATTGGGCCGACCCCGAGCTACCCAAGCACGACAACTGGCGCAAGGAGCTGTTCGACGCCGGGCGCTTCGATCCGGCACTGGCGCGGCAGGTGCTCTGGCCGATCGCCCGCCTCGACGAGCTCGCATGCGGCGCCAACGTCTGGTTCGTCGTCAGCCCCGGCAAGGCGCCGCGGCTGCTCGGCGTGACCGGGGTCGAGAAAATCTACGCCGACGCCAACACCGAGCTCTGGCGCGCCGCCGGCCGCTCGTGCCGCTGAGCCGATGCGGCACTTGATGCGCTACGCCATGGTCGGCGCCATCGCGACGGCCGTGCACTATCTGTTGCTGGTGCTGCTCGTCGAAGGCGCCGGCTGGCCGCCATTCGCGGCGACCGGGGCCGGCGCGGTGCTCGGCGCGCAGGTCGCCTATGCCGGCAACCGCTGGTTCACGTTCGCACATCGCGGGCCGTTGGCGGCGTCGTGGTGGCGCTTCCAGAGCACCGCGGTGATTGGCGCCGGAGTCGGCATGGCCGTGGTGGCGCTGGGCGTGCACCTCGGGCTCTACTATCTGTTGGCGCAGGTCGCAGCGACCGGCCTGAGCATGCTGCTGACCTACGCGGTCAACCGGCGCTGGTCGTTCGGCTGAGCCGCGCCATCGGCGATGCTTGGATCCACATTGCCGGCGCGCAACATCTGACACCCGATGAATATTCTTCGCACGCTGTTCGGCGCTTTCCTGCGCACGCGCCACGCGACGCGCCACTTCCGGCGCCGCCTGATCCTGGAATCGGTCAGCGCCGGCAGCCCGATGCGCAGCCTGCCAGAGACCCTGACGCGCGAGCTGATGCAGGCTGCCGGAGCCGAGCTGCCGGTGCTGCTGCAGCAACTCGGCGCCGATGCCGATGGCCTCAGCGACGCGGAAGCCGAGGCCATCCGCGAGCGGGTCGGCGCCAACGAGGTCGAGCACGAGAAGCCGCTGCAATGGTGGCTGCATCTGTGGCACTGCTATCGCAACCCGTTCAATCTGCTGCTGACCTTGCTGGCCGTCGTCTCCTTCGTCACCGAGGACGTCAAGGCGACGATCGTCATCGCCACGATGGTCGTGCTCTCGACCTTGATCCGCTTCGTGCAGGAAGGCCGCTCGAACCGCGCCGCCGAGGAACTCAAGGCGATGGTCAGCAACACCGCAACGGTCTTGCGCCGCGACGCCGCGACGCACACGGCCGCCGAATTTGCCCTGGTCGAGTCGGCGCGGCCGCCCGCCAGCCGCGTCGAGCGGCCGATCCAGGACCTGGTGCCCGGCGACCGCATCCTGCTTTCGGCCGGTGACATGATCCCGGCCGATTGCCGGCTGCTCGGCGCCAAGGACCTGTTCGTCGGCCAGTCGGCAATGACCGGCGAGTCGCTGCCGGTCGAAAAGTTTGCCGACCGGCGCGCCAGCGGCAGCGGCCCGCTCGAACAGAGCAACCTCCTGTTCATGGGCACCAACGTGGTCTCCGGTTCGGCGACGGCGCTCGTCATCGCGACCGGCAACCGCACCTATTTCGGCACGCTGGCGACGCGCATCACCGCGACCGAGCGTGCCCCCACCGCGTTCCAGACGGGCGTCAACAGCGTCAGCTGGCTCTTGATCCGCTTCGCGCTGGTGATGGTGCCGATCGTGCTGCTGATCAACGGCTTCACCAAAGGCGACTGGGGCGAAGCGTTCCTGTTCGCGCTGTCGGTCGCGGTGGGCCTCACGCCCGAGATGCTGCCGATGATCGTGACCTCGACCCTGGCCAAGGGTGCGGTCGTGATGTCGCGCAAGAAGGTCATCGTGAAACGGCTGGATGCGATCCAGAACTTCGGCGCGATGGACGTGCTGTGCACCGACAAGACCGGGACGCTCACGCAGGACAAGATCGTCCTCGAGCGCCACACCGATGTCTTCGGCCAGCCGTCCGACGAGGTGCTGAAGTTCGCCTACCTCAACAGCCACTACCAGACCGGGCTGAAGAACCTGCTCGACCGCGCGGTGCTCGACCACGTCGAACTGCAGGCCGAATTGAAGCTGGCGCAGGACTACCGCAAGTTCGACGAGATCCCGTTCGACTTCGAGCGCCGCCGCATGTCGGTGGTCGTCGCCGAACGGGACGACCACCACGAGCTGATCTGCAAGGGTGCGGTCGAGGAGATGCTCACGGTGTGCAGCCGCGTGCGCGATGGCGACCGTGACCGGCCGCTCGACGCGCAACTGCATGCGCGCGTCAGCCAGGTGACGCGCGAACTCAACGACGAGGGCCTGCGCGTCGTGGCGGTCGCGATGAAGGAGACGCCGCCGCGCCAGTTGGCCTACAGCGTCGCCGATGAGCGCGACCTGACCCTGATCGGCTACGTCGCCTTCCTCGACCCGCCGAAGGAATCGACCGC
>CAJDUZ010000152.1_pt1 | contig 14138 bp, 14 predicted proteins | sample 7391221 | NCBI WGS metagenome assembly CAJDUZ01 (sample SAMEA7055692, study PRJEB34461) | soil metagenome | biome: terrestrial ecosystem; feature: Peninsula; material: soil | place: Antarctica | collected 2016
TCGCTCCGCCCGATTTGCTGCGCTGTGGCACATGGTGGTGGAGGTAAGCGGGATCGAACCGCTGACCTCTTGCATGCCATGCAAGCGCTCTCCCAGCTGAGCTATACCCCCCATCAATCACGGGCCAGCGGTCGCAGCATCAGGCGAAGTCCAGCATTATAGCCGGCTCATGTGGCGGCCCGCAAACGCGCGAGCACCAGCTCGCGTGGGAACAACTCGAGCACCGCATCGAGCGACGGCGTCTGTGCGCGGCCGCAGACGCGCAGCCGTACTGCGGGCGCGAACTGCGGCATCTTGAGCCTGTGCTCGGCCAGCGTCTCCTTCACGGCAGCCGCGATGCCGGCGCGCGTCCACTCGGCTTGCGCCAACCGGGCGGCGAGTGTCTGCAACGCCGGCTCGAGCGCCGCTGCAACTGCAGCGTCGGCTGCGATCGGCTGGGGCTCCGGCTCGCTGAAATACATGGCGAGCCAGTCGGCGAGTTCTACCGTCGTCGAGCAGCGGTCCTTGTAGAGCGCGCACATGCGCTGCAGTCGCTCGTCGGCTGCCGCCTGGATGCCGCGGCGCTGCAGTTGCACGGAGACGAGCGCAGCCAGCACGTCGTCGGCGCAAGCCTTGATTGCCTGGGCGTTGACCCAGTCGAGCTTGGCGGCGTCCCACTGCGCCGCGCTCTTCGAGAGATGCCCGCCGTCGAACCAGGCGACGAGCTGCTCGCGACTGAAGATCTCGTCATCACCGTGGCTCCAGCCGAGCCGCGCGAGATAGTTCACCAGCGCCTCGGGCAGGTAGCCGGCATCGCGGTACTGCAAGACGCTCACCGCACCGTGGCGTTTCGAGAGCTTGTCGCCATCGGGGCCGAGGATCATCGGCAGATGCCCGTAGACCGGCGGCTCGGCACCGAGCGCGCGCAGGATGTTGATCTGCCGCGGCGTGTTGTTGATGTGGTCGTCGCCTCGAATCACGTGGCTGATCTGCATGTCGAGGTCGTCGACGACGACGCAGAAGTTGTAGGTCGGCACACCGATCGCGTCCGGCCCTTCGCCCGCGGCGGCCGGGCGCGCAATGATCAGGTCGTCGAGCTCGGCGTTGGCGATCGTGATCGGGCCCTTCACGAGGTCGTCCCAGGTGACCGCGCCGCCGATCGGGTTGCCGAAACGCACCACCGGCGCAACGCCGGCCGGCGGCTTGGGCAGCACCTTGCCCGGCTCCGGGCGCCAGCGGCCGTCGTAGCGCGGCTTCTCGCCGCGTTCGCGCTGCGCCGCACGCATCGCGTCGAGTTCTTCGGGCGTGCACCAGCAGCGGTAGGCGGTGCCCTGCTCCAGCATCGCCGCGATGACTTCGCGATAGCGCTCGAGCCGCTGCATCTGGTAGTACGGGCCCTCGTCGGTGTCCAGACGCAGCCACTGCAGCGCCTCGATGATCTGTTCGACCGCCTCCTGCGTCGAGCGCGCGACGTCGGTGTCCTCGATGCGCAGGATGAAGTCGCCGCCGAAGTGGCGCGCATAAGCCCAGCAATAAAGCGCGGTGCGCGCGGTGCCGAGATGCAGGAAGCCGGTCGGAGACGGCGCAATGCGGGTACGGACCTTGCGGCTCATCGAACGATCCTCGCGCGGTGCGCTCTGCGTTGGACGGGCGGCGTCATGCGCGTCTCCTTCACAGCGTCTGCAGGCCGCGCGCGAGATCGGCCTTGATGTCCTCGACATCGTCGAGCCCGACTGCCAGCCGGATCAGTCCCTGCGTGATGCCGGCCGCCTGGCGCTGCTCTTCGCTGAGGCGCCCGTGCGAGGTGCTTGCGGAGTGCGTGATCGTCGACTTCGTATCGCCGAGATTGGCGGTGATGGAGAGAATCCGGGTCGCGTCGATCACGTGGAAGGCGTTGTGCCGCGCCTGCTCCGCGCCGCCCTGGGCCTGGCCGGCGACGATGAACGAGACCACGGCGCCGCCGCTCGATTGCTGGCGCAAGGCGAGTTCGTGCTGCGGGTGCGACGCCAGGCCCGGGTAGAAGACGCGCTCGACTCCGGGCTGCACCTCGAGCCAGCGCGCAATCTCGAGCGCGCGTTCGCTTTGCGCGCGCATCCGGATCGACAGCGTCTCCAGGCCCTTCAGCACGACCCAGGCGTTGAATGGCGAGAGCGCCATGCCGGCGCTGCGCAGCACCGGGATGAAACGCTCGCGCACCAGTCGCTCGCTGGCGCAAAGCGCCCCGGCAATGACCCGCCCCTGGCCATCGAGATACTTGGTGCCCGAGTGCACGACCAGGTCGGCGCCAAAGCTCATCGGCCGCTGCAGCGCCGGCGAGCAAAAGCAGTTGTCGACGGCGAGCCACGCGCCGGCCTCGTGCGCGATGGCCGCCAGCGCCGCGATGTCGCAGATCTCGGTCAGCGGATTCGTCGGTGATTCGGCAAACAGCAGCCGCGTCGTCGGTTTGAGCGCACGGCGCCAGGCGTCGGGCTCGGTCTGGGAGACGAACGAGGTCTCGACGCCGAACTTCGCGAACTCGCGGCCGAAGAGGGAGATCGTCGAGCCGAAGACGCTTTGCGAGCAGACCACGTGATCACCGGCCTGCAGCAGTCCCATGCCGAGCAGCAGGATCGCGCTCATGCCGCTGGCCGTCGCAATGCACGCCTCGGCGCCTTCGAGAGCGGCGAGGCGCCGCTCGAACATCGCGACCGTCGGGTTGCTGAAGCGGGAATAGATGAAGGCCTCTTCCTCGTTGGCAAAGCGCGCGACGGCGCTCTCGGCGTCGGGCTGCAGGAAGCTGCTGGATAGATAGAGCGCCTCTGAGTTCTCGCCCCACTGGCTCGGCGGCAGACCGGCGCGCACGGCGATGGTGTCCGGCCGCACGTCGGCCGGCAGTTCCACGCGCGGCAATTTCTTGTCCGCCATCAAGCTTGCTCCACGTTCTGCAACGCCAGCCGCGAGCGCGGGTTGGCGTCGCCGTCACCGTCGCCGCCGGCTGGCGCGCGCTGTGCCGCCATCGCGCCGAGATCGGCCTCGCTCAACTCGCCGGCGATGTAGATGCCGTCGAAGCACGAGGCATCGAAGCCGTGCAAGGCCGGATTGAGCGCCTGGATGACGCGCTCCAGCGCCGCGAGATCTTGGTAGACCAATGCGTCGGCGCCGATGAACTGGCGGATCTCCTCGATGCTGCGGCCATGCGCAACCAACTCTTCGCGCGTCGGCATGTCGATGCCGTAGACGTTCGGATAGCGCACCGGCGGCGCCGCCGATGCCATGTAGACCTTGCGCGCGCCGGCCTCGCGCGCCATCTGCACGATCTCGCGCGAGGTATTGCCGCGCACGATCGAATCGTCGACCAGCAGCACGTTGCGGCCCTTGAACTCGACACCGATCGCGTTGAGCTTCTGTCGCACCGAGCGCTTGCGCAAGCCCTGCCCCGGCATGATGAAGGTGCGCCCGACATAGCGGTTCTTCACGAAGCCCTCGCGATACGGCTTGCCGATCTTCTGCGCCAGCTGCATCGCCGAAGGCCGGCTCGATTCTGGGATTGGGATCACGACGTCGATCGCACTCGGCGGCATCGTCGAGATGACGCGCTGCGCCAGGCTCTCGCCCATGTTGAGCCGCGCCTGGTAGACCGAGACGCCGTCGAGCACCGAGTCGGGCCGCGCGAGATAGACGTACTCGAAGAGGCACGGGTTGAGGCTCGCCACCTCGGCGCACTGGCGTTTGTAGATGCGGCCGTCGAGATCGACGAAGAGCGCCTCGCCGGGCGCCACGTCGCGCACCAGGCGATGCCCGGTACCCTCGATCGCGACCGATTCGCTCGCGACCATCACAGTCGGCTGGGCCGCCTCGCCGCCGGTGCCGAAAGCCAGCGGCCGAATGCCAAACGGGTCGCGGAACGCGAGCAGACCGTGGCCCGCGATCAGCGCCACCACCGCATACGAACCGCGAATGCGCCGCTGCACCGCCGCCACCGCGGCAAAGAGCGCGTCGGGCGTCAGCGGCAGGTTGCGCACGGCAAGTTCGAGTTCGTGCGCCAGCACGTTGAGCAGCACCTCGCTGTCGCTCTCGGTGTTGATGTGGCGCCGGTCCACATCGAAGAGCTCGCGCTTGAGCGCCGCGGCATTCGTCAGGTTGCCGTTGTGAACCAGCACGATACCGAACGGCGCGTTGACGTAGAACGGCTGCGCCTCCTCGTCGCTGAAGGCGTTGCCGGCGGTCGGATAGCGCACCTGGCCGAGGCCGACCGTACCGGGCAAGCTGCGCATGTTGCGCGTGCGAAAGACGTCGCGCACCATGCCGCGTGCCTTGTGCATGTGGCACTTGGTGCCCTGCATCGTGACGATGCCGGCGGCGTCCTGGCCGCGGTGCTGCTGCAGCAGCAGCGCATCGTAGAGCAACTGGTTGACCGGGGCCTTCGAGATGACGCCGACGATGCCGCACATGGTGGTTACCTCAGCGCCTCAGGTGCGCAGCCGCTGCGACAGCCCAGGCGGCAGCAGCGGCATCAGTTCGCGCACAGTCGTGTTCAGCCAGCCCACGCCCTGCGACTGTTGCCAGGGCGGCAATTGCGCGAGCGGCGTGTAGCCGATCAAGGTGCCGAGGATCAGCAGCGCGAGCGCCCCGCGCACCACGCCGAACGCCGCACCGAACAACCGGTCGACCGGGCTGAGCGGCGTGGCGCGAACCAGCAGGCGCACGAGCCGCGCCGCCAGGCTCCAGATGACCAGCGCCGCGAAAAACGCAAGGGCGAAGGCTGCCACCTGCTGCAGCACCGAGCCGGGGGCGCCCACCGGCAGGTGCGGCGCGAGCACCGGTGCGTAGGCCTGTGCCACGAAGTACGCGACGAACCAGCCGAGCAGCGACAACACCTCGAAAACCAGGCCGCGCCACGCCCCGATCACCATGGAAAGGCCGAGGATCGCGAGCATTGCCACGTCGACCCAGCCGATGACCGGATTCATGCATCGCTCTCGACGACACGCCGCGCCGCTCCCCAGTTCGGCGCCGCGTTCACCGCATCACCTCCGCGCTTTCGCACTGCGGTGCAAGCCTCCTTCGGAACGGCCGGGCGCGCGCTCATAGCGTCAACACGACCGCGCTGAGCCCCGCATCGCGCGCCTTGGCGAGGGCTCGATCCGCCTCGTCGCGCGTCGCGAACGGCCCGACACGCACGCGGATGCGGTTGCCGGATGCCGTTTGCGCCACCTGCGTGTAGGTCTTCAAGCCGAGCTTCTCGACACGCTGACGCACTTCGCGTGCAGCGCCGGCATCGGCAAAGGCACCGACCTGGACGACGAAGCGCGCGCCGTCGCTCGCCGCTTGACCGTTGCCGGCGAGCAGCGCACGCGCGCGCGCCGCATCGGCGGGCGCGTTCGGCTTCTTCGCGGCCGCGGCGGTCTCGCTCTTCTTCGCGGCTTCGGGCGCCGCCTTGGCAGTCTCGATCGGTCGGGCGGCGTCCGCTGCCTTGGCGGTCTCCGGCTTCGCAGCCTCGGCCGGCCGCTTCGCCGCGGTCGCAACCTGCGGCGGTTGCGTGGAGGGTGCTGCGGGCGAAGCATCCGGCTTCTTCGATACGACGGCGGCGGGCGCCCTTTCGGTTTCAGCGGCGGCAGCGCGCTTCTGCGCGCCCTCCGGCGCTTGCGCCGCCTCGGGGGCCGCGGCCGAGTGCCCTGCTGCCACGCCGTCTTCGCTGGCGGCATCGGCCGCCTGACCGGCGTTTCGCGGCGCGGGCATGACGAGCGGCGGCACCGCATCCTTGCGCGGGATCTCGATCGGGATGTCGAGCGGGATTGGCCGCGGCTGGGTCTCGAAGACGATCGGGAAGCCGATGATGCCGATCAGCAGCAGCACCACCGCGCCGACCAGGCGGCGGCGCGCGCGCGTACGGGCGGTTTGCACGGCATCACCGGCAGGCTCGTCGGCAGCATGGCTCTCGCTGTCAGCGGCCTTGCGTTTGAAACTGGAAAGCAGACCCATCGAGGCGGGGAATGAGGTCGGATGGGCGGCGGGAGGGCGCCGGATGTGGTCAGCCGAGGTGCTTGCCACCGAGCCGCGGCAGACCGTTCTTCAGCACGCCGCCTACCGTGTGGAACGAACCGAAGACCACGATTCTATCAGCCGGGTCTGCGTCGGCGAGTGCCGCATCGAGCGCCTGCTGGGGATCCGTATGACAGGCGATGGTCACAGCATGCGCCTGAGCAAGCCCGAGCGCGCGGTACGCCTCGGCCAGGTCGGTGGCACGCGCCGCTCGCGGCAGCGGCAGATCGGTGAAATGCCAGGCGTCGATGGTGGCCGCGATGCGCGCGAGGATCGCCGGGATGTCCTTGTCGTGCATCACGCCGAACACCGCGTGGGTGCGCGGATAAAAGCCCATTTGCTCGAGATTTTGTGTCAACGCGGCCACGGCATGCGGGTTGTGCGCGACATCGAGCACCAGGGTGGGCTTGCCGGGCGCGATCTGGAAGCGCCCCGCCAACTCGACTTGCGCGAAGCCGTTGCGCACCGCTTGCGCAGAAATCGGCAGGCGCTCGCGCAGCGCCTCGAATGCCGCGAGGGTGCCGGCGGCGTTGAGCAACTGGTTGACGCCGCGCAGCGCCGGGTAGGCCAGCGCGTTGAAGCGCATCGTGCGGCCGGCCCAGTTCCATTGCTGCGGATCGCCGACGTAGTTGAAGTCGCGGCCGAGCAGACGCAGGTCGGCACCGACTTGCTCGGCGTGCTCGATCACGCTGTGCGGGGCGACCGGGTCGCAGACCACCACCGGCTTGCCGGCGCGCATGATGCCGGCCTTCTCGAAGCCGATGGCTTCGCGATCGTTGCCGAGGAACTCGGTGTGGTCGAGAGCGATGCTGGTGATCACCGCGCAATCGGTGTCGATGGCATTGACCGCATCGAAACGGCCGCCGAGGCCGACCTCGAGAATGACGACGTCGAGCGGAGATTGCGACAGCAGCCGCATGATGGCGAGCGTCGTGAATTCGAAGAAGCTCAGGCTGATCTCGGAGCGCGAGCGCTCGACCGCCTCGAAATGCGGCAGCAAGGCCTGCGCCTCGACCATCCGCCCGTTGATGCGGCAACGCTCCTCGAAATGCACCAGCTGCGGCTTCGAATAAAGCCCGACGCGGTAGCCCGCCTGCAGCCCGATCGACTCGAGCATCGCGCAAGTCGACCCCTTGCCGTTGGTGCCGGCAACGGTCACGACCGGCACCGTGAACGCGAGCCCGAGGCGGCGCTTCACCTCGCAAACGCGCTCCAGCGAGAGATCGATCTCGAGCGGATGCAGGCGCTCGCAATGCGCGAGCCATTCGGCGAGGGTCGTGGGCATCACGAGATGGTAAGGCGGCCGCTGAAGGGCGTGCAGCAGCGACTGGCGCATTCACCATCGGGCAGAGGCGCGGAATGCGTACCGTGCGCAAGCGCCGGATGCACGACGTCATCGCAAACGACGAAGGCGGCCGCAGCCGCCTCCGGGATCCGCGCAGCGAATTCGGTCAGGCTTGCACGCGGCGCCGAATGAAGGCAAGGCCGCCCAGGCCGGCAAAGGCCAAGGCCAGCGTGCCGGGCTCGGGAACGCGGTTGGCGTAGATCAGGTCTTGCCGCGTGGGGCTCTCCAGCACCTGGACCGTGTATCGGATCTCGGTCACGGTCCCGAGCGCGCCGAGCCAGCTTCCGGCCTGCGCCAGCGCGTCGGTGGGACCTTGCCCACTGCCCGAAAACTTCGCATGGCCTGCAGCCACATCGTAGCCGCCCTGTTCATAGGCGATTTCCCAGACGGCCGGTATACGCGTTCGGATTGAAGAACGCGTGCGCGGTGGCCGGCTGGTAGTCGGTGTATGTCGCCGGCAGGCTGATGTACTGGTAGAGATCGACGCAATAAGTCGTGATCGAGGATCCGCCGTCGATCGAGGTCAGGAAGCCACCCGCGCTGGCCGAGCCACTGACGGCGTTCGGGCTTGCGATGGAAAAATGGATTGGCTCCGAACCGTTCGCAAAGCCGGTGAACTGGACCGTCGTGGCCTGCGCGTGCCCGGCGACGACGCAGAAGGCTGCCGAAGCAACCAGGTTCATGGCGCTGTGCCGCATGCGGCCTCCCTCTGTTCCTGTTGTTGTCTTGCGCCGGTGGACCGGCTGCTGTGCAGGAACTGTAGAGACGCTGGCGGGCGCCGGCAACCCCTCATCCCGGGGGCGAGTGTTGCGGACGAAACGCCGGGCCGCCGGCCTCACATCACCGCATCGGCACTCATGCGCTGCAGCATCGCGATCTGCCGCGCGATCGCCGAGCGCAGTTCGCGGCGGTCGACGATCATGTCGATTGCGCCGGTCTTCAGCAGGAACTCGGCGCGCTGGAAGCCTTCGGGCAGTTTCTCGCGCACGGTGTTCTCGATGACGCGCGGGCCGGCGAAGCCGATCAGGGCCTTCGGCTCGGCGATGACGACGTCCCCGACGAAGGCAAAGCTCGCCGAGACGCCGCCCATCGTCGGGTCGGTCAGCACGCTGATGTAGGGCAGGCGCGCCTTGGCCAGGCGTGTGAGCGAGGCATTGGTCTTGGCCATCTGCATCAGGCTCAAGAGGCCTTCCTGCATTCGGGCGCCACCGGTTGCCGTGAAGCTGATGAAGGCGGTCTTCTGCTCGAGCGCGTTTTCGACGCCGCGCACGAAGCGCTCGCCGACCACCGAGCCCATCGAGCCGCCCATGAAGTCGAACTCGAAACAGGCGGCCACCACGGGAATCGTCTGCAGCGCGCCGCCCATCACGACCAGGGCATCGGTCTCGCCCGTGTTCTCCAGCGCGTCCTTCAGCCGCTCGGGGTACTTCTTGCTGTCCTTGAACTTCAACGCATCGACCGGAAGCACTTCCTGGCCGATCTCGTAGCGGCCCTCGGCATCGAGGAAGGCGTCGAGCCGCGCGCGCGCGCCGATGCGGTTGTGGTGGCCGCACTTCGGGCAGACGTTGAGGTTCTTGTCGAGGTCGGCCTTGTAGAGCACCGTGTCGCAGGCCGGGCACTTGATCCAAAGGCCCTCGGGCACGCGCCGCTCGTTGCGGTCGTTCGGCTGGATCTTCGGCGGCAGGAGTTTTTCGAGCCAGCTCATCGTGTGTCCCTTCGAGAGTCGAGCGCGACGCGGATGCCGGCGATGAAGTCGCCGGCGGCTGCCGCGACGTTCGCGCGTGATTGTGGCGCGAGGCGCTGCACCAGCGCCGTGCCGATGACGACCGCATCGGCAACGGCGGCCACGGCCTTGGCGCTTGTTGCGTCGCGGATGCCGAAGCCGACGCCGACCGGCAAGGGCACGTGGTGCTTGATGCGCGGCACCATGCGCGCCACGTCGCCGGTGTCGAGATGGCCGGCGCCGGTCACACCCTTCAGCGAGACATAGTAGACATAGCCGCGGGCGATGCGTCCGACCTCGCGCATGCGCTGCTCGGTGGAGGTCGGTGCCAGCAGGAAGATCGGATCGATCGCGTGGGCTTCCAGCAGCGCCGCAAAGGCCTCGCATTCCTCGGGCGGATAGTCGACGACCAGCACGCCGTCGACCCCGGCGGCCCGCGCATCGGCGGCGAAGCGCTCGATGCCATAGCGCTCCACCGGGTTCGCATACCCCATCAGCACCACCGGCGTCGCATCGTTTCGCACGCGAAATTCACGCGCCATCGCGAGCACCTGTGCCAGCCCGACGCCGCGTGCCAACGCACGTTCGCCGGCCTGCTGGATCACCGGGCCGTCGGCCATCGGGTCGGAAAACGGCACGCCGATCTCGATCACGTCGGCACCGGCCGTGGCCATCGCCTGCATGATCTCCGGCGTCGCATCGGCGAAGGGATCACCGGCGGTGATGTAGGGGATCAGCGCGCAGCGCTGCTCGCGCTGCAACGCGGCAAAGGTGGCAGCAATGCGGCTCATGCCCCTGCCCTCGCCGCAAGCGCGGCGTCGAGTTCGGCAACCGTCGCGATGTCCTTGTCGCCACGCCCCGAGAGGTTGACGAGCAAGGTCTGATCGCTGCGCAAGGTCGGTGCCAGCTGCATCGCGTAGGCCACCGCGTGGCTCGATTCGAGCGCCGGGATGATGCCCTCGGTGCGGCACAAGCGATGGAACGCCTGCAGCGCTTCATCGTCCGTGACCGGCACGTATTCGGCGCGGCCGCTGTCCTTGAGAAACGCGTGCTCGGGGCCGACACCCGGGTAATCGAGGCCGGCCGAGATCGAGTGCGTCGCCAGCACCTGACCGTCGGCGTCCTGCAGCAAATAGGTGCGGTTGCCGTGCAGCACGCCGGGCGAGCCGGCCAGCAGCGATGCCGAATGCCGGCCGCTTTCCAGCCCTTCGCCGGCGGCTTCGACGCCGATCAGTCGTACCGCGGCATCGTCGATGTACGGGTAGAAGATGCCCATCGCGTTGCTGCCGCCACCGACGCAGGCAATGACGGCATCGGGCTGGCGCCCGGTCATCTCCGGCATCTGCGTGCGGCACTCGTCGCCGATGACGCGCTGGAAGTCGCGCACCATCGTCGGGTAAGGGTGCGGGCCAGCGACGGTGCCGATGATGTAGAAGGTGTTCTCGACGTTCGTCACCCAGTCGCGCAGCGCCTCGTTAAGCGCGTCCTTCAAGGTGCGCGAGCCGCTTTCCACCGGCACCACCTTGGCGCCGAGCAGTTCCATGCGATAGACGTTGGGCGCCTGACGCTTCACGTCCTCGCTGCCCATGTACACGACGCATTCGAGGCCGTAGCGGGCGCAGATCGTCGCCGTGGCGACGCCATGCTGGCCGGCGCCGGTTTCAGCGATGACACGCGGCTTGCCCATGCGGCGCGCCAGCATCGCCTGGCCGATCGTGTTGTTGATCTTGTGTGCGCCGGTGTGGTTGAGGTCTTCGCGCTTCAGGTAGATCTGCGCGCCGCCGAGTTCCCGACTGAGGCGCGCAGCGTGGTAGATCGGGCTCGGGCGGCCGACGAAGTGCGCCAGCTCGGAGCGGAACTCGGCGTCGAACGCCGGGTCGGCCTGCGCCTCGGCGTAGCAGCGCTTGAGTTCATCGAGCGCGTGGATCAGGGTTTCGGCGACGAAGCTGCCGCCGTAGCGGCCAAAGTGGCCGCTGCTGTCGGGTTGCTGGTAAGGGATGGTCATCGGGGATGTTCTCAGGCGGCCGCGCTGCGGGCATCGGCCTCGCGCACGGCATCACAGAACCGGCGCATCGCATCGGCATCCTTGATGCCTTTTGCCGACTCGACGCCGGAGCTCACGTCAACGGCCCAGGGCCGTATCCGCTGCACGCCTTGGATGACATTTCCGGCATGCAACCCACCAGACAAAACGACCGGACGGGGCAAGCCTGCGGGGATGAGCGACCAATCGAAGACGGTGCCACTGCCACCATAGCCCTCGACATGGGCGTCGAGCAGGATGGCCTGGGCATCTGAATACCGGGACATGAAGTCTAACAAATCGAAGCCCGGCGCCATCCGGGCCGCCTTGATGCAGGGCCGGCCGCTGGCCGCGCATTGCGCCGGTGTCTCGTCGCCGTGAAACTGCAGCATCAGGTTCGGGATCGCGGCGACCGCCTGCGCCACCTCGGCTGGCTCGGCGTTGACGAAGAGGCCCACCGACGTGACGAATGGCGGCAGCCGCCGCGCCAAGGCCACGGCGCGTGGCAGGCTCAAGTGCCGCGAACTCTTCGGGTAGAAGACCAGGCCGATCGCATCGGCCCCGGCCGCCACCGCCGCATCGACATCGGCCTCGCGAGTCAGCCCGCAGATCTTGATGCGCGTGCGCATGCTCATGCCGCCCGCTCAGGGCAGCCAGTCGACCGCGGGGACGTGTTCGGGAATCGCATGCACGGCATCGTAGTACGCGCCGCAGAAGTAAAGCCCGTCGGGCGCGAAAGTCGGCGCCGCACGCTCGCGTTGCTTCGCGGCCAGCAACTCCACGATCCACTCCGGCGGGCGCGCACCGCTGCCGACCCAGACCAGGCAGCCGAGGATGTTGCGGATCATGTGGTGCAGGTACGCATTGGCGTCGAACGCGAAGCGCCAGTAGGCGCCACGCCGCGTGATCGCAATCGAACGCAGCGTCCGGATCGGCGAGGCCGCCTGGCACTCTGCCGAACGCAAGGCGCTGAAGTCGTGCTCGCCGAGCAGGTGCTCCCCGGCCGCTCGCATCGCATCGCCGTCGAGGGGTCGGAAGCTCCAGCCGACACTGCCGGCATCAACCGAAGGCCGCACCGGCGACTCGAGCAGTACATAGACGTAGCGCCGGCCGAGCGCGCTGAAGCGGGCGTGAAAGGTCTCCGCGACCGGCCGGCACCATTGCACCGCGACATCGGCCGGCAGGTAGCGGTTGGTGCCGCGGATCCAGGACACCGGCTCGCGCTCGACCGGGCTGTCGACATGGACGACCTGGTTCAACGCATGCACCCCGGCATCGGTGCGGCCCGCACAGACACAGCGCATGCTGCTGCCGACGAAGCTCGAGAGCGCGCGCTCGACGTGATCCTGCACCGCCCGGCCGCTCGGCTGCGTCTGCCAGCCGTGGTAGAGGCTGCCGCGGTAGCTGAGGCCGAGCGCGAGGCGCATGTCTACGCTGCCCGGCGACCCGGCCGTGCGCGCCGCCCGCTGGGATCAGCCGAGATCGTCGAGCATCCCCTGCGCTTTGGTGCGCGCCGCGCCGGTGGCGCTGCCGAGCACCTCGCGCAGCAGGTCGCGTGCACCGTCGGCATCGCCGATCTGGCGGAATTCCTCGGCCAGTTCGAGCTTGCGCGACACCGGGTCGAGGTCGTCGTCGGCGCTGACCGAGGGAAATTGATCGTCCTCCAGCAGCACCGCACCTTGCGGCGCCGGTGTATCGAGATCGAGCGAGATACCCGAGAGGTCGAACGTCAGCGGCTCGTCGCGCAGGTCGGGCGCTTGCGGTGGCTCGTTGGCGACCAGCCCCATCCGGTGCGTCGTCAGTTGCGATGCCTCGTCGGGCTCGTAGGCAACGACCGGCGCCAGCGGCTGCGTTGCCTCGAGGATCCCGGGCGAGGTCGACTGCCCGGCCTCCGGGTCGTCGAGGTCGAGGTCGAGGCCCATCACGGCGTTGTCGAAGACCGCGGCGCCGGCGAGCGAACTTTGATAGTCCCCCGCATAGTCACCCACACCGGGCGCCACGGTATGCGGCATGGTGCTGGCGCCGAGCGGCTCGGTCACCTCGTTGGGCTCGCCGACCATCGGTGCTCCGCCCGGACGGAACAGCGGATTCTCCGGATCGATCTGTACACCGAGTTCCTGTGCCTTGGCCCAGTCGTCGCCCACGCCCTGCGTCAGCGCATAGAGCTGCGTCGCGAGCAGCTCGAAGCCCTTGGTATCGCGCCGCTTGGCGTAGACCTCGAGCAGCTTGGTGCGGATCGCCATGCGCTCGGGGCTGCTGCGCATCGCCTCCTTCAGGATCTCCTCGGCCTGCAGATCGCGCCCATAGGCAAGATAGACATCGGCCTCGGCCACCGGATCGACGTCGCCGATCGCGTCGAGCTGGCTCAGCGAATATGTCATCGACGACGAACTGGCGGCAGCGTCGCGCGTGTCGATGCGTTGGCCGCCGCTGGCGCCGAAGAACGAGTCGGGTTGCAGGCGGCTCTCGAGGAACGACGTCTCGCCGCTGTCCTTCCTGGCGCGCTTGGCGAAGCGGTAGATTCCGAAGCCCGCGAGCAGGGCCACCAGCAAGGCACCCAGGCCGAGACCGAGACGGTTGTCGTCCATCAGCGAGCCGAGCTGGCCCAGCGGCTCCGTCGCCTTGGCCACGACTTGCTCAGGCTTCGCGGCAGCGGCGCTGGCCGCGACGACCGGCGCGGCGGCAACCGACGCTGCGGCCACGACGGGTGTGACAGCCGGCGTGGCCGACGCAGGGGTCGCCGGGGCGGCATCCGCCGGCGTCGTCGCGGCGACCACAGCAGCCGGCGCGGCCATTGCGAGCTGGCTTGCCTGGCTCGTCTGGCCTGCCCGGGGCGCCTGCGCCATCGGTCCCGCAACCGAGGCGGCCGCGGCGGTCGCGCTCGCCATCTTCTTCAATTCGTCGACGTTGCGCGACAGTTCGGCCATCTGCGCCGCGGAGGCCTTGCTTTCCTGCTCGCGCGAGATGCGCTCCTCGGGCTGCGCCTTGGCGACGCCCTTGCTCAAGGTCAGCTTGTCAGGCGTCGCGGCGGCCGCCTGCTTGCGATC